>Ga0265294_10004773_pt1 | contig 16791 bp, 16 predicted proteins | sample MunlanPumphouse3_FD_192504 | JGI IMG/M metagenome (GOLD analysis project Ga0265294, IMG submission 192504) | Groundwater microbial communities from a municipal landfill in Southern Ontario, Canada - Pumphouse #3 | ecosystem: Environmental > Aquatic > Deep subsurface > Groundwater | place...
TCCCACTATACAAATCCCTATACCTTCCCACTATACAAATCCCTATATCTTCCCACTTCCCCGCCCCTCCTCTGTTTAATCCTGCATGGTGTCCGGGCATGGAATTGAACCATCCGACCGTCCTCTCCTCAAATATTAAAGGTCAATGGAGTTACAGTCCACCGAGGAGAAACCCGGACAAAAAATAAATCATCTATATGTTTTCCGCTGTTTTCTGTTTATATGCAAGGTTATCTAAAAATCATCCTCACGTCCAGCGGCAGGTCTATTACATATTTCTCTATCCATTCCTGCTGTTCTTTCGGCAGGGTCTCTTTTTGTCTGTATTTTTTCAGTATTTCCGCCTTTATCTTTCTTGTGGTTCCCTTTGTTGTCACGTCGGTAACCTCTATTCCCAAAGGACTGAAAACCCCTCTGTATTTGTTGCGTTCTTCAATGACAAGGCTTCCACGCCACGCCCCGGCTTTTGCCTTCAACATGGTTTTCTCGTCCTGCGCGTAGGCTATATTCATTGCTTTTCTTATGGGAAGCCTGGCTGGGGTGTCCTTCCTTTTTAGGGGGATGAACTCCTGTTTGTTTTGTGGATTCATGTTTTCTCCTTTTGTATCCGGGTTTCTTTAATATATACGCGGATTGAGTTTTTGCTATTTGTTGTTATATTATTGTTATGCTTAAAGTTGAGATGAATCCATATTATGCTCCCGGGGCCATGGTCCTGCAATGCGGGTCTGAGGCCTATTCCCAGTTGCGCCGCGATGGGGGATATATGCGCGAGATTAAAGAGGAGCTGGAGGGGGACATCCTGCGCAGGCGGTGGTATATCAGGTGCCGCCAGGGCAAGGAGCCGCGCTGGATTGGGATTCGCAATGGGGCCTGGGGATTGTTCACCGGTTACTCACACTGCACGTTTTTTTCTTCGTACCTTGAGGCGCTGTCTATTGTCCGGCTTCTTTTTGACGAGGATGTGACCGATATAGAGATAGTGGAGAAGATATGCCGCTGATTCCCACAGAGAGGCAGAAGCAGGGGCTGGAGCTGCTTAGCGACCCGGCCAAGACCCGTGTGCTGTTTACGGGGGGAAGCAGGTCGGGCAAGACTTTTCTGCTGATTGAGTATCTGATACAGCGCGCCTACCAGTTTCCGGGGAGCCGCCAGCTGATTGTCAGGAAGCACTTGGTTGACGCAAGGATGTCTCTGTGGTATGACACGCTTGAGAAGTATCTGTCGCTGTACATTCCGGAGGGGGAGTATGTGAAGCGCCAGAGCGAGCTTAGGCTGGTTTTCAGGAACGGCAGCGAGATATGGCTTGCCGGGCTTGATGACGAGGAGCGCAGCAAGAAGATACTGGGCAACGAGTATTTGACGATTTACTGCAACGAGGCGGTGGAGCTCTCGTACGGTGTGATTACCACGCTGATTACCCGGCTTGCCCAGAAATGCTTTGACGCTTCCGGCCATGTGGGGGTGAACAAGATGCTCCTGGACTGCAACCCTAGCCATCCCCGCCATTGGTTGAAGCTGTGGGGGCAGGACTTTCTTGACCCCTCCGCCTCTCCGCCCACCCCCTTGAAGGACGCTGACAACCACGCCTTTCTCCACTTTACGCCATATGACAACAGGAAGCACCTGCCAGAGGGGTACATAGAGCAGCTTGACGCGTTGCCTTTCATTCAGCGCGAGCGTATGTTGTATGGCAAATGGTGCGGGGGTGACGGTGCCATTTTTCGGGATTTTAATGAGAAGGTTCACGTGGTTGAGCCTTTTTCCATACCTTCGTCCTGGGCGCTGTCGGTTGCCATTGACTTCGGCTACGACCATCCCGCTGCCATATTGTGGGGGGCATATGACTACGGCACCGACGCGGTTTACATCTACAGGGAATGGCGTGAGCAGGGCAGGACAATTGACGAGATAGCTGCCAAAATCAAGAACGTTCCCGAGTCCGAGTTCTACCGCTATGACGTGATATGGGCTGACCACGCGCTGGCCGACAGGGCGTTTTTGCACAGGGAGGGGGTGGTTACAAGGCCGGCGAAGAAGTCTGTGCTGGACGGAATCACTGCCATAAACCAGAGGCTGCGGGTAAATGCCAAAACCGGAATGCCGCGCCTGGTTGTGTTTAATACGTGCAAGGCATTGATTGACGAGATGTATTCTTATGAGTGGCGCAAGACCGAGAGCCAGGTGGTCAACAAGGAGTCTCCCGTTAAGGTGAACGACGACCTGGTTGACTGTCTGCGGTATATTGTGTATGGACTGGACAAGGGCGGCAACGTCGGATTAATCTAGAGGTGCGACATGGATACTATATTTAGCAGAGAGGCTCGGTTTTACACTTCCAACAAAAGGGTGTGGGAAAAGGCCGGCAGCGCAATCAACGGGGGCAGGGAGTATATCCGAAAGACGCTGAAAAGGCACCCGTCGGAAACGGAGGAGGAGTACGAGGCCAGGGTTGACAGCTCCTACAACATCAACCTGATTAAGTACAGCACCAAGCGTTTCGGGGACTACATATTTAGCAAACCTCCCAGAAGGACGGGGGCGAACCAGGATATACTGCTGGACTTTGACAGGAACCGGCACCACGCAGACACCCTGATGCGCAACGTCTTTGATTTGCACACCATCTTTTCACTGGTTTGGATTTTTGTGGATATGCCGGTGATAGAGGGAGACCTTGTTGACTTGCGAGAGAAAAAGGAAAAGAAAATCCGCCCGTATGTCAAAGCGGTCTCCCCATTGTCGGTTCCGGACTGGTGCTTTAACGACATCGGCGAGCTTGACTGGGTGATATTGAAGGAGACGGTTGAAAAGAAGCCGTCACCCTTTGTCGAGCCTGAGCTGTGGGACAGGCGCATTGTGTACACCAGGGACTATTGGCAGATGTTTGAAAGGAAGCTGGAGGGCAATTATCCCGAGCTTGAGACAAAGATAGGGGAGAGGATGGAGAACAAGCTGGGCATGGTTCCGGTGATTCCCTATACTACTATGCTGCCTGAGGGACTAATCACCGTGCCTCCCATTGACGACCTGCTCACCATTCACGACGCTGTGCTTGCCGGGGAGAGCGAGCTACTAACCAACATACTGAAGCAGACATACGGGCAGCTGGTTCTTCCCTCCTCCACCTCGAGCATGGTCAACCGCATCAAGGCTCGTCTGCTGAAGGGCAACGAGGGCAACTTCAACACTGAGGCGATGGACACGCAGATAACCAGGGAGGTGAGCACTACGCTGAGCCGCACCAAGGCCATCATAGAGATGGAGGAGGAGAAGGGGACGGCCAGGTACATACAGCCTGAGGGGGCTACCATAGAGAGCATCATAAGGCACGACGACCGCCTTATAGGGCTTATGATGCGCCTGTACGGGTTCCTTATGGGAGAGCATACAACGCAAAGGGAGAGTGCGGAGAGCAAGAGCGCGGACAACATCAGCCTGGCATCGCAACTGTCGGGCATAGCGGTGAAGCTTCAGGAGCTTGAGTTCAGGATATGGGAGATGATGAATATGTACGACCCCACGGTGCAGGTTCCGAAGATTGAGTACAACACGAACTACAACATCAATGAGCTTAACGCTGTGATTGCCGGCATGGTTGAGCTTGTGAACCTTGATTGCGGGGACGAGTACAACAGGCAGCTGCGTAGAACTGCGGTGGATGTCCTCAACAGCCTGCATCACATCCCCGACCCTGTTTACGAGACAATCAGGAAAGAGATAGAGCAGGACAAGGAGGCCGGCGAGCCGATTTCGTTCAAAGATAAGCCTTCCCATTTGTCAGATGCTTCCGGAGACCGCCCCGACCACATCAAGAGCATAAAGGACTACGACAAGAGCAAGAAAAGCAAGATGCCTAAATCGGAGGGCCTGGGTTGATTTACAGGCGGAGATGGTGTATATTTAACCTAGCTGACTAAACAGCGGTAATAAATGACAACCAACGGAGATTCAAGATGACGTATGCTGAATTGATGACCAAGATGCGCAAAGGCGAAGCGCTGACCGCAGAGGAAGTGGCCGAGTTTGAAAAGCTGTCCAGGCCCGCAGACCGATTTAACGAGGTTTCCGCAGCAAAGCAAAAAGCGGAGAGCGAGTTGAAGGAGATGCAGAAGAAGCTGGAGGCTATCGAGGCCGCGAGGGTTGACGAGGCGCAAAAGCTCCAGGACCAGGTTAACGAACAGCTACAGGTGCTGAGCGGCAAGGTAGAGGAGTTAACCAAAAGCAACAATGAGCTGACTGCCGAACGGGACATGGCCAACCGCAAAATAAGGGTGAATGCCATAGCCCGCGACAATCCCACGGGTGCGCTTTTCAGTGACCCTGAATATCTGGGCTACCTGCTTGACCGCGACAAGGTTGACATTCAGGATGCGGAAAAATTGAAATCCGCGATGGAGGGGTACAAGGAAAAGTATCCCGAACAATTTAAGACTCCGGTCAAAGGTGGTTCCGGTGTTGCTGGTGGGGAAAAGACGGTTGAGACTCCCAGCAAGCCGGTTGACAAATGGGGGGATTCGGACATTGCCAAGTTCGTTGCTGAAGGCGGCACCCCCGAACAGTATCTTGCCATGCGCACCAAGACCGGCGACACACAGTAACATTTTTTCTTTAGGAGTCAGTCATGCCACTTACACTACTTGGAGACCTGAAGCACTATGAGAACTACGTGCGCACAGGCTACGTACAGGGCATTGTAGACCGCATCAATGTCTTTAACTCTCGCTCCGGCGGAACCATCAGGCTGACCAGCGAGTTCACCACCGGAATGGAAAAGAACATCGCCTTCTGGGAGGACTTCGGCGTGATGGCGCGCAGGGACATCTCTGTTGACACCGCGCAGACACCCCACAAGATTGAGCGTGACGAGTACCATGCGTTCAAGACCTTCTGGAAGTTTGAGCCGGTTAATTTCCAGCTGTCGGCGTTTAAGACCGCGGATGGCATGTCGGAAAATGATGTCTACGTCATGATTGGGCGCAAGCTGGCCGAGAAGAAGCTGGATTTTGCAGTCAAGCAGGCGCTGATGATAGCCTCTGCCGCCATCTCCTCCGGCGGCGCTGCTGTCAATCTCGACTATACCGTTGGAACTCCCGAGAATTTCACGGTTGATAAAGTCGTAGAGGCTGTTTCTCTGTATGGGGACCGCGCCAGCAACCTTAAGGCACTGGTCATGCATTCAGCGGTGTACTTCCCGTTGATTAAGGACCAGATTGTCAATTACCAGTTCGACACCGGAGCAGGTCTCAGGATTCAGGGCGGAAGCCCGGCCACCTACGGCCTGCCTGTGATTGTGACCGACAACCCCGAGCTGGTGTACAAGGATGAGAACGGCGACACCTTCTACAAGACGCTGCTTCTGGCCAACAATGCGGTGACGATAAGCGATAACGGATACACCAAAGCAGCATACGGGCTTGAGCTGGGCAAAGAGAATATCACCAGCCTCTTCCAAGCTGAAGGTGATATGTGGAACTCGCTTCTGGGCTACACCTACACCGGAAGCGACCGCAACGCCAATCCCGTCTTTGACAATCTGGCCGACCCGGATAATTGGAAGCGCTGGGAGAACAGCCACAAGCTTACCGCCGGTGTGTTAATCAAGTCAATGGGCAGTATCCGCGACGCTCGCCGCAACGTTATTGATGTCCGCGTGGTGACCGATACTCCCGCCGTGGATACTGGCACTGATACAGGCGACGGCACTTAATCCATAACAACGACGGGGCGGGTGTCCTCGTCTACATCCTGCCCCGTCATGCAATTTCCCACGGCTCTCATTTCCCTTTCTCCGGTTGCATGACGGGGCTTTTATTATGATTGACGCACTTTTTTACGACGAATCCGAGTTCAAGGCAAACACCTATGCAGAGGCGTTCAAGCTTTGCCCTACCAAGCTGGGCATAATGCGCCAGCGGGGGACGGTGACTCCTGCCCGCTATGATTACAGGGACATCTACTTCCTGGTGTCCAAGCGCAGGATGGAGCACTTCGCCGACATCATAGACAGCCACAGACGCTTTAGTCCCGTCATTGTGCATAGGCTTGTGGAATACCCGGAAATGCCGCCTGATGCCCTCAGGAAGCACTTAAAGGCCAAAGGTGTAGACAGGCCGTTTGACGACCTTAAAGCGCACCAGGGGCTTTCTGACCTTGTTGCGGAGGCGCAGGGGCAGACGCTGGTAAAGTCAAGGAAAACGACACCTAAGGCGGTTAATCTGTTTGACGGCATGAAAAAAGAGGTAAAGGAACGCAACCATGAATCAAAGACTGCAATCCGCCGCAGAAACCTACTTTGACAACAATCTTCTGGGGGAGGTCGCATGGAACAGGATTCCCAGCATGGTTAAGGAAAAGGCCCTGGTCACCGCCATGAATGATGTCAATGCCTACATAGGGCTTTTGTCCACGCCCAGCATACTGATTTCAGAGTCTTTGCCCTTCACCTTTTATCAGATTGCGGTTTATGAATGGGCACTGTATCTGGTTGAGCACAAGGACGAGATAGAGAGCAAGATGGCCGCTGGCATGACAAGTGTGGTGCAGAAGCGGGTGGACGGATTCGGAGCGGAGAGCTACGAGAGGCAGCGAAGTGCAACAGGAGATGCCTATAACGATTTAATGATGGGAAGCAGGGCCGGACGGTATTTAAGGCTGATTCCCACAGAACATACAATAATTAGATAGCCATGCTCAGTTCGCTTAAATCCAGCAACAATGAAGTTAAGGTGCTTCGCTTGCAACGAGATAGGGACGGCGACGTGGTGTCCGAACAGCTGATTGGGCAGGGCTACGGGATTTTTCGTTCTAGCCTAAAGGAGCAGATGGCATCCTCTTTTCCGGTCAACTATACCTGGGTTGGCATCATCACCTCGTATGTCCGGCTGCTCTGGGAGGGCACGGACATAAACAAGGGTGACATCTGTGTGTGGAGAGGGAAAAGGTACGAAATAGAGGGTGTCCATGAGCGCTACAACATACACGGGGAGTTTGAGGGCTACTGGCTAGGCTGCTACGACAAGTCAGGAGGCGGGTAATGGCTAGGGCATCGGACATGACGCTTAACTATCGCGGCCTGTCGGTCATGTTTCGGCATAACCTATCGCGATACAAAACATCCTCATACAATATACAGCTCAGAGTCAGAAACCGAATGAGGGAGGCGATTAACGACTGGGCTGACCTGGCGGTTGCCCTTGCCCGGATTTACTGCCCCATATACGAGGGAGACCTGGAAAACTCCATCGTAAAGTCGGAAGAGGATTTGTACAGGGGCGCTTCCGCATCTGGGCGCATGAAGATACAGGTGGGCGTGCTGGCTTCGTGGAAAAGCGAATACGATGGGACCAATCCTCCTTGGGGAGAGTCCAGCCCCCAGGTGCTTAGGATCCTGCACGAGCACTGGGAGGAGCTTGCCGGCCCCCAGGCGATGGCGAGGGCAAAGGCGAAAGAGGCGCGCACAGGAGGCCAGGTAGGCAGTCACTTCATGCTCAGGGCGGTGGAGGAGGCCACAGAGGAATATAAAAAGTTCATGAAGCAGTTTGACCCCATGCCCAGCAGACAATCCGAGGAGTTGGCGAAGGCGGCTGCTCTTGCCGTGATGAAGTCTCAGACGGAGCAGCGGGAAAAAGAATACGCGCGCATAATAGGGGAAAATATTACAGATGACGTTCCATTCTAACTACTTCAAAAAGATAGAGGACTTTGTCTGCGATTTTGTGGACGAGGTGACAAACGACGGTGTTTTGTGCACGAAGGAGCTTGACACCAGCGTTGTTCCTTCCAGGGCGGTGCGTATAACACAGGGATTCAACGACCTTTCCGACCAGGGCACGCTCCAGGGATGCTCGGTCACCGTTTCGGGGCTGCACAGAAAACGAAGCGATGCGGTAAACGTCATCGGCACGCTTCACAACAAAATCCCCCATGCGTATTCTGATGCCAAGGATGGGTTTGCAATCAGGTTGAATTGGGTATATAGTACATCACCATCCAAACTAATGGTCGGTACGCTCAGCGCCTACATTTTTTCGGTCAATCTAAGGTGCATTTTTACAGTTAAAAGAGGAAATTAATCATGGCCACTCCAGTAAACTTTACGGGCGATGCCGAGAATCTTAGGCTCGGACCTTGCAGTGTGACATACGGGACAGCCAATCTGGGCTACACCCTGAACGACAGCGTCTCCATTTCGCTTGCCCAGGAGACCGCTGAAATTCGTCCCGACCAGAGCGCGGCTCCGGTCAAGGACATCATCATCAGTCAGGACCTTATGGTTCGCATGACGCTTGGCGAGATTACCGTTGACAAGTTCAACATGGTTCCGGGCTTTGATGAAGGCAAGCTTAAGGAGGCCATCGGCATTGATCTGCTTGACAAGGGAGCGGAGCTGATTCTGTATCCCATGAGCACAGCGGACACCAAAATGTACGTGTTCCCGAAAGCCACCCCGTTCATTTCAGGCGACATCTCGTTTGCCAGGAACACCCCGCAGGGCCTGGAGCTTACGTTCAAGTGCTACAAGAGTGACGGACCGGAAGGCTACTCGATGTCGTATGAGGACAAGGGCGGCGCAGAAGCATAGCAAGGAGGATGTGTGAAGACTGTAACCGGCATAGAGCTGAAACGGGTTGAGGACTACAGGGAAAGCGCGGTTGTGGGCATTGGAGAGGGCGAGAATGTCGTCTTGCCCTTAATCAAGCTGAAGGACTCCCACCTTGCCGAGGTCTATCTTTCGCGCCTGAGTACCATATCCGCTGAATGGGAAGGGGTTACCGCGCGAAGTAGTTTGTACCGCAATATGCTTGCCCAGTACGCGGAGCAGACCAAGGACGAACTAAGGCAGGTGACCCAGGCGGCGGACGCTGTTAAGGATGAAGAGGACTCCCCTGAAATCTATGACGACGTGATTGCCCGCCTGGTTCGTTCAGGCACCATGACCGAGCACGAAATAATGCGCTCCATCGGCGAGCTGCAGGAACGCTTGTCGCAAATGATTAAGCAGACCCGCAAGATAACCATAGAGATTCAGGAGTTTCTTGCTCCATATCTTGAAGGGACTCCGGTGCTTGAAATCCTGCAGAATTCCGATGATGTCCATACTCAGCAGGTTCTCTATGCCATGCTTTACGGTGCCGGCGGATTCGAGAAGGAAGAGGACACAAAAAAAAAGTAACCACCGTTCTTCCTGAAAAGTTTGACCTGGACTTTGTGCTTTGTCGCATAATGACCAGCTTTCCGGCATACGACCTTGACAAATTGCTGCACACATCCTATTACAGGGTGGTGCAGCTTTTTTCTTTGGCCAATCGTTCCAGCGACATGAAGAAGTTTGAAATAGCAATAGGCAATGCCGCACTCCACGACAGCAAGGTGGGGCAGGCGCTGCAACAGTCCGAGGCACTGGCCACTAAGCCGGACAACGAGGCGGTGCAGAGGCTAATGACCGAACAGGCAAGAAAGAAGGCGGACCAGGACGTGCAAAGGTATCTGCAATCCAGAAAAGGGAACAATAAATGAACCCTAATTTTACCATAGGCAGTACGCTTGCCCTTGATGTCTCCGAGTTTATCAGAGGCATGAAGACCAGCGAGGAGTTTGCCGACAGGGCGCTGAGCAACATTTCAGACGCTGCCAGACGTTACCTGGGGGCAGGCGGGCTTCTGTATTCGTTCAACAAGGCCAATCAGGTTGCCATGCAGTTCGGGCAGGTAATGGCGGACACGTCTGCAATTACCGAGCTTAGCGTAGAGAAGATGGCCACGTCGCTGAAGCGCCTTGATAATGTGCTTGGGGAGCCTGCCAGAACCGGCTATACGCTATACGAGACTATTTCAGCGGGTATCAAGGGCACGGAGGACGAGCTGATAAAGTTTGTCGAGGTGTCCGGAAAGGCTGCAAAGGTCATCAGGTCGGACATATACACCACCTCCAACGCCTTAACCACCATGATGCACGCTTATGGGGTTGCAGCGGCGGATTCCCAGCAGTTTGTGGACCTGCTCTATACCACTGTGAAAGAGGGTAAGGCGCACGGTGACGAGCTGTCCCGGACACTGGGATTGGTTATGAACAACGCATCCGAGGCAGGTGTGAGCATGAGGGACCTGATGGGGTCGATTGCCGCGCTGTCCCGAACCATGACCACCTCTAACGCGATGATTTCCCTTAACCAGCTGATGAACTCATTTCTGGGTCCGACTGCGGAGGCCAAACGGGTTGCGAGAGAATTCGGCATTGAGCTGAGTGTTCAAGCGATTCAGTCCAAAGGCTTTGCCGCAGTTATGGAGGACATCCACAACAAGGTGGGAGGAAACGCGGAGGCCATCAAGTCACTGTTTGGCAATATCCGTGCTGCCCGAGGCGCGCTGGCTTTGACCGGCAGCCAGTACGAGAACTTTGTCGAGATATTAGAGCAGTTTGACGAAAGCGTGGGCAAGGGTGAGCAGGCGTTTAAGAAGCAGACCGAAACAATGCAGGCATCCGCTGAAAGGTTCCGCAACTCGGTAAAGAAGATGGCCATTTCCATAGGCGACGACCTGGAGGGGCTGACCAAGACGGTTTACAAGACGGCGGAAGCGGTTACCACAGGCTTTAGCGATATTGACGGAGCCATAAAGGGACTGTTTTCCAGCTTCGGCAAGGACATCAACCAGGCCAAGCCGGGAAGCTTTTTGGATTTCCTTAAGAACGTGGATGAGCTTACCGCCAAATGGAGCAGGTTCTTTATTTATATGCAGATTGGGGTGTCCGCCGCCAAATCCCTGCGCACCGCCATCGTGCTGACCATGGACACCATGAAGAAGCTGGAGGCCGAGCGCAAGAGGATAGAGGACAACAAGGCAGCGGCAAAGCTGAAAGAGGGGGCGGACAGGGCAAGGGAAGCTGCAACAGGGGCAGCGGCGGATGGAGCAAAAACCGCAACCTCCAAGACTGCATCCGCCTCAAGCAAAATTGCCGCAGACATGAAGATGAGCACAGGGGAAATGGAGCACACCCTGCGCGAGATGAAGTTCACGTTTAACAAGATAACCAAAGACCTGATAAAGATACTTCGGCACGCTGACGATACCAGTGTTCAGGTAAAGTCAATGGAGAACGAGCTGAAGTACACCCAGAAGGAGTTTTCCAATCTGGTCAAACAGATAATAAAAATAAACCGCTCACTGGAATCGCTTACCCAGGGGGCGGCTGAACCACAGAGACGCATCGAGGAGTGCATGGCTTCAATGCGCAGGTTCAGGGGCGCGATAGAGACGGTAAAGACCAGGCTGAACACGCTTGCCGGAATACTGGAAAGAATGCCGGAAGCTCAGCTCAATCCCGCTGTGGCGAACAGTCAGCGGGTAAGCAAGGCGGCCACAGCAATTAGGAATAACCTAGCTAGAATGGCCGCCACGCTTGAAAAGGTATCTGTAAGCCTTGCCCCTAGCGATGAGACAAAGAAGGCCCTGCCGGCCATTGTAATGCAAATTGGCGCGTCTGTACGGGGAATGTCCAGTGCATTAAACAAGGTGGCTAAATCCATGCAGTCATCTGTGGATTCGCTGGGGCGTTCCGTCATGTTCGCCTCTACGGTTACCGCCAATGTAAAGCTACTGGAGCGCAGGCTACAGCAACTCAACAAGGCACTGTCATCCAAGTCGCCTGCGGTCGTCGCCACTGCCCCTGTAACTAAAACAGCCCCGACGACAAAGACGACCACATCCACCGCCAAGCCCAAGACAGTTCCGGAAGCAAGCGCCACTAAGGTAACCAAATCTGCGGAAACAGCTGTGCCTAGCGTGGTTCCTGTTGCTCCTGTCAAGGCACCTGTTGCTCCTGTCCAGGCACCTGTTGCTCCTGTCCAGGCACCTGCCGCCTCCAGACTATCAGAAGATGAGCTGCACAAGGCATTGTATCCGGCTCCGCCTGTGCCTTATGACTTTGTCAGAGGCTACGACATGGAGGAGATGGCCAGGATGCACGCGGAGAGGCAAAATCAGTTCAAGCCTTACAGATTGCTGCAAGCCCCGCCGCCGCCCATTCCCATGTCCTTTCCAAAATCACGCGGTGCTCAAAAAACCCCTGCATTTTATAGTCCGTGGCCGAGACAGCAGAACCAGGATAGCGCGTTTTCGGATTTACGCGAAAGAATAAAGGGAAAGACAGGGATAGGGGGCGATTTAGGCAGCGGCACCATAATAGACGTGAACTTGTCAGATGAGGCGGTTAAAGAGGGGATACTGGAAGGGACTAAGCAGGCGTATCCCGAAAAGCGCGACATGGCCGCCTATTTCCAGAAAGGAATGAAGGATGCTGCGGAAGAGTCTAAAAAAGCAGCAACAATAGGATGGAAAGGGGCAATAAGCGGATTCGCCAAAGCGGGCATGGCGGTGTGGGGGATGGTTTCTGCTGTACAGATAGGCTGGTCGATTGGCAAGCAGATTTCTGACAAGTTCAAGTTCGAGGAAAGCCGCCTCTACATGGCCATTGCCGACCTGATGGTAGGCAAGACAGCCGGAAGCACAAGAAAAGAACAGCAGAGTACAGAGGACTACAACACCAGGATGATGGCCACTTCTGCGGTCAAGCGCATTGAGCTGCTGTACAAGCAAGACAGAATCAACGCCATAAAACGCGACAAGATGCTCGAGCAGGTGTCGCGGGCCTACACCGCATCCGGAGAGGAGGCGAAGCGGATTCTTGACAACCTTAATACCTCTTTGGATAAGCTGGGCAATGTGATAGCCAACGAAATCGAGCAGTACGGATACTCGGTTGTAAAGCTCGTGAAGGCCAGGGACTCTGCGGCGGAGGCTTACAACAAGCAAGCCGAAAGATTGAGAGACATGGAAGAGGGCAAAGAGGGCGGAGGGTATTCCAAAAAGCAAAAAGCCGACATACAATCCGCCTTGTCCAGTATGCTGGACATGGCCCCGGATGAAGAGGCGGTGCAGAAGCTGAACACAATGGTGCAGGGTAAGTTAGGTGTCGCGCGGCATATTGAAGGGACGGTGAGAGACGCACTCCAGTCTATCGGCATCGGGGGAGGCTCTGATGCTCCGGCAAAGGCTGCTGTACAGAAAGCATGGCGGGAATCCTTGAAAAAACTGATGGAGTCCAAAGGACCGGTCAGCATGGACGATATTGACGCTTCTGTGAGTATAAGGGGGATACTTAAGGGGATGACCGAGGAAGAGGCAAAGGGAATGGATGTCCCCTTGTTTTCCGACGAAATGAAAAAGAAGCTATTTGAGATACTAAATCCCAAGAGCGATCTCGCACATGAGGCAAGAATCTTGGCTGAGCTGGAGCAGGAGATGAAAGAGGCAGAGACCAATCTGATTGTAGGGCAGATTAACCGCGTTGCCGACACCTATGCCGAGGGGCTGTTGAAGTTGGTTTCTCCCACAAGCATGGAGGAGATAAATGCCGCGGTCAAGTCAGGCTTTTCTCCCACCGCCACATCTGCTATTTCCTACCAGTTGCAACAGCAGGAAGCGGACATGGCTCAGGCGTCCTTTTCCCGCTATCAAGAGGAAATGAACAAGTTTATGGAGGGGGATGAATTCAAGTCTAAGTCTCAGCAGGAGCAGGAGCGGATTAAACGTTTGCTTAACCTCAGCATTCGCAACAGATACAACGAAATATTAAAGGCGAACGAGGCCGCTGCCAGAGCGGCGGCGCAAATGATTTCCTCTTTGATGGAGCAGGCCGAGAAGAAGATAGAGGAAACCACCAGGGAGTTCAGGTACAAGGGACAGGAAAGATGGAGCGCATCTCAGTTCGGGATCAACGTGCAGGCGCAGACAGGGCGCTACCGTGCCTTTGAGGGGATGGCCAAGGAGCTTGACACGCAAAAATCAGAGCTGACATCATTGACGGGCAAGCACGTAACCATAAACGCGACCAAGAGAATAGCTGAAAATCTGGCCAATCGAATAAGGAGCGAAATGGCTGAGTTCGACTATCCGGAGGAGCAGGCAATGGCGATGGAAAGCCACCTCAAGCGGCTAGAGCAGATAGCCAAAGTTGCATCCTCCGGCAAACTGGAGGATGTGCGCCCGCTAATCCAAAGCACACTGGCCAACCTCGACAGCCTCTCAGGCGACATAAAGACCGGTCTTGCCCAGGCGATGGAAAGTATGCTTGGTGCGCGATTCGCCGAGATTTCAGGCAGAAGCAACATAGCCGGAGCCTGGTCGCAAGTTGCTGAAAGAAGGCAGCAGCTGGGCATGATTACCCAGGACGAGATGGTGCGGACGCAGACTAAGTACCTGCTCCAACAAATGCAGGAGGAGATACGAACCAGAAGATTGCTGGTTCAGGAATCCGGCAAGCAGACCCTGGCCTATGCCGAATCAACCGAAAAGATACTAGGATTCAAATCGGCAATCAAGGAAATCCAGGACAGTGTCATTGACCGGCGCAGGGAATTGCAGTCAGGCGCAATGGGGGCGGTGCAAAGCATGATTGGTGGCAAGATTGATTCGACCAACCTGCACCACGCCATGCAGATAATGGGCATGGTAGCTGGTCCTGCCGCCCTTGCCAGGCTTACAGCTCCTCCCCTGGACAGTGTCGCGCCCTGGAGCCTAAACAAGGCACAGGGGGCGCAAAGGGCATTGTCGGAGTCTCTAGACAGCTACATAATGAGTCAGCGTTACGAGCAGGCCAATGTAGGCAAGACGGTGGCGCAGATTTACAACTTTATACGAAGCAACAACGCCATAGTGCTGAGGTAATCCCATGAGCTACACCTACTACCTGCAGAACGGGCCGCAGATAAGCATAGACGGGCAGGGGCTTATCACAAAGCAGGCCACATGGATGCTTGTGCGTGATGCCGAACCCAACAAGACCGCGCTGGCCGACTGGGCTGCGTTTGAATCCGACGTGCTGGAGTTTGCCGGAAAGCCCGGAGACAACTGGAAGAAGCCTGGGGCAGCTGCCAGTGACGGAAGAATAAGCTCATATACCAGCGACAGCACGTTTAAGGTGACTGACGTGCAGGTGGACGGGTCAAACAGGCTGTATTATCTAGTGTCTTTTAGTGCCATGCAGAACTTGTCGGAGCTTATCCTGATTGGCAACGTTGATGTTCAAATCGACAACGTGAACCAAAAGACCATCTCCCTTACCTACCAGCGGGATTTAGCCACGGGAGCATTGTCCGAACTCGAGAATCTGTTTGACACTCCCGGGGTCGAATACGACACCAGCAAGGTAAGCTTCAATGGTTGCACCTGCATAATTGAAAGCTGTAGCCTGACTGCGGTGAGCAAAACCAGGTACACTATCGCAGTCACCCTTAAAGACATGTATCCGATGATGGTGGGACGGCCAAAGTATGACACCAACGAGTTCAATATAAAGACCGCTTCTGTTACATGGAGATACGACTGGGAATCATACAAAAACCTGACACTGCCTGAATCGGGGGAAAGCGCAGATGTGTGGCTGGGACTTGTCAACAGCAATTACATAGTGACTTCGGTGGCCTGTGAGCCTGACGGATTGCTTGGGTACAACATCACCGTTAATGCCCGGGCGGTGTATGATAAAAGGGTAAAGACATCAGAAAGCTACCAGTTAAACACCAATTTTGCTTTTGAGTCTGAGGCTGCCCGTGAGAAATCGGTAACGGTCACCTTTATGACGGACGCAGAGAACAAGGACAGGTACGATGACATAATAGGCAAGGAGGGAAGCGAGTGGGGATATGACGGGCTGACGGTTTCTAATGTAAGCATAGAGGAGGTCGGCAAGGGTGAATATGAAGTAACCGTGGAGCTGATAGATGATGAATACACCCCGAATATCAAAAAGGCGTTTCAAAACTCGCAGAACTACCTAAAAAACCAGGTTGATGTCAGCGTGGCATATTCGGAGATAGTGCTTAACCCTTCCCATGTGGGCTACGCGAAGAATATAAACGACCTGGGATACTACGCCATAAACAATCCGCCTAGAACCACCTTTGGCTACGACATTACCCCTGACGAGCTGATGGACATATCCTCGTCCTGGACAGCAAGTAAGGTGGTCTCTGCCATTAAAAGCAAGCGCGTAGGGTTTTCATGGGTCAGGGCGGTGTACGGGGATGACGGGCGCAAGATGACCACATCACAGGTAGCTGCTCTGAATTCGGACACCATATCCAAAATAGCAAGGGTAAGGCTGGGCGACTATGTGTATGCCCAACCAACACAGGAAACCGGTAGAGGGGAGAGCGTCAGGAACATTTACTTTATTCCCTGGGTCGCCAAAAGACAGGCTCTGATATATACAAAAAAATCCCACAGAAGCAGTTACCCGAAACAAAACGGATGGGACAAGCCCATGCCGAAATCCATGATAGGAAAAAAGATACCCACGCTGGAATGCACGGTAAGCAGGCACTACAAGGGGAGGCTGGGAACCGTGTTGAAAAAGCAGCAAAGAAATCTGTTCCAGGATGCCTTGGATGAATTGAAGATACCGGGCATAACCAGCTACAAGACAATAAACCTAAGCGCCGAGGAGGTGACCGACAACAGGGGCAAAATCTGGACAAGGGTCACGAGGACGCTGTCGGGACTGCGGGGCTACTACTGGAACCACAACTATATTGACGCGGAGGACTTCTGATGCTGAAATGGCTGACAAAGAAAACCTATGCCACCTTGTCCGAGGTTCTGGGGGCTGTCCACAAGGAGCTGGAGGAGCTGCAACCCGTTGATACGGACTCCATCAAGTGGACAAAGGGGATGGAAGGGATGAGGGCGGAGCTTAATCGGGAGTTGCTGGGGGGAGGGGGATTGGCGGAGG
>Ga0265294_10004774_pt1 | contig 16790 bp, 13 predicted proteins | sample MunlanPumphouse3_FD_192504 | JGI IMG/M metagenome (GOLD analysis project Ga0265294, IMG submission 192504) | Groundwater microbial communities from a municipal landfill in Southern Ontario, Canada - Pumphouse #3 | ecosystem: Environmental > Aquatic > Deep subsurface > Groundwater | place...
TATTGAGATTGCTGCTACTTCAAGTTCATCCTTACAACAATATCTAGGATTAACTTCAACAGTTACAATTAATGCAACACTAAATAGTGGAGCAGGAGAGGGCATTGCCTTACAATGGTACTTAGATGAAGTCCTTTCTTCTAGCCAAACTACCACTACTTTTGAATACTTACCAACCACTACTGGTGAACATAAGATTCAAGCTAAGTATGGAAGTGTAGCCAGTAACATTATTACAGTATCAGTCGGTAATACTTCTTTTGCTGATCCGATTATTAGTGCTGTTGATAATGATACAGTTAAGATTACCGCTGATTATGGTCTCAATATTTCTGTTAACAATAATACAGTAGCAGACACATCGGCTTATAACTTAGTTTCCAAAGCTTACCTAATTGATTTAGTTACTCCAATGGTTCAAGGTCAATCATATACTTTTACCTTTACTAAATCTGGGTATACTTCTGTCACTAAGACTTTTGTCTATGATACTCGGGTCTTAAAGGTGTCTTCAATTAAGAGTGCAGTTGAAGGAGCAGTTAAGGTTGCTTTAACTCCTAATGCTGATGGTACTTATACTATTACTAAACCATTTGCATCAACTGATCCAACTGTTGAATATACTATTTCCTTTGCTCATCAAAACTTTGATAGTTCAAGTGATACCAAGGGTAGTAATATCTCTTATGTTACTACTTGCCCAGGAACTGAAACATGTACTGCGGCTTCAACTTGGAACCAAGCTCAAACATCCAATACTGTTGTTGATTCTAATACAGTCATGCAACGGACATATAAACTCACAAGTTCAACTACTGTTGGTACCTATACTCATACTTTGACAATTACTGATGCTGCTACTTTATTAAGTAAGTCAGTTTCTGTTACTGTTTATGTTGTGGCTGCCACTCCAACTGTCGGACTTTCATCCGCTGTCTATTATGGTACTTCTGGAAACAGTGGTGCTGTCACATCCAATAACTATACTGATAATACTGGCTTAGTTACTACTGATGATGACGATGGTGATGGCGTTTATAATAACCAAGTCGTAGCTGGCTCTAATGGTAAATATACTGTGGTTCTACCTTACAACCAAAATGAGGGTAGACAAGTTAAGTTTAATGTTAGTGCTAAATACTTTGCTATTAACTCTTCGTTAGGTGCTAATTCTAATACCTTAACGGGTAGAATAGAGGGCACAGCTTCTGTTATTCGTTATTTATCTTCAACTCAATATGCCGCTTATCCATTTATTAGATCAGGAGATACCAATCAATTACCATCTTGGCAATATGCTTCTAGTGTTGATATTGGGGTAGCCTTCTATGTTGATGCTTCCACTCCAACAGGAGAATACACTTTCTCCTTCACTGGCGGTGCGACCGGAACTGTTTCCACAAATACTTTCACTTTGACTTTAGTGGTTGTTGCTCCATCTCCAAAACTGACTGAAACTATTATTTACAATGGTCAAAAAGTTACAGCCGCTTCCGATGGTTCATACACATTCTATAAACCATTAGAAAGTGGAGTTGTCTATAATTCTTCAATTTCTTTAGATGTTGCTAATTACGAAAGTCCTATCCATAGTAGCACATCTACTCCTGCTGGAGTAAGTGGTTACTATACTGATGGTTATGTTTATGACTTGTTGCTTTATAAGATTGATTACTCTGGACCATTATCTGGGGTTACGGCATATTCCAAGAAGATTGCTATTGCATTAGGTGACAATGGTTCTTCTACAACTGTCACTGATATGACAAGTACAACAAGTCCACAAGCTACATATCCAATCGTTAGATCTACTGCTGATCATATCGCTATTTCACCTGATACAACATCTAGTGGTCCTATCTCACAAATTAGTTCTATTTCCAGTGTTTCTGCTACTGGTACTCATACAATTACCATTCAAATTGGTAGCTTAGTTAAGAGTATTGTTATTCGAGTAGTTGAATCTACAAGTCAATTCTTATCGGCTGCTGATGTGGCATCTAAACAGGCTTTAGCCAAAGATGCTGATGCTCCAACAGTTACTTCAGTTGCTAAAGGTGATTTAGTCTATCTTCTTGAGGGCACTGTTAAGCATTACTATGTTGCTACTTCAGCCTTCACTAAATGGGATTCAACAAAAGCAGCGATAACCGGTTCAACTAATCCATATGATACTGGAGTTGTTGTCTATGTTACTGATGATCAGTTCTATTCTTCGACCGCCGATGATAATACTGAAACTCCATCTTCTACTGCAACAACTTGGACAGCCTTATCTGATACTCAAACAGAAGGTTATGTTAAAGAAGTTACCTTCAATCCTGAAGTTACAACCGTTATTGGTGGTGTTACGACTACATTAACTCCAAGTACAACTGATGGTAAGTATTACCTAGTTGGTACTGGGAAGAGTGTTACCGTTGGTGTTAACCCATCAGGCTTTGCTTCTGGATCATATCCTGCTACATATCGCTTAACCTGTAATGGAGTACAATCTAGTTACAATGCAACTAATACTACATTGGGTCTATTAGCTGATAATACTGACCAAAAGTTAAGTGGTTCAATTGAATTAACTCAATCTGCTACTTTAGCTACTGCTGGTGAATATAACTTTACATTCACTATCGGTAATGCTACTAAAGTTATTACAGTTGTTGTTGCTGCTCAACCTTCACTTGAAGTTGCTGACTTAAAGACGGGCACACAATCTGCTACTTACTTCAATGGTGCTTACTTCTTTAAGGCTTCTGGTACTACTTCAATGTCAGTTACCGCAACACTACTTCCAGTCAGTGTTGACTTAGACAAGTACAAGTATACAAGTACAGTTACTTCTGAAGCAGTTGATTCAAGTTCTACTACATCTACAACTTCTTCTAAAAAGTTTGTGACTACTACTTCAGCTGGCTATGCTTCCGAATCATTTACTATCGGTGGTATTGCTAATACAGATCCTACTGATATGCGAAAGTTCACAATCAAATTCGATTTCTATCTAGGTGATGGAACTACCGTTATTGGTACTAATACTGTTACAATTTATATTCAAGCTTAAAGAAACAAACGATGCAGGAAATCCTGCATCGTTTTTATTTGTGCTTATAAAACTTACTGGTATAATTTTATACTACCAAGTTTACAAAACGCTTTTTTAGTTATTCTTATTCACATTAATTTGATTTAGCTATATTGAAGTAAATTACATCAAAACTGGAAAGTGGGGGAAAACACTCAAGTGAAAGTAGGGGAAAATAGTTAAACGTTCCCTGGAATTCGTAATGTATTGATATTATTCTATCTAATTATTCTTTAAGTATTCATTTAAGAAGTTTTGCCAAGTAGCATTATCTTCTTCTCTAAAGAACTCTTGCAAGACACTTACCACTGCTTCATGGCGGATGGTGGCTTCTTTATTGCCTGAGTTAGTTAACATGAAGTCTTTAAGTCTTAGTATCTTTTCAAAGATATGATCCATAGTAGCTTCAGATGTTCTTGTTGTATATTCAGCTCCACTGATATTTAGGATAGGGAAGGCGTCTTCTTTAAAGAAGGGTCTTTTAAAAGAAAGGTTATAGGCATAGGCTCTTAAGATACCATTAATACCTGATGCATCACACATATCAGCATCACTGACTACTTTGGCTTCAAGTGAAGTTGGAGTAATACCTTTTAGACGTTTACCAAAACCAATCTCATGGATGGCTTGAAGGACTTGCTCTTGAGTAGTTACATCTATCTTGCAGTCTTTCATTATTCTTTTGGCGTTATTCAGGCTATTGGCATCTGCTTGACCGAATAACTTATAGTCATCTACATCGTGAAGGAGGGCAATTAAAGTGGTCAATTCAAGATTAGCCTTTTCTTGCTTAGCAAAGCGAGAAGCTAGTTTTACTACGCGTAAAACATGTTCCATTCCATGCCCATTTTCATTTTTATTTAAGAGAGCGGCTACTTCTTGTTCTATACATTGCATACGTAACACCTCAAAAGTATTATACTTCTTAACTCTTAGATAATGAAAAAAAGTTTGCAATCAATTGCAAACTTTTCCTTATTTCATTAACTTTTTGCAGTTGACTGCAAACTTTTATTTAAGTTCAATTATCTCGTATTCGCGAATACCGAGTCCTAAGCGTGCTGCTTCTTCAACAGTATGAATGGCATGTTTCTCATTCATTCGATTAACTAAAGAGGCTTTACCCTTATCACTTGAATTCATAATGGCATCATAACAAGCTTGATCAACTGCGACAGGATCTAAACTAGCGAATATCCCAATATCTTTCATCTCTGGAGCATGGGGATTAGAATCACAATCACAATCAATGGAAAGTTTATTGGCAACATTAATGTAGACCATATTCTCTTTACCTAAATAATCCATGACTCCTTCTACTGCTTCAGCCATACTTTCGAGAAAGATGTCTTGAGCAGGGAGGTGACTCCATAAAATATCAGGATCTGTGGTATAACCACCACTATGAATCCAAGCCTTACCATTTCTAGAAGCAATTCCAATTGCCATATTCTTTAAAGCTCCACCCATACCAGCCATCTGATGACCTTTAAAGTGGGAGAGAACTAACATTGAATCATATTTAGATAAATGTTTGCCGACGATATTATGACCTTTAAGATGTTGACCATTTTTAACCGGTATTTCCATCTCACCGTTTTCATCCATGATGTCACAAGGTGCAATCTTGGTAAAACCGTGATTGATGATGGCTTCCCAGTGGTCATGGTTATTTGTTCTTTTACCCTCATAAGCGGTATTACACTCAACAATTGTGCCATGTAACGAAGTCACTAAAGGCTCAATTAAATTGGGGTCGAGATAATTATGGCCTCCCGGTTCACCACTAGAAATCTTGACTGCGACTTTACCGTTTAGTTTGCGTCCTAAAGCTTGGTAGATTTTAATTAAACCATTACTACTAAGATCTTTAGTAAAATAGACTCTTGCTTTTTCCATGATTATCATCACCCCTTATTTCTTTTATTATATGGTGTTAAGCCAAATTAATAAAGACAATAATTAAAAGAATTATTAAGGCAAGGACTAAAGTAAATGAGCTGAGATAGGCTTTTTGGGTAGTGGTTAGTTTCTGCCACCAATTTTTAAAACGTTTCTTGTTCATAGTAAATCTCCCTATATCTAGAATGATTATAATTAATTAATATGGATTTTATGTGAATTTATGCTGGATTTTAGGGCAAAATAAAAGGGCCGCTTTGCTAACGCGACCCTACAATAGAAGGTATTATGAAGACCAATTATAAATCTAAACTATTCTCATTGAGCAAGAAGTTAATAACGCCAATTGTGGCTATACCTTGTTCATTTCTTCGCACCTGGATATTGTCGCGAACAATGATGATTTTCTTAAAGGAATCATTGATTTTTAGAAATGGTCTTTGTTCTTGAATGATCTTACTAGAAGAAGGTAAGGCATAGGCAGATTGAATGTAATACTTTTTGCTACCTTGAGTAGCCACAAAGTCAACTTCAAGTTGCTGCTTGGTGGTTATACCATTCTCATCTTTGCCATAGACATCAACTATTCCTACCGCCACTTGATAACCTCTAATTCTTAATTCATTATAGATAATATTTTCCATAATATGGTTTTCTTCGGTTTGTGAGAAAGCTAATAGGGCATTACGTAAACCAACATCCTCGAAATAATACTTAACTGGAACATTGATATACTTTTTGCCTTTAACATCAAATCTTCTGGCTTTGGAAATTAAAAAAGCGTTTTGCATGTATTCTAGATATTGTCTAATAGTCTTATCGCTGATTTTCTTGTTTTTTACGCTTTGAAAAGTGTTAGAAAGTTTTTTTGGACTAGTAAAAGAACCGATGGAAGAGGCCAAAATATCTAGGAGTTCATCAAATTCGATTGGGTTTTGAATTCGATTGCGTTCCATGATATCGGAGATATACACTTTTTTAAGTTGAGAAAGGAGATAATTAGTTTTATCTTCGATAGTTTCTTCTTTTAAAATGAGGGGGAGACCACCATAGTTACAATAATCATCCCAAGCTTCATCTTTACTGCCAGAATAAGCAGAAACAAATTCGGCAAACGATAATGGATAGACACGGATTTCATCGCCCCGTCCTCGAAATTCGGTAATTATATCTGAGGAAAGAAATTTTGAGTTACTACCGGTGACATAGACATCAGCATTATTAATATGAAGTAAACTATTGAGGACATCTTCGAATTCGGCTAGTAATTGAACTTCATCTAAAATAATATAATATCTTTGCTCATCCTTAATTCTTTCTTTGATGAATTGGAGCATGTTATCTGGATTACGAAGAGAAAGATTACTTCTATCATCTAAAGCCACCTCTATAATGTGATCACTAGGAATGCCATTATTAACTAGGTAATTATGAAAAAGAGTAAATAAAAGGTAAGATTTACCACTTCTTCTAATTCCGGTGATAATCTTAACAAGTCCATTTCCTTGTTTACGCACTAGTTTTTGTAGATAAACGTCTCTTTTAATCTCCATATCACATTCACTTTTCCCTTTTTATTGTCTACACACCATTTTTCGTAATAATCATAACATGGACTTGTAGTTCTGTCAAGAATAGAGGATAACAAGTACCATTAGCAAAATATTTTTACGATGAACTAAATAAAGTTTTATGATAAAATACAAGCGTGAGGAAATTATGATATGAAAACATTTATAACACCAGGAAAAATCAATCTAGGAACAGACATCTTTAATGAGAGTAAAAAGGACTTAGCTAAGTTAGGACATAAGGCCTTAATTGTGGCCGACCCTTATTTAATAAAAAGTGGAGAAGTAACTAAATTACAAGAGGTTTTAGCTTCTTTAAATATAGAAAGTGTAATTGATGGTGAAATAGTAGGTGAACCAACTGACACCATGATTATGAGTGGCGTTAATTTATATACGATTGAACACTGTGATTTCTTGATTGGCTTTGGGGGTGGAAGTCCTCTTGATTCCATGAAAGCCATTGGAGCAGTTATTGTTAGTGGTGGAGACATTGATGATTATTACGGTAGAGAGTTTACTAAGAAGTTACCACCAATGGTCGCTATTCCTACTACTGCCGGAACGGGCAGTGAAGCCACTAAGTTTACGATTATTTCTAATACCAAAGATAATATTAAGATGTTATTAAAAGGTGATACTTTATTACCTGATTTAGTTTTAATTGATCCGACCTTCTCTATTACTACACCGAAGAATGTAACTTCTTCGACTGGGATTGATGCCTTCTGTCATGCAATGGAATCATTTACTTCTAGAAAAAGACAACCAATTGCTTCAACCTTAGCTTTAAGTGCAGTTAAAAGAATTTATCAAAACCTTTTAGTAGCTTATAAAGATGGGCAGAATATTGCCGCTAGAAATGAAATGGCAATCGCAGCTTTAGAAGCGGGGATGTCATTTACTAATTCTTCAGTTACTTTAATTCATGGTATGTCCCGTCCGATTGGAGTTTTGTATCATGTCCCTCATGGCTTATCGAATGCAATGTTATTACCAACTTGTTTAGACTTCTTATTAGATGGTGACCATCCTGGCTTTGCTACGCTAGGGAAGTCGATCGGAGTAGCAACTAATCAAGAAGATGATAAAAGTGCTGCCATGGCCTTTAAACATGCCGTTACTAAGCTTTGCATTGACTTAGAGATTCCAACCTTAAAAGAATATGGAGTTAATGAAACTTCATTTATGGCTAATTTAGATAAGATGGCTCAAGATGCCTTAGATAGTGGTAGTCCTGCTAATTCAATGAGGGAAGTAAATAAAGAAGATATCATTAAAATCTATAAATCATTATGGAAATAAAAGGAAGACATCAAACGATTTCTTCCTTTTTATTACTCTTTCATATTAAGCATCACTGAACACTTTTCAATTTTGTGAATTATTGTTCACTACTACTGAACACTTTTTCAATTTGCGAATTATTGTTCACTACTACTGAACACTTTTTCATTTTTTGAATTATTGTTCAGTACAAAAAATGCATCAATTCATTTTTGATGCATAAAATATAGTGTTTTATATGTAGGAAAAGGTCTTTTATGCATCAAAATATGTAGCAAAGCCTAGTTTTTCTTATCCGCACTCAAGTTTTTGATTTGTAGTTGTAACAAAGCGTCATTTTCTTCTTTCGACTTATTCGGATCCCCACTCTTAAAGTAATGACATGGGAATTTAGCGCATTTCCCACAATGTTCTAAACCATTCTTATTAACAGCACAATCATAGAAAGGGCAGACAGCTTGATTGGTATATTTAGTCCAGAAAACTTTACCTTCAATGGTTGTACAACCGCGACAGGTGGCTAAGTATTTCTCACATTCATTACAAACGGCACCACAAGGAGCGGGTTCTCTAAATAAAAGAGGTTCATAAATCTCATGATATTTAATAATGGCTTGGACTGGTTTAATCGAATAATAGTACATAGTTTCTATCCCTTGGATATTATGGGCGATTTTAACTCTTTCTCCACCTAAAGCTTCCATCGTTTTATAACTACCTGGATTCTTACTATCGCAATCTAGACCGACTTCTTTCATCCCTCGTTCTAGACAAACCTTGAGGGCACAATATAGCCCTATTTTGTTATAGCCTTTTCTTCTTTCACTAGGGCGGACACAGTAGCCGATATGTTGGCCATAATTCTTTAAGTTCTCATTTAAGACCAAGCGGATATTATAAATACCGACTAGTTTATTATCACTTAAACGCACTAAAAAGCGAGTTTCTGCTGGAACTCTTACTTCAGTAGGTAAGGAGTGTAAAGAGTTTTGAATGGAAAGTAACCAAACATCATAATGGTCGATTTGTTTATGTAATCCAGCATCGCCATCAAATTCAGAATTGGCTGCTTTCATTTCATAGACAAAGCTTCGTGCTTCTTGTTCATATTCCTTGGTTGGGCGGATGAATTTAAATTGTTCCATACTTAACTCCTTTTATATTGTGCGATAGTAACTAGATGTTCTTTTTTATTAGTTTCAGGGTAAATAGTTCTTGTCCATTTATCTTGCATTGAGACTTCTAAACAACAAAGGAAGATGCCCATATCTATTTTATTAAAGTAAGTGAGTAGTTTTGAGACACTCGACATGAGTGAGATATAACGAGAGACATTGATGGTATCTGCATCGGCTTTAATTCTCCAAGGTTGGGAATTATGGGCACTAGGGGAGAGTTTACAAGTTGCAAACAACTCTTGATGTTCACCTTCCCAAAATGAGGTGTCCCGATTAGGAGTAGCACGAATGTAATCTTGTTCTTCACATTTCATTAAAGTCATTTTAATCACATATTCTAAGCCATTAGGTAGGACTTCTTCTTTAATGCCACCCCAGCCATACCAACAGACGCCAATATTATGAGCACAAAGAATTAAATCAAGTTGCTCAAACATGTAACCGACATTGAGTAAATAGTTTTCTTTCTTTTCACTATAGATGGCTAAGACATATTCTCCAAAGTTACAATCAGTTTCTTCTCTTTTTAGGATTCTATAATCAACCTTAATATCTTTAAATAAAGGTTCAAGCTGACTAATTGTCTTTTTAATGAAGGCTAAATCAGCCTGAGTGAGCGGTAAGTTAGATTCAGTTTTACGGATTGATCTTCTTTTCGTCAAGGCACTTAATAATTCTTGCATAATATCATCTCCGTAATAATCGTAGCAAAAAAAGTAAAAAAAGACAATAAAATAAGGTATAATGGTAGCGAGGTGAGAGTATGCTAAAACCAATCATTACTGAGAGATTAATCATTCGTGAAATGACTGCGGGAGATCGACTAGCGTTATTTAATAATATCTATCATGATCACCGGGTCTTAGAGACTTTTATGGGTGAATATAAAGAAGACTTAAGCGAGGTCAATATCCAACCATTTTTAGACCGCTTAGCCAAAGGCCAATATTTATATGCTGTGACTTTAAAAAGTGATGGAACTTGTATTGGTTTTATCTTTGAACAAAAAAGAAGTGAAGACCACACTGAAATCGAAATGGGTTATGCCTATGGTTCCGCTTATTGGGGCAAGGGTTATGCCACTGAAGCTTTTAAGCCTTTAATTAATCAACTTTTATATGAAGATGGCTTTAAGACTGTAACAGCTGGTTTCTTTATGCAAAACACTGCTTCTAAGAATGTGATGGAGAAGTCAGGAATGAAATACGATTATATTGATTGGAAGTCAGTTCCATATCATTATAAAAAGCAAGATGTCGTCTATTACAGAATCGATAAACCAGGCGAGAAAGCGCCACACAAGCACCGGGTTCATGTCTAATTACATAACTAATCACTATCAATTCTCTTATCCAAGTAGTTATGAAGATAAGATTATAGAATTAGCTAGTGAGAAGGAAGAACTGTTAGAAGTAGTTGAGAACTACTTAGGTTTAGTTTGTGATTTTAAGATTGATTATGAGTTAGTAGAAGAAGGAGAATACTTAATTGATTTTGATCATAAGAAATTAGTCTATCCTTTAGAATATCTTAGTGAATTAGAACATTATGATGACTTAATGCTCGTTGTGACCTCACTTTTAGGTAAAGAAGTGAACTTCTTTATCTTATTAGGATTTGTGGATTACTTAAGTCATTTACTAGAAGAGAAAGACTATTACGAAACCATTAATAAATATTTAATTAATGGCGAGTATTTAGAAATAACTAGTTTAATTAAGCTCAAAAAATATCGAGAGGAAGATGTTCCTATTGTGATTAATGAAGCGGGAGCTTTTGTTAATTACTTAATCTATTACTATGGTTATCCTAGTTTTCTTAGATATTACCAAGGGGAAGCCTTTAAACATGTTTATGGTGTGGACTTAAAAACTATGGAAAAACGCTTTGTCTTTAAATATATGGGTAATGAGTTAGAGTTTTAGTTACTGGTGTGCTATAATTGCTACATAAAATGAGGTGGAATTATGTTAAATGCTAAAGAAATAATCGAACACAATAAGAATTTAGGGAAGTTAATGGAAGATAATTCAATGCTAGTTGTCTTTGCTGGTCAAATGGCCCGGAAGTCAGCTGATGAAGATTTTCCTTTTACTCCTAATCGGAATTTTTATTATCTAACTAATATCGCTGAAAATAACGATATTGCTTTATTAGTTAAGTTACATGGTAGAGTTAATCAATTTATCTTTATTAATCGCTACGATCCCGTCTATGCTAAATGGAATGGTGCTAATTTAGATGCTTTACAAGTTAGTAAATTATCTGGTTGCACCAATGTCTTATTTTTAGATGAATTTGAAGCTAATTTCCAAATGTTTATTATGAGGGGCGGAGCTAAACAAGTCTATCTAGATTTAGAAAGACAAAAGTTTGATGAAGCTTGGACACCAGCTGAATGTTTTGCGAGCAAGATTAAAGAGAAGTATCCTGCTTTAAAGATTAGTGATGCTTATCCTTTAATTGCCAGTTTAAGAATGGTTAAATCACCAGCTGAAATTGCTGAGATGAAGAAAGCTATTAATATCACTGATAAAGCCATTCAAGAATTAATGAAACAAGCCCCAAAGTCCATCGGTAAGACTGAGAATTATCTCGAAGCTTACTTTGATTGTGTCTTAAAACAAGAAGGAGCCAGTGATTTTGCTTTTGAAACTATCGCAGCAAGTGGCATTAATGCTTGTACCGTTCATTACCGCGAGAATAATGGACCTCTAGTTAATGGTAACTTAGTCATGTTTGATTGTGGAGCAGAATATGATTACTATAAATCTGATATTACTCGGACTTTCCCATTAAATGGTAAATTCACTAAACGCCAACTAGAAATATATAACATTGTCTTAAAGGCCCAAGATGTGGTGGCTAAACATGCCAAACCTGGCATTACAACCATGGAACTCAATGAATATGTAAAAGAGTTCTTAGCCAAGGAATGCATTAAATTAGGTTTAATTAAAGATGCTTCTGAACTAAGTAAGTATTATATGCATGGCTGTTCTCACCATTTAGGACTTGATACTCATGATGCTTGTGTACTAGGAGCCAAGTTAAGTGAAGGTTGTGTTATTTCTAATGAACCAGGCCTTTACCTAGAAGAAGAAGGTATTGGGATTAGAATTGAAGATGACTTATTAATTACTAAGACTGGCTGTGAATACTTATCAAAACAAATCATTAAAAAGCCAGAAGACATTGAAGCCTTTATGAAGAAGAACGCTTATAAATAAAAACTAAATCCCCAAATGGGGATTTTCTTTTGTTTAAATAACATATCAAATAATTCCTATTAGATATTTTTGCAAGTTTTGGAGTAAATATCTAATAGATTGCCAAAAAAACTGGCATATGTTATAATCCTATTAGATATTTTTGCAAGTTTTTGACTAAATATCTAATAGAGGTGATTTATTATGGAAATTAAAAGAACAGAATATTTGGAGGAATTAGTGAGACGCCAAGGCAATCATTTGATTAAAGTTATCATTGGTATGCGGCGCTGTGGTAAATCATATTTACTGAATACTATTTTCTATAACTACTTAATTGATCAAGGAGTAAAAGAAAACCATATTATTAGATTTGCTTTTGATTCCGCTTCCAGTTTGAGTTTGATTGGAGAGGATCTTTTAGGCTTAGTCAAAGAAGGCCGGAAAGTTGATCCCAATAAATTCCTGAACTATATTAATGAGAATACTAAGGAAGAAGGAAAGTATTATCTTTTACTAGATGAAGTCCAACTTTTGGATTGTTTTGAATATGTTTTGAATGGTTATTTAAAAGATGACCGTTTCGATGTCTATGTTACTGTCAGCAACGCCAAATTCTTGTCAATTGATATTATCACTGAATTTGCAGGTCGAGGCGATAAGATTTACTTGCAACCATTATCCTTTGCCGAATATCTACCTGCCAGCAAAAAAGATGTGCAGTCAGCGTGGCTCGACTATTATCAATATGGTGGTTTACCTTGGCTTGTGGGGTTAACTAGACCTGAAGATAAAAGGGCCTATCTAGAAGATATCTTCAAAGAGACTTATTTAGTCGATATAATTAGGCGTAACAAGATTAGAAATCCTCAAGAAATGGAAGAATTGGTCGGATATTTAGCGTCTTCAATTGGTTCCTTAACTAATCCAAGAAAGCTATCAAATACTATTAAGAGTGTAAGTAATGTCAATATCCATCCTGATACAATTAAGAAATATCTCAAATGTTTAGAAGAATCATTTTTAGTATCACAAGCACTTCGCTACGATATCAAAGGGAAGAAGTATATTAATACTCCTTCAAAGTACTACTTCTCTGATATAGGATTAAGGAACTCCAGAACTAGGTTCCGCCAACTAGAAGAGACTCATATTATGGAGAATATCATTTATAATGAAATGATTCATCGAGGTTTTGTCGTAGATGTTGGTATGGTTGGTGTTAATGAAAAGGGCAAAGAAAACTATAATCGCAAACAACTTGAAATAGATTTTGTTTGTAATAAAGGCAGCCAACGTTATTACATTCAATCGGCCTTGGCTTTACCTACTCGGGAAACTACCATTCGTGAAGAAAGACCTTTAGTAGATATCAAAGATTCATTCAAGAAGATTATTATTGTTAAAGATTCGCCGACTTATTATAACGATGAGGGAATCTTAATTATGTCAATCTTTGATTTCTTACTTAATCCACATAGTTTAGAACAATAAAAAAAGGGGATTACCCCTTTTTATTTGGCTTTGATATGTGAGAAGAAGTAAGAAGCTAGGGCACCGACCACTAGAAGTATGACAGCGATTAAGCCTTCTAGATCAAAGTTAAAGCCCGGCCATAAGACTAATAAAGAACCGATGATTAAACCTAAAATAACTAAATAAGTTTGGGTTTTATATTTCCTAAGTAAGACTTTAATTAAATTGGCCCCACCAATTATACCGATTAAGCAACCGATAGCAGTTGGGATTAGAATTAAGATATTTAAAGTACTAATGGCATTAATAATAGTTTCATATTGACCTAAGACTAAAAGAGTAAAAGACCCGCTAATTCCAGGAATAACCATCACGAAGGCTGCTAGAATTGAACTTCCTAATAAAGTGAAGAAGGTTCCTACACTTAATTCGGCCACAATCGTATTAGTTGGAGCTTTAACAAAATAAAGGGCGACCATAACAGCCAGTCCTAATAAGAACCAGACAAAGTGGATTGGTTGAACTTTTTTAACTTCACTTTGTTTAAAGATGAAGGGAAGTCCACCTAAGACTAAGCCCATAAAAGCAAAACGAGTAGCAATTGGATAATTAGCAAAAGCCAGTGTTAGCACTTTGGAGAAAGCAAACATACCAACTAAAGCACCAATAACAAGACAGAGGATGAACTTCCAATGTTCTTTGATTTTAGCTTTGGCTAAAGAAATAAATTCGATGATCTTTTGGTAACAACCTAAAAGGACTGCCATTGTTCCCCCACTAAAGCCGGGAATAGTAAAGCAGATCCCAATTAGGATACCTTTTAAGACATCAATTATATATTGCATGTTAATCTTTTAAGGTAAAACCAATCCCAATGGTGCCTGGACCACAGTGGGCACAGACATTGATAGAAATTGGTGAAACAATAATCTTATATTCAGGGAAGTTCTCTTTCATTGATTCATTAACTAAATTAGCAATAGTTGGGCAATCAAAGATAACGATATGAATATCCCATTTCTTTGGGTCATAGTTTTTAGATTTAAAATTAGCGACAATATTTGGTAGGAATTGCTTAACAGAGCGGGTAGTTGTTTCTTTTTCAATTGCACCCTTGTTAAAACGTAAGACTGGTTTAATTCCTAGTAAGTTACCAAAAGCGGCGGCAGCTGGAGAAATCCGGCCTCCTCTTTTTAAGTAAGTTAATGATTCTGGAATAAAGTAGATGTTTTCACAGCCTTGTCTAGCAATGCATTCTTTGGCTATTTCCTCTGGAGCGACACCGGCATTATTGAGTTTAACAGCATGTTGAACAGTGGCACCCATATAAGTGCAGACACTTAAAGCATCGACAATAATAACTTTATCGCCATATTTTTCTTTGCAAAGCAAAGTAAACATATTGTAAATTGAAGATAATTTTGAAGAAATTGTGAAATGGATGATTTTCTCATAACCTTTAGCAAAAATCTTATCGAAGAAGTCGTAAACTTCGACAGGGGAAGGGGTAGAAGTTTTAATGCTACTTCCTCCACGCATCATTTTAGCCAGCATTTCAGGATAAATATCAACAGTATCGTGATATTCCTTATCATCAACTATAACATTGAGGGGTAAGACAAAGATCCCTAATTCCTTAATTTGTTGTTTAGATAAAGCGGCAGTTGTGTCACATGAAATTGCAATTTTTGACATAATATTCACCTCATTAAATACTCAATTAGTATACTATATAATCATAAAAATGGCAAATACTATACTTGTGTCAAAGAAGTGTGGACAGGTGTCTAAATATAGTGCGATAAAAGAGCCGAAAATACACATTTTTTCTTTAGTTAGTTTCAACATGTTGAGGAGTTTATTATTGGCATTGAAGAAAAAGACCTAAAAGTCTATAATTAGACCGAGGGTGATATTCATGCCACGAGTTGCAATTATCGGTGGTGGTGCTAGTGGGTTACTTTGCGCCATTCATCTTAAAGAAATATTAGGTGATAAAGTTGATGTCACTATTTTTGAGCGCAATAATCGTTTAGGTAAGAAGATTAGTTTAAGTGGGAATGGGAGAGGTAACATCTCCAACAATAATGTTAATAAAACCGCTTATAATAATCCAACTTTTGTTGAGCCCACTTTAGCCAAATATGGTGCTTCAAATCTTTGCACTTATTTTCAAACATTAGGTTTATTAACTAGGGCGGATGAAGAGGGCAGAATCTATCCTTATAATGAAGTCAGTAATAGTGTTTTAGATGTTTTACGTTTGGCTTTAAATAATCAGAAAATCCCTGTGGTTTATGAATATGTTGATTTCATTAAAAAAGGTCCTGAGTTTGCAGTAGGGATTAGGCGTTTTGACTATGTTGTTTGTGCCATTGGAAGTATTGCTTCTAATAATGAACATCAAAATAAATTGGCCACTTCGCTTGAAGAATTAGGCCATCATTTTACTAAACTTATTCCAGCTTTAGCACCACTCCCATCCACGAACCCTTGTTTACCAAGTTTAGTGGGGGTTAGAGTGAAAGCTAAGGGGAGTCTTTTTATCAAAGATAAAAAGGTAATGGAAGAAAGCGGTGAATTCATCTTTAAAGATCATGCCATTTCTGGCATTGCTTTATTCAATTTAACTTCCCGTTTTGCTTTAGAATTACAAAAGCAAGATGTAAAGAATGCTCGCGTAAGTTTGGATTTATTTCCAGAATATAGTGAGGCCGAACTAACTACACTAATTAAGACTCAAATTAAAAACCAACCAAGTGAATCCTTAGCTGAAATCTTAACTGGTTTTGTGCAAAAGATGGTGGCTTTAAGTGTGGTTAAAGAAGTCGGTAAAATTATGCTATCTTCACCCAATAATGATAAGGTGCTTGAATTAGTTAGAATCTTAAAGGGTTGGGACTTTATTGTTACTCCTCCGAAAGACACTTCTAATGCCCAAGTAATCTCGGGTGGAATTAAGACTAATGAAGTCAACGCTAATACCTTGGAATCAGAACTTGTTCCAAATCTTTATTTTGGCGGCGAAGTTTTAGATGTCAATGGTATTTGTGGTGGTTATAATTTACATTTTGCGTTCGCTTCAGGT
>Ga0265294_10004776_pt1 | contig 16788 bp, 6 predicted proteins | sample MunlanPumphouse3_FD_192504 | JGI IMG/M metagenome (GOLD analysis project Ga0265294, IMG submission 192504) | Groundwater microbial communities from a municipal landfill in Southern Ontario, Canada - Pumphouse #3 | ecosystem: Environmental > Aquatic > Deep subsurface > Groundwater | place...
AAATTCTTTCTATTGAAGATAATATGTATGTAAGCCTTCATATTCATGCCATAGATCAGGTAGATGCTATTAAGATGGTAAAGAGAAAGAATACAGACCTTCAAAAGATGATGATAGAAGAACAAAAAAAGGCTGTAAGAGCTGGCTATGATATGGATATTATACCATCAGACCTTAATGTATATGGAAGTGATATAAAAAATCTTTTGACTGACCTTCAATCTAGGGATGAGAGAATGTTTTTTGTAACCTTTACCATTATGAATTTAAGCAAAAGTAAGGAAAAGCTAGATAATACTATAGCCCAAATTTCTTCCATATGTAACCGTAATAACTGTGCCTTAAAAAGACTAGACCATCAGCAAGAGCAAGGTTATATGTCAGTTCTTCCTTTAGGAGTAAATGAGGTCGAAATAAAAAGACAATTAACATCTTCATCAACTGCTGTATTTATGCCTTTTACAACAGAAGAACTTTTTATGGGTTCAAATACAAGCTTATATTATGGGCTTAATTCTCTTTCTCATAATCTTATAATGGCAGATAGGAAGAAACTAAAAAATCCAAATGGACTTATTCTAGGAACACCAGGGTCTGGAAAATCCTTTGCAGCCAAAAGGGAAATGGCAAATGCGATTTTGGTTACAGATGATGATGTAATTATTACAGATCCAGAGGGTGAGTATGGAAGTCTTGTAAAACAATTTAATGGTGAAGTTATTAAAATTTCAACTAAGTCTAAGGATTATTTAAACCCTCTTGATATTAATATGAACTATGGAGATGGAGACGCACCATTAAAGGATAAGGCAAATTTTATAATGAGTATGCTTGAACTTGTAGTAGGTGGCAGTGGTCTAACTGCAGCTGAAAAGTCTGTAATAGATAGGTGTCTACCTAAGATATACAAGGATTATTTTACAGACCCTAAACCTGAAAATATGCCTATACTAAGTGACCTTTATAATCTTCTCCAAGAACAAGAAGAAAGTGTAGGAAGAAAGCTGGCTACAGAAATGGAAATCTATGTTACTGGTTCTTTAAATGTATTTAATAACAGAAGTAATGTAGACCTTAATAAAAAGCTTATATGCTTTGATATAAAGGAACTGGGAAATCAACTGAAGAAAATAGGAATGTTAGTTATACAGGACCAGGTATGGAATAAAGTTTCCTCAAATAGGGGGGCTAATAGGGCAACAAGATACTATATTGACGAGTTTCACTTGCTTTTAAAAGATCAGCAAACTGCCCAATACTCAGTTGAAATATGGAAAAGATTTAGAAAGTGGGGTGGAGTTCCAACAGGTATAACACAAAACGTAAAAGACCTTTTAGGAAGTGCAGAAATTGAAAATATCTTTGATAATACAGACTTTGTCCTCATGCTTAACCAAGCTTCTGGAGATAGGGAAATCCTAGCCAAAAAACTTAAAATTTCTCCTTTTCAATTAAACTATGTTACAAATTCCAATGCAGGAGAGGGACTTTTATTCTTTGGGAATACTATTGTTCCCTTTGTTGACAAGTTCCCTAAAGATACAATCTTGTATCAGAAGATGACAACAAAACCTGAGGAAGTAGATTAAAATGAAAGATAAGAAGAAAATAAAAAGAAGAACATATCTAGATATAGGTAAACGTGAAAAAGTAAAGGATTACAAGGATAAAAGAACTAAGGATGGTGAAAGATTTCAAGAAAACATTGTAGAAAAGAAGTCTAAGTTAAATAATTTTGAGAGAGAAATTAAGTCCACTGATAAAAAAGGTGGACTTTCTTTATCTCAAAAACAAATAGAAAAACATAGGGCTAAGGAAGAAAGGACTGGTGATTCAAACAATTTAGAAAAGATTACTACTGAAAGTAGGCAAGTAAAGGAAGTCATAATAGAAGAAAAAAATCTTGATATAGGTGCAAGGGTAAAGGCCAGTAACTATCTTGGTAAAAGGGTTCATGAGAAGGATAGATTTGATGAATCTATTATAAAAAAGAAAACAAAGTTAAAGCATGAAAAAACTAAGGTTACTAGCAAGAAGAGAGATGAATACAAGGATAGAAAGGGATATGATAAGGGTTCTTTAGATAATTTACAAGATAAATCAATAAATGTAGAAAAAGTAAAAAAACAGAAACAGATAAATAATTTAAAGCAAAAGATTGAAGATCCAAAACATGAAGATTTAGATAAGGAAATAAAAAGCAATACCCTATTTAAAGATGATGCCAACAATCTCATTATTCCTAATAAGGAAGACGATGAGGTAAGGGTAGAAGATTTTGAGGAAAGAGCCAGTGGCGTAGATAGTTTCAAAAATAATAGTAAGAAGAAAGATTATTATAAGAGGAAGCTTGTATATGATAATCAGAAAAAAATAAACAAAAAAGATGGGAAATTAACTACAGATGATGTTAAAGACCTTAAAGCTGGCATGGCTAATAAGACAGGTAAAAAAGTTCCAAGTCAAACTATAGCCCTTGATGGGAAGGTAGAAAAACAATATAGAAAAAGCGAAAGCAAACTAATTCAAAAAAGGAAAAAGGCAAGTAAACTTTATCACAAGCCTAAATATGATAAGACAGGAAAATTTGTAGGAGGAATTTCAGGGGCAAGCTATCTGTCCGCTGAATATATTAGGGCTGGAAGTGATGAAAATGTAGCCATTGATGCAAGTGAAAAAGGTTTATATCTAAATGCAAGTATGACAAGACATGCCCAAAACAAGCTTCAAAGGCAAAGAAGAAGTCCTATAAAGCTTGAAAGAAAATTGGCTTTAAAGCATCAGAAAAATTTAGCAAGAGCTGAATATAAGACTGAAATCAAGGGTTTGAAAAATGAAAAAGATTTTCAAAAAAAGACTGCCTATAAGAAATTGATTAAAAGAAGGCAGATGAAAAAGAAAATCTATGAAGAGCATAATATTGCAATTGGTTTCAAAGATAGGCTAAAAAAAGGAATGGAAAATATTTTAAAAGGAAGTTCTCAACTAATAAGAAGAAATATAAGAAAGATCCTTATTCTTCTTGCTATAGCCATTATAGGTTTTATGACCCTGAGTCAAGTTGCAACATTTTTTCTAGCTGGAATATCATCAGTAACTAGCCAAGTTATGAGTACCACCTACTTGTCAGGGGAAGATACTCTTGCAGATATAAATAGTGAGTTTACCAAGCTAGAGTATGAACTAGCAGATGAACTTGCCAATATAGAAAGTTATTATCCAGGCTATGACGAGTACCATGTAGGAGGAAGTACTGATATAGGTCATGACATTCATGAACTTTTAAGCTTTATAACTGCCAAACATGGACAAGTAACCAATGTATCAAGCCTTAGTGGAGAATTAAAAAGCTTATTTAATAAGATGTATAAAGTTAATTATGAAACCATAGTTGAAACCAGATATAGGCAGGTATGCTATGGAAGTGGTAAAGATAGATACTGTGTAATGGAGCCTTATGACTGGTATGTTTTGAAGGTTACAGTCACGAAAAAAGAAATGGATACTGTTGCAAGAGAGGAATTTGATGGATATGAGGAAAACCTTGCTCATTATGAAGCCCTTCTTGAAACAGGTGGTAACATGGAGGAGTATTTTGGTGGAAGTGGTATAACTCCTGTTATTCCAGATAGCACCATAATAGGGGAATTAGTAAACAACCCTAATCTTTCAGATAAGGAAAAAGCTCTTGTATTAGCAGCATATAGAACACCTACAGCTGGTGGTGGCTACTGTGCTGCATGGGTAAGCAATGTTTATGTAAAGGCAGGTTATCCAAGACCTGGAGGCAACGCAAATGATCAGTATTATTGGTACTGTAATAGCAATGACCTTTCAGAACTTAGACCTGGAATGATGGTAGCAGTACCTACCCATAATCATACTCAGGCAGGGAAGAAATATGGTCATGTTGGTATTTATGTTGGCAATGGAGTCATAAGAGAAAATATTGGTATTGTAAAGGATACCAAGCTTTTAGATTGGATTGCCTACTATGGAAGTAGTGCAAAATGGGGATTCCCATATTAAAAGAAGGAGGTTTTAATGAATGGATAAAAAAATGGAAAATAGATATAAGAAGATAAAAAGAGACCAAAAAAAGTTAAAAGAACAAATTAAAAAAAGTGAAGATGAACTAGAACTTCTGAGATTAGAAGAAGAGGAAATAGCTGGTCAAGAAATAATGGCTATATGTTATGAACAAAAGATAAATCTTTTAGATGCAGTAAAGATTTTTACTGAAACAGAAAAAACAAGAAAAAATGAAAATAAAATATGTAAAGAACTTAAAAAGGAGAATCTGACCTATGGAAAAGAACAATAACATGAGAAAAGTTATAATGATATTACTAGCACTGGTTATAGTAAGTGCAATTGGAACAAGCTATGCATCTAAAGTCTTTGCATCTGACTCTAGTCGAGAACTTGAAAGAGAATTTGTAATAGATGTTAATAGTCCTGAAAATGCTAAAAATAAGGAAAATAACATTACTGTTGATGTTAATAAGCCTTCACTAAATCCAGCAGAAACAGGCAATGGTTTTCTAATAGATGTAAATAAGCCAAAGGAAGAATCAACTATACCAAAGGAAAATCTCTATGAGCCTACAGATCCTAGCCAGGCAAGGGGAACTATTACAGAGTCTGTTGGAGCTGATAATAGGGAATATCCAAGAAGAAGTGAGATTACAGATGCTATAGATGGACCTAATGGTGGTCAAATGAAGGAAAGACCAAAGGCTGATGCAAGAGAATTTCTTACTTTTCAAACAAAGAGTGGCAAGGTATTTCATCTTATTATCAATCATGATGAGCCAGATTCAAATGTTCAGCTCTTAACAGAGGTATCAGAACAAGACCTACTAAATATGATTGAGCAAGATGAGGAAAGAAATGGAACGAATAAGATTAAGGAAGAACCTAAAAAAGAAGTATTGAAAAAAGAAGAAGCTGAACCAGAAGAACCCAAGAAAGAAGATTCTAAGGGTTCTTTTTTAATTGTCCTATTTATAGTAGCTGCAGTAGTAGGAGCTGGATATTACTTTAAGGTTGTTAAGTCTAATGATGATGGATTTGGAGATTTTGAAGATGATGAAATTCCAAATGATGATTTTTTTAGATCTAGTGATAAAGAAGACAATGAGGAAGAGGATAATGAAACTGAATACACAAAGGAGGATTTGATGTAATGGGTAAAAAAACAGGATTATTTAAAAAAATATTAGCAGGGATACTTAGTTTTACTGTAATGTGTGGACTAGTAACCCCTGTACTTGCAAGTGATAAAAATGATAGATTTTCTTATGAAGTTGACATGGTTATTGTAGTTGATATTTCAGGATCAATGAATGGAACTAAAATGACAAAGGCTAAGAAGTCAGCTAAGGATATGGCTGAGGCTATATGGAAAGAGCAAGAGGCTCATAATATAAACACCAATATAGCACTTATTAGCTTTGCATCTGATGTGATCCATTATAAAAATGATGGAACAGATTTTTTCCAGAAAAAAGATAAGAGTAAGCTATTTAATGTTATTGATGGGCTTGTTGCAAAGGATATGACCTTTACACAAGGGGGAATTCATGAAGCAAGGATGATATTTAAAAAATCAACTGGAGATAAGAAAATTATAGTTCTTCTTTCAGATGGAGAAGCAAATCGTATTTATGAACCGAAAATTAACCTTGATGATTATATGAATAATAATAAAAAGGTTCTTGAAGGAAGTTTTTATTATGATAAGGCTGGGCAAGATACAACAGTTGCCAAGGGTAAATTTTGTGCATTAGCAGAAGCTAATCTTGCAAAAAGTGACAATATTGATGTCCTTGATATTTATACAGTAGCAGTCGATTGTAATGAACAAGCAAAAGAATTTTTAAAGGAAGTAGCAAGTGGAGATGATAAGTTTAAAGATTCAGATACAGACGACCTAGAAGATGTTTTTCAAGACTTAACTGATGAAATAAAAGATAAGATAGAAAAAGAAAAATTAGAAAAAGAGCTTGAAGACCTTAATAATAGGATTGATGAACTAGATAAGGAAAAAGCAGAGCTTGAGAAAGAGTTTGCCAAGGAGAAAGAGCAAGCAGCCAAAGATAAGGAAGAGCTTAACAAGGAAATAAATGATTTGAAGGATAAAACTGATGAACTTGAAAAAGCCAAGGATAGGTTAGAACAAGAATTAGCTGATGAGAAGGAAAAATCAGAAGAAGATAAGAAGGCTCTTGAAAAAGAGATAGATGCTCTAAAGCAAAAAACTGATGATCTAAATGAAGCTAAAGAAAATCTAGAAAAAGAGCTAGAAGATACAATAGATAAGATGGAAGAGGATAAAAAAGAACTTGAAAAGGATATTGCAGAATTAGATAAGAATCTTGAAGATTTAAGAAAGGAAAAGGACTTAGTAGAAGAAGAACTTAATAATAAAATCAAAGATCTTGAAGATAGGCTTAATCAGGAAAAGGCTGAGTATGAGAAAGATAAAGAAGAGCTTGATAATAAGATTTCTGACCTTAACGACAAGCTAGACCAATTAGACAATGAAAAAACAGAAATTGAAGGACAACTTGAAAAAGAAAGAGAAGAATCTAAGGCAGAAAGAGATGAGTTAAGAGAAAGTATTGACAATTTAGATAAGAAAATTGAAGAAATGAATAAAGAAAAGGCAGAACTTGAAAAAGAACTGGCTGATGAAAAAAATAAGACCAAGGAGGAAAGAGAAAAACTTAAGGGTGAGATTGACGAGTTAAATAAGGATTTAGATTTAATAAATAAGGAAAAAGAAAGGCTAGAGGATAAACTAAATCAGGCTATAGAAGTCTTTGATAAAAAGGTAGAAAAACTAGAAGATGAAATTGAACAATTATCTAAAGATAAGGACTTACTTGAAGCAGATTTAAGAAAAGAACTAGATAAGATGAATAAAGAAATAGAAGCCTTGAAAAAGGCAAAAGAAGAGATGGAAAAAGAGCTAGAAAATCAAAAAAATCAGTCAAGTAAGGATAAGGAAAAGCTAAATAATGAGATAAATAAGCTTGATGATAAAATCTCAAACCTTAGTAAAGAGAAGGATAAGCTTGAAAAGGACAATGAGAAATACAAGGGAAAATTTGAAAATCTTGAGGATGATGTAAGAGATTTGAGAGAAAGCATTGAAAAAGAAAAGGAAAAAAACAACTTAAAGGATATGAACCTTCCAGAGGGTGTCAAGGTTAATCAATGGTATCCTGAAAAACTAGTAAGCTTACCTGATAAAAAGACCTATGATGATGGTGAAAGCATAGATATGACTGGAATGAAAATGAGATTTACTCGTGTAATAAAAAGCAATGGAAAATATATAAGGGAAACAGAAGATGTTGACTATAAAGATTTTAAGAGTAATTATAGGGGATGGGAGTTTAATTTAAAGACTAAAACTGCAAAATATGAGGAAACCACAAATGGAAAGATGAAAATTGTATTTACATTTTCCCTTAAAAATCCAAATAAGTCCTGGTAAAAATAAGTAAATAGATAAATAGTAGCGGCTTAGATAAGTAATTATATCTAGGCTGCTATTTTTTTGTCCAAAAATGAAATGGAGGAGATAATTTGAAATTAGTAATAGCAGAAAAACCAAGTGTAGCAATGAGTATAGCCAAAGTATTAGGTGCAAATTCAAGAAAAGATGGATATATTGAGGGAAATAATTATATTGTAAGTTGGTGTGTAGGGCATCTAATTAAGATGAGCAATCCTGAAAGTTACGATGAAAAATATAGAAAATGGGATATAGTTGATCTTCCAATTTTTCCTGATAATTATAAATATGAAATTTCAAAATATACTAAGAAACAATATGGTATTTTAAAGAAATTACTAACAGATGAAAAAGTTACCCAGGTTATAAATGCTTGTGATGCAGCAAGGGAAGGGGAACTTATCTTTAGACTGGTTTATAATCAGGCAGGATGTAAAAAACCTATCAAAAGACTTTGGATCTCATCAATGGAAGATAAGGCAATAAAAGAAGGTTTTAATAGTCTTAAAGATGGGAGAGAATATGAAAATTTATTTAGATCTGCACTAGCAAGGGGACAGGCTGACTGGTTAGTGGGAATGAATCTTTCTAGATATTATTCTTGCCTTCATAATAATAACTATTCAGTAGGTAGGGTGCAAACACCAACACTTGCAATGGTTGTAGATAGGGATAAGTCCATAAGAAGTTTTGTAAAAGAAAAGTATTTTACAGTTCAGATAAAAGCACAAGATATTGATTTAGAAACATCAAGAATCGACGAAAAAGAAAAAGCTAAAAATCTACTTTTATCTATACCTGAACTTGTTGAAATAAAGGAAATAGAGAAGAAAAGAAAAATTACTAGGCCAGATAGACTTTTTGATTTAACAACACTTCAAAGAGAGTGTAATAAATATTTTGGCTATAGTGCAAAGCAGACCTTAGACTATGCCCAAGGCTTATATGAAAAGAAACTTATAACTTATCCAAGGACAGACAGTAGGTTTCTTACTGATGATATGGTCTCTAGTGTTAAAGCTTATGTAGATTCTTTTGGTAATGACTTTGATGAAAAGAATTTTAAAAGTATTTTTAACTCTAAGAAGGTAGAAGATCATCATGGCATAATACCAACAAGTGGTTCTCTTAAATTTGACACTAGGAGTTTACAAGCTTCAGAGGAAAAGGTATTTGAGCTTATAAAGGCAAAGCTTCTAGCAGCTAGATCAGGAAATCTAATTACTGAAAATACCAAGGTTATATGTGATGTAGAGGGTTATGAATTTACAAGTAGAGGAACAGTAGTAATAGATGAAGGATTTACTAAATACCTTACTTCATATACTAAGAAAAAAGAAGACAAGGTTCTTCCAAGGCTAAATAAAGGTGATAGTCTTAGGATTGAAGATAAGAAAATAAATGAAAAATATACAAATCCACCCAAAGCTTATACAGAGGATACCTTGCTAAAGGATATGGAGCTGGCAGGTAAAGATGCAAAACAAGAGGCAGATATAGAAACTAAAGGCTTAGGAACACCAGCAACTAGGGCTGGAACAATTGAAAATCTTATCCAAAAAGAACTTGTAAAAAGGGATGAGAGGAAACTTATTTCAACAGATAAAGGAGAAAAGTTAATATCTCTTGTGGCAGACTTTCTTAGAAATCCAAATACAACAGTAGATTGGGAAGTAAAACTACATGAAATCTCAGAGGGAAAAGCTGATTTAAAGGATTTTATAGGAGATGTAGAAAAACGAATAAGGGAAGTTATTTCACAAGGATGAAGGTTGTAGAGCTTTTTGGTGGTATAGGTGCAATAAGGAAGGCTTACATCAATAGTAAAATTCCCTTTGAGATTGTAGATTATGTTGAAATAGATAAGAACTGTGTAAAAAGCTATAATGCACTTTTTAATGAAAATTATGAGCCACGTAGTGTATGTAATTATAGCCTTCCAGATACAAAAGTAGATTTAGTAATTCATGGTAGTCCTTGTCAGGATTTTTCTAGGATAGGTGAAAAACTTGGAGGAAGGAAAGGAAGTGGAACAAGGAGCAGTCTTCTATTTGAAACTATAAGGATAATAGAAGAAAAACAGGATAAGCCCAGATGGATAATATGGGAAAATGTTAAGGGAGTTCTCGATAAAAACATGACAGCTTCCTTTTTTTATTACCTTAAAGAAATGGAAAGACTAGGTTATGAAACCAAGTATGAAATCCTTAATTCAATAAATTTTGGCATACCACAAAAGAGGGAAAGGATTTTTGCCAGTAGTTATTTAGGTAAAAATCCTTTTAAATTTAATAATTTAAAACACAAAAGAGCCAAGCATTTATCAGATTTTCTTGAAGATGATGTAATGGAAAGGTATGGAGATATATTTTTAGTTAAACAGCCTTCAATGTTAAAAATACTCTATGACCCAGACTATAAGCCACAATTTCAAGGAAGGCTTCAAGTAATAGAAGACTATTGCTATACCATATCTACTAAACAAGTAAGAGTACCTAATTCAGGAATACTTGCCATAGGTGGTAACAGATATAGGTATCTTACTGAGAGAGAATGTTTTAGGTTAATGGGATTTGATGATAGTGACTTTGATAAGCTTATAAATATATTTCCAAGAAGGAAAAACTGTATGTCAAGTATTCTGTACAAACAAGCTGGCAATAGCATAGTGGTTGATGTTTTAGAAGAAATAATAAGGGAGATTCATAATTGTAGCTTATAGCTTATATTTTATTATGGAAGAAGGAGGAAAACATGAGGATAAATGATTTTGAGCATTTAATACAAGAAATCAAGTCAAGGGTTCTCTCTAATAGTGATGAGTATATTTCACTTATGAGAACTGTTGGAAATAATTATAAATATGATTTTACTAGCCAACTTAGTATCTATGATAAGAATGCTAGAGCAAGAGCCTGTGGAGAATTTGATTTTTGGAGAAAGAAATTTAATAGAACTGTAAAGCGTGGAGAAAAGGGAATTCCTATATATAAGAATTATGGAGAGTATGGTAAAGTAACCTACATCTTTGACCTTAGCCAAACGGTATCAATGTCAAAAACAACAAATCAAGTTGAGTTATGGAAACTAAGTAATGGAGAAGAAAGTCTAAAAGCAGCTTTAGGGCTTCATGGTGCTTTTAATGAATATGAAATAAAGGATATGACAATAGATGAAATCCTTGAAAATATTGCATATACAGAAGTAATAAACAGGGGTAATTATATTTTAAATGAGCTTAAGGTAGCTCCTAGTAGTAGGAAGATATTTAATGATTTTCTTACAGAGTCTATAAAAATAGGATATGCTAGCAGACTTGATATGAATTATGAAGTAGATAGAAATAAAATTAATAGTGTTCTTGGAAGTCTTGATGAAATTTCTTTAATAATAGTAGGAAATGAGTTAAATTCAATGGTTGAAAGTATCCTTGAAAGAACAGTTACTATAGATAAAGAAATAGATAAAAATAAGGTGCTGACAAAAAGACCAGTAGAGCGGTACAATGAAAATATAGAAGATAGAGGTAATGAAGAAAATATAGGAGGGATGGATGATGAATTTCGAGGAGAGACTGGAAGCATACCAGAAAGAAGAGAAGATAGAGAACGAATATCAGATGATTTTTGGACAATGCGAAACACAGGAAGAGATAATCTCGAAGATGAAGGAAGTGTCGGAAGAAGTTCTGATGAAAGATCAGACCTACCAGACCCACAGGTTCGCCAAGGCCAGACTGAACTTCATGGCAGAGGAGAAGGAGGATTTATTCCAGGAAATGTTCCTAGACAAGAGCCTAATGAAACACCTACTAGAAGTAGAAGAGACAGCCAGGAACTTTATAGAGATGGAGAAACCGAGGATGATGGAGAGTTTTGGACTGACAGAGAAACTAAAGGCAGAGGATCAAATGAAGTGGGTAGGGCTGATGGAGAATCTCAATCATCAGCTGAGGGAACTAGCAATGAAGGAGTACGTTTACAATTAGATGAAGAAATAAGTAAAGATAGGGACCAGGAGGTAGACAATGAATCTACTTCCTTTTTTGTTCCCCAATATTATTCAAAGGTTAATCCTAAGGAACTTATGAATGATGAAATTTTAGAACAAGTTCCTAGATTAGGAAAAACAGAAGAGGTATCTGCAGGGGATAAAACAGTCCATGCAGCTTATATTATTCCTTTTAGAAGTAACTGGACCTGGTATTTAACAGAGTATGACCCTGAAACAGAAGATGCCTTTGGTCTTGTAATAGGTATGGAGCCAGAATGGGGTTACTTTAATATTAAGGAGCTTAGGGAAGTCGGAGCAGAAAGACTTATACTTGAAGATTTTCCTAAGACATTTAAAGAATTAAGAGATAGTGAACTCAAAAAGCAGTTAAGTGAAGAAGAAATTCACAGGGTGTTCTTTGGGCAACTTGATAGTCCTACTAGGGATGAGAACCTAGAGGAAGAAGATCCAGAAATTCTTTATATGCAAAGAGAGCTAGAACTAGAAAAAGAATTAATTGCAGTAAAAGTTGGTACAGATTTTATTATTATTCCAAGACCTTATCTTGATCATATAGAACTTATTGAGGATGAAAGACAAGTTTTGGTTGATGGTGTAGAGTATCACCTCTATAAGGGTAAGACCTTTGAGGATTCAAGAAAAATAGAGTTTTTTATGGATGAAGAAGTATTTAAGGCATATAAAATAAATGATTATCTAGTAGATGTGAAAGACCAAAAATTAAATAAGAATCCTATTGCAAGAGATAGTGTTATAAAAATGTGGGATAATCCTTTTATTGTTAAAAGTATAAAAGAGGAACTCCTATCTATTGAAATCCTTCCCTATGAACTTAAGGATGAATACATTCTTGATGCAAGACAGGTTAGAAGACTTCAATTTGAAGATATAGATGAATTGAATGAATTTCTTTATAATGCAGAGCTTTATGATTTTGATTCAGAAAAATCCAAAGAAGTGGAACAAATGACTTTTTCTCTTGATAACTTTGAAGATGGTGAGGATAGGCAAGAAGAAATCATAGAAAGACCAAGGGCTAAAAATTTCGTAATCACTGATGAAATATTAGCTGAAAGCCTTCCACCACAAGAAAGATTAGAAAACAATATCAATGCTATAAGAATCCTTAAAATGCTAGAAGAAGAGGATAGGGGGGCTAGTAAAGAGGAACAAGAAATCTTAGCTAAATATGTAGGTTGGGGAGGTTTATCAGATGTATTTGATGAAAGTAAAACAGGTCAATGGGAAAGAGCAAGAAACTTCCTTAAAGAAAACCTAAGCCCAAGTGAATATGAAACTTGTGAGGAATCAACTCTTACAGCCTTCTATACTCCTAAAGTCGTAATAGATGGAATTTATCAAGCACTTGAAAACATGGGTTTTGAAAAAGGGAACATACTTGAGCCTTCATGCGGGGTTGGTAGTTTTATGGGAAGTCTTCCTGAGGGTATGCACAAGTCAAAGGTTTATGGTGTAGAGCTTGATAGTATATCAGGAAATATAGCAAAGAAATTATATCCAGAAAACAAAATACAGGTAAAAGGATTTGAGGAAACTTCATTTTCTAATAACTTTTTTGATGTGGCAGTTGGAAATGTTCCTTTTGGTGAATTTAAGGTAAGTGATAGATTATATGATAAAAATAATTTTTTAATACATGATTACTTCTTTGCCAAATCTATAGATAAGGTTAGAAGTGGTGGTGTTATTGCCTTTATTACTTCAAGTGGAACAATGGATAAAAAAGATGCTTCTATTCGTAGATATATAGGAGCTAGGTGTGACCTATTAGGTGCTATAAGATTACCTAATAATACTTTTAAAGGTATGGCGGGAACAGAGGTAACCAGTGATATTATCTTTCTTCAAAAGAAGGATTCGGTAATAGAGAAAGAAGAGCCTTGGTATGAATTAAAAACTGATGAAAATGGTCTTAATTACAATAGTTACTTTGTAGAAAATCCTCAAATGATATTAGGAGAAATGATAGAGGTATCAGGAAGATTTGGTAATACCATAACTTGTAAGGCAAAAGATAATTATGATTTAAAGGCTGAACTCTTTGAATCCATTAAGAATATTAAAGGGAAAATAGAGCCTATAAAGATAGAAAGAGAAGATGGGGATAGTGAACCTGAAATTATTCCAGCTGATGATAATGTAAAGAATTTCTCCTTTACTGAAAAAGATGGAAAGATTTATATGAGAGAAGATTCCATAATGAGGGAGGTTAATAGGAAGGATAAGGACCTGGATAAAATCAGAGACTATATTGCCCTTGGAAATGCCCTTAGAGATGTAATTGATTCACAACTGGAAGATAGAAGTGAAGTAGAAATTAAAGAAACACAGGAACATTTAAATAAGATCTATGATGCCTTTAGTAAAGAACATGGCTATATCAATGGAAGAATGAATACTAGGCTCTTATCTGAAGACAGTAACTTTGCCCTTATCTCAAGTATTGAAAAGTTAGAAGAAGGAAAATTTAAGGAAAAGGGCGACATATTTACAAAACGTACAATTAAAAAGGCTATTCCTGTAAGCCATGTAGATACACCAGATGAAGCACTTATTCTTTCTATAGCAGAAAAAGGAAGAGTAGACCTTGACTATATGGAAGAGCTTACAGATATAGATGAAAAAACCTTGGTAGATAGCCTAAAGGGTAAAATATTTCTTGATATTAAGGAATTTGATAGAGAAAATAATTCCTTACCCTTTACTGAAAAAGAAAAGCATAATCCTATGGCTTTTAACTATGTGAGTATTGATGAATACTTAAGTGGGAATATTAGGGATAAAATAAGTGTATTAGATGAATATATTGAAACGATTGAAAGAAGTCTTCGTTTTATAGATGAAAATGATAGTTTGAAACTTAGAGAAGTAGAAAGTAATTTACTAAATTTAAAAATGCAAAGAGAAAGTCTTAAAGAGGTAATGCCAAAGGAACTTACAGCGTCAGAAATTACAGTAAGGCTTGGGGCTACCTGGGTACCAGCTAAAGATGTTGAAGAATTCATGTTTGAAATCCTTAAGACACCAGGATTTGCAAGATGGGATATTAATGTTCGGTATTCACCCTTTACTGCTGAATGGAGGATTGAAGGAAAAAGCAAAGATGGAGGAAATGATCTAGCAAATATGACCTATGGAACTAGTAGGGTAAATGCCTATAAAATCATAGAGGATGCTTTAAATCTTAAGGAAACTAAGGTCTGGGATAGGGTTACTAATCCAGATGGTAGTACATCCTCTATACTTAATAAAAAAGAAACTATGTTAGCAAGTCAAAAACAGGAACTTTTAAAAGAGGAGTTTAAAAACTGGATATTTAATGAACCAGATAGAAGGCATAGGCTAGAAAAAATATACAATGAAAAGTTTAATTCTGTACGCAATAGGGAATATGACGGTTCTAATCTTCATTTTGAAGGAATGAATACAGGTATTATCCTTAAAGACCATCAAAAAAATGCAGTTGCTAGGACTCTTTATGGTGGAAACTCCCTTCTTGCCCATTCAGTAGGGGCAGGTAAGACCTTTGAAATGATTGCCTCAGCAATGGAATCTAAAAGACTTGGAATGAGTAGTAAAGCCTTGTTTGTAGTTCCCAATCACTTAACTGAGCAAATAGGCAGAGATTTTATGGAACTCTATCCTGGAGCTAATATTATGGTTGCTACAAAGAAAGATTTTCAGCCTAATAACAGAAAGAGGTTTATAGGTAAGATTGCTACAGGGGAATATGATGCAGTTATTATTGGCCATTCACAATTTGAAAAGATACCAATGAGTAAAGAATATCAAGAGAACCATATAAGAAGCGAAATAGAAGGAATACTCCAATATATTGAAGAGTATAAGTACGATAGAAGTCAGAATTTCACAGTAAAGCAATTACAAAATACTAAAAAGAAACTTGAGGGAAGACTTAAGAAGTTAAATGATGACTTTAAAAAAGATGATGTGGTAACCTTTGAAGAGCTTGGGGTTGATAAGCTTTATGTAGATGAAGCCCATAACTACAAAAACCTATTTCTTTATACAAAGATGAGAAATGTTGCAGGAATCGGACAGAGTGAAGCACTTAAATCTTCTGATATGTTTATGAAATGTAGATATTTAGATGAAATGACTGGTGGAAGAGGAGTTGTATTTGCTACAGGAACTCCAATATCCAATAGTATGACGGAGCTTTATACTATGCAAAGATATTTGCAATTTAATGAGCTTGAAAAGAATAACTTGCAACATTTTGATTCATGGGCTAGTACATTTGGTGAAACTGTAACAGCAGTAGAGCTTTCTCCTGAAGGAGATAAATATAGAACTAAGACAAGGTTTAGCAAGTTTTATAACCTGCCTGAACTTATGGCTATGTTTAAAGAAGTTGCTGATATTAAAACAGCAGATATGCTCGATTTAAAGGTTCCTAAAGCTGAATATGAAACAATAGTAACAATGCCTACAGAAGAGCAGAGAGAGGTCTTAAAAGGCATTTCTGAACGTGCAGACAGGGTTAGGGATAGAAGGGTTGAACCAGAAGTGGATAATATGTTGAAAATCACAAATGATGGTAAGAAACTAGCACTTGATCAAAGGCTCATCAATCCCCTACTACCAGATGATCCAGATAGCAAGGTCAATGTATGTGTTAAAAATATTTATTCCATATGGGATAAAACAAGGGATAATCGTTCAACGCAACTGGTATTTTCAGATATGTCAACACCTAAAAATGATGGTAGCTTTAATGTATATGATGATATAAAGGAAAAACTTTTAGATATGGGGGTTCCTGAAAAAGAGATAGCCTTTATCCATGATGCCAATACAGAAAAGCAAAAAGATGAATTGTTTTCAAAAGTACGTAAAGGTAATGTTAGAATTCTTTTAGGTTCTACTCAAAAAATGGGAACAGGTACTAATGTGCAAGAAAGGCTTATAGCAACTCATGACCTTGATGTACCCTGGAGGCCAGCTGACTTAGAGCAAAGGGCAGGTCGTATTGTAAGGCGTGGCAATAGAAATGATAAGGTAAAAATATTTAGGTATGTTACTGAAAACACCTTTGATAGCTACCTCTGGCAAACCATAGAAAATAAGCAAAAATTCATTTCTCAAATTATGACCTCAAAAACACCCGCTAGAGTGGCAGAAGATGTTGATGAGAATACCCTATCCTATGCTGAAATAAAAGCCTTAGCAACAGGTAATCCCCTTATAAAAGAAAAGATGGA
>Ga0265294_10004777_pt1 | contig 16787 bp, 14 predicted proteins | sample MunlanPumphouse3_FD_192504 | JGI IMG/M metagenome (GOLD analysis project Ga0265294, IMG submission 192504) | Groundwater microbial communities from a municipal landfill in Southern Ontario, Canada - Pumphouse #3 | ecosystem: Environmental > Aquatic > Deep subsurface > Groundwater | place...
TTCCACTGTGGGGACCATCACTGAGATATATGATTATTATCGTCTTCTATGGGCAAGGATTGGCAAGGTCCATTGTCATGTTTGTGGACGCGAGATATCGGAGATGTCGATTGACCAGATTATCGCTGTGATTTTCAAGGCTGGAGATGATACCCGAATCATGGTGAGCGCTCCTGTGGCCATCGGAAAGAAAGGCGAGTTCAAAAAGACCTTCGAGGATGCCAAGAAATCCGGCTTCCAACGTGTCAAGGTCGATAACGTGCTCTATTCGCTGGACGATCCCATCGTCCTTGACAAACAGGTCAAGCATTCTATCGATATTGTTGTGGACAGGTTGATTCTCAGCAAGGATATCCATCAAAGGCTTGCCAGCAGCATTGAGACGTGCATCGACATGACCAATGGCTTGGTAAAGGTCACCTTTATCGCTCCTGATAAGAGTGAGCACGAGGAAATATACAGTGAGCGCAATTCCTGTCCGACCTGTGGGGTCACACTTCCTGAAAGCGAGCCAAGACTATTCTCTTTCAACAACCCCTATGGGGCTTGCCCTGACTGCAAGGGTCTTGGCTTCAAGACCGAGTTTGACCCCGACCTGATTATTCCTGATTATAATAAGAGTTTTAACCAAGGTGCCATCGCCACACAGAATCCTGATGCGGAATGGTCGAGGGGACCTTTTGAAGCGTTGGCAAAAAAATACGGTTTCACCTTGGATACCCCTTTCAAGGATCTTTCAAAGGAGATACTTCAGATTATCCTCTACGGAACGCCTGAGAGAATTGAGATAAAATATCATACCCAGTATGAGAACGGTACGATTTTCAAACCCTATGCTGGAGTCATTCCTGATTTGCAACGGCGGTTTTTTGAGACACAAAGCATGCAGATTCGTATGTGGATGGAAAGTTTCCAAAAAGAAACAATTTGTCCTACCTGTCATGGGGAGAGATTGAGGCCGCAGGCGCTATCGGTGACAATTAACGGACTTTCAATTATCCAAGTGTCCCATCTGAGCGTGAAGGAATCCATCAAATTCTTTGACGAGCTCAATCTGACAGGGAACCAGATGACGATATCCCTTCAGGTGGTAAAGGAGATAAAAAGCCGACTTCGTTTTCTTTCCAATGTTGGGCTCGATTATCTTGCCATTGACAGGCCAAGTGCGACGCTCAGTGGAGGGGAGGCTCAGCGTATCAGGCTTGCCACCCAGATTGGATCGGCCTTGTCGGGAGTCCTGTATGTGCTTGACGAGCCTTCCATAGGATTGCACCAGCGGGATAATCAGAAACTTATCGACACACTCAAGAACTTGCGGGATTTGGGAAACACGGTCATTGTGGTCGAGCATGATGAGGCGACCATCCGTGAAGCCGACTACGTGGTGGATCTGGGTCCCGGGGCGGGAGTCCAGGGGGGCTATATCACCGCCGAGGGGACTCCCGAGGAGATTGAAAAGAATCCCAACAGCATCACAGGTGCTTTCCTGGCAAAAAGATTGACCATTCCGGTCCCCCTGCAACGAAGGAAGGGCAATGGGAAGGCCCTGATGCTTTGCGGTGCCCATAAGAACAACTTGAAACAGATTGATGTGAGGATACCACTGGGGAATCTCGTGGTGTTCACAGGGGTAAGTGGTTCAGGCAAAAGCACCTTGCTTAATGGCGTGTTGCTTCCTGCTGTACGTAACATGCTCAATGGCAAGGGCCAGACATATGAGGGATACACCTCGCTTACCGGCCTGCAATACCTTGATAAGGTGATCAGCATCGATCAAAGCCCGATAGGACGTACCCCCCGAAGCAATCCGGCAACATATGTTGGTGCTTTCGGGCCTATTCGTGATTTGTTTGCCTCTTTGCCTGAAAGTAAGGCGCGAGGTTATAAAAGTGGCCGTTTTTCCTTCAATGTGGCAGGAGGACGATGTGAGAACTGCCATGGCGATGGCACCTTGAAGATTGAGATGAATTTCCTGCCCGATGTATATGTCACGTGCGATGTATGCCATGGGAAGAAGTTCAATCAAGAGACGCTTGCGGTGACATACAAGGGCAAGAATATCGCCCAAGTCCTGGACATGACCATGAGTGAAGCCGCTGAGTTCTTTGCCGCCATCCCTTCAATCAAACGGAAACTCGATACGCTTATCAGCGTCGGACTGGATTACATCAAACTTGGACAGAGCGCCCTGACCTTGAGCGGAGGAGAGGCCCAGCGGGTCAAGTTGTCCTTGGAACTTTCCAAACGGGATACGGGAAAAACCTTATATGTGCTTGACGAACCTACCACAGGCCTGCATTTTGCCGATGTGAAAAAGCTAATGGAGGTGATCAATCGTCTGGTTGACCAGGGGAATACCGTCGTTTTGATTGAGCATAACCTTGATGTCATCAAACAGGCTGACTATATTGTGGATTTAGGGCCGGAAGGTGGTGACGGGGGCGGCATGGTGGTTTGCCAAGGGACACCTGAAGAAATTTCCCTATGCAAAAGCTCATACACAGGATATTATCTTTCTCAGATACTTCATGAGAAAAACTGAGAGATTCCTTTATAAGATTATCGTGATTGGAGCACTTCTCTTTTGTGGGTGCTTCTCTCTTTTTGCCCAGAAAAATCTTGAATCTTTTCTTATTTCAACGGCAGACAGGGACGAATTGGAAAAAATGGCTTCCCTGAGGGGGCTGTCGACAACCCAGGTGACAGATGATGAATTGCGAGACAGGTTGTACCTGTTTGATGGATTAAAGAGAGCTGAGGATACAAGGAATTCCGATGAGGCTGAAAAGCCAGAATACACCCTTAACGTGCTGCAGTCCCAGTGGATGCAAAAGAAGGGGAAAGAAAAATCTCTGGTCAGTCTGTTAGGTTCGGTGAAGGTTTCGTTCCTTTTGAAGGAGGACAGCAAGGAAAGGAAGCTCTCGGCTGACAAGATGCTGGTCGATCTTGACAGCACCATACTGTCAGCGATGGGCAGTGTCTCCTATCACGATGATGCTCCTCAAGCCGCTGTACAGCAGATGGAAGGGGATATCATCACCCTTGACTGGCATGACTCGTCCTTGAGGGTCAGCAACGGGACAACAAAGACAGAGAGAAAAAACAAGGATGATGAAAGTGTCACTTTCTATACCACAGGGGACCAGATCACCTATAACACCCGGGAAGGCGGCATTTTCTTTGACAAGGGCTATATCACCAACAATTATCAGAACGCCTATTCCTCCATCACCGCAAAGAAACTGGCGATGATGGATAACGGGGATATGATAATCAGTAATGCCTATCTTTCCATTGGCAGGGTTCCAGTGTTTTGGGTTCCTTTTTTCCTGTTTCCTGGTTCGACGATGGTAGGAAACCCAGCAATAGGGCAGGAAAGTGAAAGAGGGTGGTTTGTCAATACAAGTTTTGAACTGTACGGGACTTATCCTTCAATTGCAAGTTCCTCAAACCAGTCAAGCTTTACCCGTTTGATGCAGGCTGATTCTGATAAGGAGCGGATTCCTGATGGCGCCACCTACCGTAAGCTCAAGGAAGGGGAGAGCTTGTCTTTTTTCCAGCAATGGGCCAAGAGCAGCGGTTCCTATATGACGTTGCTGGCTGATAGTTATCAGAATACAGGTCTTTCTGTTGGACTGGCGACAGTCAATAACCTCTGGAGCAAAGAATTATCTGTTTCAGCCGATGGGAAATTCGCCGTCTCCCCCTCGGGTTCCAGCACACTCAGTTCATACTCGAGCTATCCCAAGACCAGATACTATCTGGATAGTTCCCTTGCACTTGATACAGAGAACATTGATTTGAAATTCACCTTTCCCCTGTATTCAGATCCCAAGGTCAAGCGGGCTTTTGGCAATCGTTTTACTGCTTTTAGCCTTGATTCGCTCTTTGGAGCCGAATGGCCTACGGATTTCAGTAGCGACATAACCAGCTACACCTGGAGTGCCAGTGGGAGCTTCACCTTGCCCAAGGCATGGAAGACCGGCTTTCTTGATACCTTTATTGTGAGTACAGCCAAGGCTTCCGCGGTATACAACTGGAACTGGCCAACTTCAATGACTGAGTATGGGTATCATCTTTACAGTGTGGTAATCCCTGAGCTTACTGCGAAGATTGGAGGAACGCTCTTTGACTCCACTACCGCAAACAAGAAGAAGGACACCTCCACGGACGAAGAGGAAAAGAAGTACAATGACTCCCAGGCTGAGCTTTCCTCGCTCCTGACGACCACCAATGATGATTTCGTCAACAAGATGCTTGCTGATGCGTATAGAAGCAAGACCGAGAGTGAGACCAAGAATGAGAAGGGGGGATATGCAAAACTGTACTATACCGTGGATGAGAAGCTATCCCAGAGTGCAAAGTCGGTGAGTAATATTTTCTCCTGGGACTCAACCCATTACCTCTATAATCTCACCAAGGCAGCTTTGACTTTCGATTCCGTCCTTGACCCTGATTTCTTCACCTTCAAGCAATCGGTGGTCCCTCAGTATTCCTACACCGAGGACAAGACGAAGACCATCTACAAGATCAAGCAGTTCACTGTTTCTGCAAACACCTATGCCTCTGTACCCCTGCTTGGCCTAAGCTATTCCTTGAGCGAGAAACTGTACAGTTATACGGAATCAACGACTACCAGTGAAGAGACCACCATTGATGAGAAGTATTTTAAGTTTACCTCGAGCTATGTGACCACTCATCAGATTGCCTTGTCCAAGGATTTCTCTCTCGGATCCGGCACATTCAGCCCCTCGCTGACCTATATTCTTCCTCCTCTGACACAAAGCCTTATTCCTGCGATCACGTATAAAATATCAAATTGGAGTTTTTACGGTTCTTTTAAGTTTGTACAGGGAGATGATGCGCTGCTTCACAAGAACCTGCTCACCGCAACCATCACCTTTAGTTCTGATTATCTCAATTTCTCAACCAAGAACACATACCAATGCACGGATTATACTGCTTCCGATTTCTGGTATCCCTTCAAATCAAGCGGTGCCGTTTCCTTCTCCCGATGGGGGCTGACCTTGTCGGAGAGCTATGATTACAGCGCCCATAGTACGAGTTATTACTATTACTTCAACTCTCTTGCTTCTTCAATCAGCTATGGTTTCTTTAAGAGCACCTTCACTTTCCTTGGCCCTTACGACAATCTGAAGAAATCAACCTGGGCGACCACGATTGACATCTCCAATTTCAAGATCAACTGGTGGAAGCAACGGTGTTCCTTGACATTCGACCTGGCATCCACCATGACCATAGACTTCATCACTCCCTATGCCACGAATCTCAGCATCACTGCGGGGTTCACCTTCAGCATCGCCGAGTTTTTGGATTTGAAATTCTCAGTGACCTCGGGGAACAGTGGTTTCTTCACCTATTATGAGGATGACCAGTTCAAATGGAACTTGATGTTCGAGGACCTGCTTCGTTCCTTTGATTTCTTTGGGGATGGCAGAAGCCAGACCAATTTCAACCTGAGCAAACTCAGTTTCCAGCTTATTCACTATATGGATGACTGGACCCTAAATTGCAAATACACCGGAAGTGTTGTATTATCAAATAATAAGTATTCTTGGGTTCCCTTGGTTTCCGTGTTCCTGCAATGGAAGACGATACCTGAACTCAAGGTGGATGAGAATTGGACAAAGAGCACAAGTTCGAGCGCATGGACTTCGTCCGGTTCGTCAGACACATAAGATAAGGAATTAGATGGATACGACTATCACTTTTGATGATTCGGGGCAGATGGTGAAGGTTTGTGGGATCAATGACCGCAATCTGCCCTATCTGGAAATGTTACTTCAATGCGACATGTCGGTCAGAGGGAACCAGCTGTTTCTTGAGAGCGAAGGCGAGGATACCGCCAAGTTGTCAAAGATTCTTTTTGCGCGATTGCAAAAAATCGCTTTCACCAGGGATTCCTTGAGCGAGGCGGAGATATTCATGGAATACCAGAGTCTGAGGAATCCTCCAGCGGCACAATCTCTTGCTTTTGCCGGGGAGGAGGAGAGACAGACAGCTATCATGGTCCAAAACAAGTTGGTCTATCCCAAGAGCATCAAGCAGAGGCAATATATTGAGGCCATGGAAAAGGAACAGATAGTGTTTTCCATCGGACCCGCAGGCACAGGGAAAACCTTTCTCGCTGTCAGCAGTGCCCTGTCCCTGTTGCTGAGTGGAAAACGGCAGAAGCTGGTGCTGACCCGTCCCGTAGTGGAGGCGGGTGAGAACCTTGGATTCCTTCCGGGGGACCTTTCCCAGAAAATCAACCCGTATCTCAGACCTTTATATGATGCCATGGAGGTTTTGCTCAGTCCCTCGAATGTCAGGAAACTTGAAGAACATGGAAGTATAGAAATCGCCCCCTTGGCCTATATGAGAGGACGAAGCTTGCAAAACGCGGTCGTGCTTCTTGATGAGGCCCAGAACACCACCCGTGAGCAGATGCAGATGTTCCTTACTCGTATTGGGGAGAATGCGACTGCTATTGTGACAGGGGATATCTCCCAGGTCGATTTGCCACGGGGCAAGGAGAGCGGACTGGTACATGCCATACGGATCCTGAAGGATATCCCGGGTATTGGGATCGTGACCTTTTCCAGTGCCGATGTTGTTCGTGGTCGTATTGTGCAAAGGATTATTGATGCTTATGCTTCTGATAGCGGACAAAGGGGCCTGGCATGAAAAACAACAAGCAGCATTCCGGTTATGGGACGCAGAAGTTCACCTTCTGGATTTGGATTCTGATTGTTATCATGATGGGTGGGGCCTTGGTTGTCCCTGTTTTGTTGTCAACCGATTCCGTTTTCCTGGCCCAATCCTCGTTGCGTAAATATAGCGAGGGCCAGCTTTGTGATAATGATGTCTATTCCCCCAACTCCTTTGAGTTCCTTGATGTCGAGCAGACTCAGCAACGGCTTGCGCAGGCCAGTGCGGAAATCTTGCCTTTGTTCTCTTATTCTTTGAACGAGACACTGCAATCGACTGCCCGTTATGAGATATTCGCCAAGGCGTGGGATACCCCTTCAACCACGCTTGAGGTCATTTCCTTGATGTTGGGAAAAGCCGGTATAACCGATTCCGAGCAAGTTGTCTCCCGTTTTTCCGAGTTGTCCGAGATGGAGAGGCAGCAGATGCTTATGGCGGTCCGTGATACCTTGCAGCAGGTGCTTCTTCTGGGTATCTACAAACAGAGTGATATTGATTTTATACGAAGTGAGGGATATGAGAAATACGAACTAGAGGAGCTGGGGTCTGATGAAGACTCCAAAAGCAGGGATATCTCCTCCATGATGACCACGGATACCTTGGAAAAAAACCTGTCAGGTTGGTTGTCGACTTACTCCGTCTCAATTAAAGGGTTCCAGTTGGTTCTCCTTGCGGATACTGTCCGCCTCCTTGCCTCTGCAAATTATTTATATGACGCCAATGCTACTTTGCTGGCTCAGGAGAATGCAAAGAATGCGACACCTCCTGTGTACATCTCTGTGACCAAGGGGCAACGGATTCTTACCAAGGACACGGTGGTGACCAAAAATCAATTGACCCTCCTTGCTGAGATGTCCAAGCACAGGACGAGTTATTCCGCACCGGAACTGGCAGGAAGATTTATTTTCTTGATGATAGTCACTTTTGTCACTTTGTCTGTGTTTCTCACGTTTATTCCCAGATCCCCGAGAAAATATCAATATTTGATGTTCTGTGCTGTGTTGATTATCATCTCCGAGGTGATTGAGTATTTCACCTATCATTGGATGCAATCCTCTGATTATGTGTTTAAGGATTCCTTGATTCCTTTTGTTCTTGCTCCTCTTTTCGTGTCCTTGGTCAGTGGGAAAAAAAGATTGGGTGCGGTTACATCTTTCCTTTTGGGCTGCTACGCCATTCTTCTTCCGGGAGCGAGCATCATGACGTTTTTCTTTTGTGTGATAAATGGGAATATATGCACCTTTTTTTTCCAGCATTCGAACAAACGGATCGATTTGCTTTTCCATTGGCTCTATGCGTGTCTCGCTTGCACATTCACGGAAATAGCCTTTTGCTTGTTCACGGGAAGTGGTTTTGCGGAACTGCTTCAGATTGTAGGGGTCCTGTTGCTTAATGTGACCCTTTCCTTGATTGTGGTCAATCTTCTCCTTTCCATCTGCGAGTCATTGTTCAATCTTCCGACTGCCAATCGTCTCAATGAACTTGTCTTTTCGGAAAATCCTGTCCTTGATCGGTTGGCCGCCGCTGCCCAGGGGACCTATAACCATAGCATGAGTGTTTCCGAGCTGTCATATGAGGCTGCAAAGGTGATTGGTGCCAATGCGATGCTTGCCCGTGTCGGAGGCTTGTACCACGATATTGGCAAGATGGATTATCCTGAGTATTTTATTGAAAACCAGGAGGATGAAAACAAACAGGACGATATCAAGCCAAGTCTTTCAGTGGCGATTATCAAAAGCCATGTCAAGACAGGCATAGAGAAGGGTCGGGAGTCGGGACTGCCGCAGGAGGTGCTTGATATCATTGGCGAGCACCATGGCAATGATGTCATCTATTATTTTTACAAAAAAGCACAGGACCAGGCAAAGGAAGGCGGGACCGGGTTGATCAATGAAAGCGATTACAGCTACGACGGTGCCTTGCCTGACAGCAAGGAGGCCGCGATTGTCATGCTTGCTGATTGTGTCGAGGCCGCATCCAGGACCTTGAAAAAACCAAGTTCGGTAAAGATTGAGAAACTTGTGCATTCAATAATCCTTGGTAAGATTGAGCGTGACCAACTCAAGGAAAGTCAGCTTTCGCTCACCGATTTGGATCTGATTGCCAGTTGTTTTGCAAAATCCCTGGTGGGAAGGAACCATCATCGTATCGATTACCCGGAGGAGTCCAAGAGCAAGGCCGCCCCGGTGGAGAACAAAGAGGATGGAGAATGATGGAGCATATCATTGATGTTTCGTATGAGCAGGGCAAGTGCAGCGCCATAGCACCTGAGAAGGTGGTCCTCTCAAGGCTGGACTCCATTTTGGAAGGGCTTGGCGTGGACCACAGTGTGGAGTTCTCTGTCAGCTTTGTGGATGATGCGTCCATCCAGGAATTGAACAGGAATTATCGGAACAAGGATGAGAGTACTGATATATTGACTTTTGTGCAGAAGGATGCAAAGGATGTTTCTTGGCCTGATTCCTCTCAGGAAGAGCATGCAGAGGTTCTTGGCGATATGGTAATCAGTCTTGAGACCTTGCAACGGAACAGTGAGTACTTTAATGTTCCTCCCGATGAGGAATTGTATCGTCTCTTGGTGCATGGGGTGTTGCACCTTCTCGGGTATGATCACAAGACCAATGACGTTGAATCCGAACCCATGCTGCAGAAGCAAGAAGCGTTGTTGGTCAGGCTTGGAGGAAAAGGGCTTTGAGTTTCATTAAGAATCTATTTGCAAGCAAGACTGACAGTGATGGTCCTAAGCGCCAGAAGGAACAAGCTGAGCAGGAAGAGCGTCAGACCATGATTGAGGGCATAGGCGAACTTGAGAACAAGACCGTGAAGGAAGTCATGGTCCCTCGCATCGATGTCCAGTTCATTCCGGTGAACATCAGTCATGATGCCTTCTTTTCCATCATACATGAAAGCGGGTTCTCCAGATATCCTGTCTATGAGAAATCCATAGACAATATTGTCGGTGTCCTTTATGCAAAGGATATCCTTCGTCAAGGTACCGATAGGCCTTTTTCGGTGAGAAGTTTGATGAGAAAACCTTATTTTGTTCCGGAAAGCAAACGTCTTGATGATCTTCTCAGGGAATTCAAGAGGAGGAAAGTCCACATCGCCATTGCTGTCGATGAATATGGAGGGGTCTCCGGTATTGTGTGCATGGAGGACATCCTGGAAGTCATTGTCGGCGAGATCCAGGATGAATTCGATGCCGATGAGCCTGAGGATATCAGCAAGATCGGTGAGGGAGTCTATATCATCGATTCGCGTACTCCCATCGAGCAGGTCAACGATGAGTTGGATCTCTCTCTTGCCGATGAAGACAATGAGACCATCGGCGGATATGTCTTTGAGCTTTTTGGCCGTATCCCTGCAAAGGGCGAGAGCATTGAGGACAGAGAGGCGGTATTTACCGTTGTGAATATTGAGGGACATAAGATTCTTAGCGTTAAAGTGGTAAAAAAACAAAGCCAGCGTTGACCCTTAAGGCCGGATCCGGTATATTTATATTGTATGTTTCCTTCACTGTTTTGCCTGTGAGAATGTGACTACACATGATTGGAATACGTAAATATTTGAAAAGAGGTGGTAAAATGAAACTTAACACTATTAGGGATTATGATTTCAAGGGAAAGAGGGTCGTCATTCGTGTCGACTTCAATGTCCCTCTTAAAGATGGGGTTGTCACTGATGATACTCGCATCGTGGCGGCTTTGCCAACCATCAAGTATCTTCTTGAGCAAGGTGCGGCTCTTGTCGTGATGAGTCATTTCGGTCGCCCTAAGGGGAAGAAGAATCCTGAATTCTCCATGGCCCCGATCGCCAAGAAATTCAGCGAGGATTTGGGCAGGAAAGTAATCCTGGCTCCTGACGTCATCGGCCCTGAGGTGGAGAAGGAAGTGAAGGCCTTGAAGAGTGGGGATGTCCTGCTTCTGGAGAATGTCCGTTTCTATGCCCAGGAAGAGGAGAACGACAGTGGGTTTGCGAAGACTTTGGCAAGTTATGGCGATGTATATGTGAACGATGCATTTGGCACTGCGCATAGAGCCCATGCCTCGACAGAGGGTATTGCCCACTATCTTCCTTCCTTTGCAGGTTTCCTTATTGAGAAGGAAGTGAAGTTCATGGCGCCTCTTCTTGAGAATCCAGAGCATCCTTTTGTAGCAATTATTGGTGGCAGCAAGGTATCCTCAAAGATTTCCGTTTTGGAAAGCCTGGTGAAGACCTGTGACACTATTGTTATCGGAGGCGGCATGGCATACACCTTCCAGTCCGTGCTTGGGCACAAGATCGGGAAAAGCCTGGTAGAGCCTGATTTCTTTGATGTTGCGAAAGCCTTCCTTGCGAAAGCCAAGGAGAAGGGTGTCAGGGTGATTCTTCCTGTTGACCAGGTCTGTGGAGATTCTTTTGATGAGAATACCCCTGTGACCGCCATTGATTCGGTTGAGATTCCAGATGACAAGATGGGTATGGATATCGGACCCAAGACAATCGCTTTGATTTGTGATGTGGTCAAAGTCGCCAAGTCTGTGGTATGGAACGGGCCGATGGGTGTGTTTGAGTTCGAGCACTTTGCCAAGGGGACCCAGGAAGTGGCGAAAGCACTTGCCGCCTGCAAGGGTGTTACTGTTGTCGGTGGCGGCGATTCGGTCGCGGCTATCAATAAATTCAATCTTGCTGACAAGATCACCCATGTTTCCACTGGTGGTGGGGCCTCCCTTGAATTCCTTGAGGGCAAGGAACTTCCTGGAATCAAAGCATTGGAGAGGAAATAATGAGAAAGCCGTATATTGCTGGTAATTGGAAAATGAATCTCACCCCCAGTGAGGCCGTGAGGTTTGCCAAGGAGCTGGTTGTCGCTTTAAAAGGCTGCGATACCAAAGTGATGATTGCTCCTTCGTTTGTCTGCCTTCCTGCCGTTGTTCAGGCTGTGAAGGGGAGCGGTATCATTGTCGCCGCTCAAAACATGAATGACCATGAGAAAGGGGCCTTCACCGGTGAGGTGAGCGCCTTGATGCTCAAGGATATTGGAGTAAGCACGGTAATTCTTGGACATAGTGAGAGAAGGCATATCTACGGGGAGACCAACGAATTGATCAACCAGAAGGTGCTGTTTGCTATCGCGAATGGAATGGATGTGGATCTTTGTGTTGGGGAGACGCTGGATGAGAGGGAAAGCGGGAATCTTAAGAAAGTGCTTTCCGACCAGGTCTCCATTGCTCTTCATGGGGTCTCGGCCCAGCAGATGAGGCATGTCACCATTGCCTATGAACCGGTATGGGCGATCGGGACGGGAAGGACAGCAACTCCAGAGGATGCGGATGATGCGCACTCATTTATTCGTTCTCTTGTAGAAAAACTGTACAATAAAACAGTTGCAGAAGAATTGATAATACAGTATGGTGGTTCAGTAAAGGCTTCGAATGTGAGAGCTTTGATGGAAAAGGAACATGTCGATGGAGCTTTGGTCGGCGGCGCCTCGTTATCTGTGGAGCAGTTCTTACCCATTGTGACCTTTGACAAATAGGGTCCGGAGAGAAAAATGGCTGTATTGAGTGTTATTTTGTTGGTTCTCTTTATAATCGTTTGCCTCCTGCTGATATTCATTGTTGCAATCCAGGATGAAAACAGCGAAGGGCTCGGCGGATTGTTTGGCGGTTCAAGTAATTCCGCTTTCGGTTCCCGAGCTGGTAGTGTAGTGAATAAGACCACTGCAATCCTTGCCGCAATATTTATGATTCTTGCCTTGGTTGTCGCCTTGATCAACAAGTCCCCAAGTCAGGACAAATTACTTGATCAGGTAAAGACCGAACAGGTCCAGCAGACGACCAATTGGTGGAATCCGGCAAATACCGCAACAACAACCGAATCTGCTCCTAGTGTGAACTAGAGGTTGGTTTTCGGACTAGTTAGGAATACCGACCGCACTGATTGCGGTCGGTATCTTTTTTCAAGGGAAGGAAGAGATGAGAGTATGTGTGTTGTATGCCAACGCTTCCAAAGGAAACGACAAACTTAAAGGGTTAGCTCTAGCTTTGGCGAAAGGTATTGAGTCCACGGGAAATACCTGTGATGTATTCGATATGGCTTTGGAAGAAGGAAAGAAGGTTTCCTTCTATGATTATATTGTCATAGGTACTGAGTCGACCACATTCTTTGGAGGCAAAATCCCTGCTTACCTCACTGTCTTCTTGAAAAATGCGGGAACTGTTAGTGGGAAGAGAAGCATGGCTTTTGTAAGGAAAAGCGGTGTTAGGGTTGAGAAGACCTTGCATGTCTTGATGACTGCAATGGAAGGAGAGGGTATGTATCTTCGCAACAGCGATGTTTTGGACAATACTGAATTAGCCCTTGCCATTGGCAAGCATCTTAGAGTAGGAAAAGAATAACAACCAAGGAGATTCCAAATGAAACGCATATTCACCATTCTGTCCCTGTTCCTTTTGTCAGTTGCTACTGCGGGCGCAGCAGTTATCAACAGCCCTGCGGCGACCGTCAACCTGACCCAGACAGTGGTCATCACCACTGATGCCTTGAATGAGAAACTCAAGACCTATCAGGATGCCCTGACCGCCAATGGACAGGATCCTACCCAGGTCCAGGCCTTGGATATCCTAAACACCATGATCAATGATGAGTTGTTCCGCCAGGGTGCCGCAAGGGACAAGGTGGCCATCACCGATTCAATGATTGACCAGGCCTATGATTCTGTAAAGAGTCAGTATGTTCAGAACGGATATACCGCGGACCAGTTCAAGCAGGCGATAGTAAGTAATTTTGGTTCTATCGATAGCTATCGTAATCAATTGAAGGACCAATTGCTTGTACAGCAGTATCTTCTTCTTAAGAAAAGCAGCATTGTGAATGCCGCGGTATCAGTCAGTGATTCTGAAATTCAGGCAGCTTATCGAAAAAATAAAAGCCAGCTCATTCTTTCAGAGAATGTGAAAATCAGCCATATCTTCATTCCTTATGATACTGACAAGACGAAGGACGCCCAGAACAAGGCGACAATGATTTCCGTTGCCAAGCAGATCAAGGAAGGGACCTTGACCTTTGAGCAGGCCGTGACCCAGTATAGCCAGGACAGCAGCAGCAAAAACAAAGCGGGTGATATTGGCTGGCTTACCGTGGATAATACCGATGCGGTAAAATCACTTGGCTCCCAATTCATTGATACGGCATTTGAGATTCCGGTGGGGTCGACCAGTGACTTGATCGAGAGTTTGCAAGGATATCATATTGTCAAGATTCTGGCACATAACGATACACAGATTCTTGGTCTGGATGACAAGGTGAATCCAGAGAGCACGGAAACGGTGCGGGATTATCTCAAATCCCAGTTGGAGTACTCCAAGCAGCAGACCAATTACCAGAATGCAATCAATTCGTTATTGGATGATTTGAGAAAACAAGCTACGATCAAGGTGTTGTATAAGTAAGTATGAAAACCAGACACAAGGCCAGGGAACTGGCATTACAGACATTATATGCGTTGGACTTTACCAATACATTGGACATTGAGCATATCCCCCCAATCTTTGAGGGCCTTACTGAGGATGAGTATAACGGGCTTGAGGATGAGGTGAAGGTTTTTGGCTCATATCTTGTCCATGGCACGATTGAGAACCTGACCCAGATTGACGATTTGATCAGCCAATATTCCCTTAATCGTCCCCTTTCACATATTGCCGTTGTGGACCGTAACATCCTGCGGTTGTCGGTGTTCTGTTTTTTATTTGATAAGGATATCCATCCTCATATCGTCATTGACGAGGCTGTGAAGTTGAGCCAAGACTTCTCCACAGATGTGACATATAAGTTTATCAATGGAATTCTAGATACAATGAGCCGGAAAATGAATCTGGCTGGAGATGAAGGCAAAAATGATTCAGATAAAGACTGAAGAGCAGATTGGGGGTATTCGTAAGAGTTGCCATCTTGTGGCGTCCTTGATGGAGAAACTGGGGTCGTTTCTGCAAGAAGGTATGACCACTCATGATATTGACAAGTTTTGTTATGATTTTATCATAGATCACCATGCAGCACCTGCTTTTCTTCATTTCGATGGGTTTCCTGCTACCGCTTGCATTTCGGTAAATGAGGAAGTGATTCATGGGATTCCTTCGAAAAGCAGGAGGGTCCATGCCGGTGACTTGGTTGACATAGACCTTGGCACCAATCTCGATGGGTATTACTCCGATATGGCCAGGACCTTTATTATCGGGGGAAAGACCAGCGAGAAATGGCAAAAGCTCAATACGGTGACCGAACGTTGTCTTCAGCTGGGTATTGAAGCGGCTGGAAGGCCGCATGCCCGTATCCAGGACATAGGTGCTGCGGTGTTCAAGCTGGCTGATGCCCATGGATATGGCGTTGTGCGTGACTACTGCGGTCATGGAGTAGGGCTGGAGGTCCATGAGGATCCTGAGATTCCCAATTACACCTCATCCATGATGCCTAATCCTCGTATCCGCGAGGGGATGGTGATTGCAATAGAACCCATGATCAATCTTGGGACTAAGAATATCAGGGAGACATCCAATGGGTGGACTGTGGTGACCGCTGACGGGGAGCCGTCTTCGCATTTTGAGGATACCGTGGCAATCACCAGAAACGGTCTTGAGGTTCTGACGGTCACCGACTAACGATAGTCATTGCTGGGGGGAAGCAGGGAGTGGAAAAAGAATTCATCAGTGGGGATACCATCCGTGATAGTGCGCTGAAATTGGTGCATCATATGTATGTGGATGACCGTTTCGTCCCAGATATTATTTATGCGAGTTTGAGAGGTGGGGCCTACATGGCCAATGTCTTCTCCGAGTATTATAAGATGGTGAGGCTCCGGGAGCATGGACGTCCGGTCTTTTATGCGGCAGTGGTGGCACGAAGCTATGGATTCCTTCGGGACCAGAGCAAGGTCATGGTCGATGGATGGACTTATTCACCTGATTATCTTCGGACCGGTGACAAGGTTTTGATAGTCGATGATATCTTCGATACAGGAAAGACGGTCAATGCCTTGGCTGGTGTTGTGATGGAGAAAGGTATTCCTCGTTCGGATGTCAAGATAGCCGTATATGATTACAAGATGCCTGTGTATAAAAAACAGGATGCGCTTCCTATCCAACCTGATTACTATTGCCGGAAACATGTCATTGAATCTCCAGATGAGGACAGGTGGATCCATTACAATTGCCATGAATTCATCGGGCTGACCAAAGAGGAGATTGATACCCATTATGAGGATCCTGAGGTCCGTGCAATACTCCATGAAGTGCGCGGAGACAAGTGAGAACAATCCCGGAGGTCCTAAAGCCTCTGGGCTTTTTTTTAAGGTGGAAAAAATGTCTGTGGAGAAAGTAAGGGAATATCTCAGGCAGTATGGCCTGGAGGACAAGATACTTATTGAGAGCAAGCTGACAGCGACTGTCGCCATGGCTGCGGAGGCCTTGGGTGTTTCCTGTGCAAGGATAGCCAAGACCATGGCATTTCACGGGAAGGAAGAGGGGAGCGCTCTCCTCGTGGTTGTCTCTGGCGACATGAAGATTGCCAATGCACTGTTCAAACAACAGTTCGGCATCAAGGCAAGCATGCTTGACAGTGCCTCCTTGCTTGCTCTTACCGGTCACATGCCCGGAGGTGTCTGCCCTTTCGCCTTGGATGGGAAAAAGGTCAGTGTGTACCTTGATGAGTCCATCAAGCGCTTTACCACGGTTTTCCCTGCCTGTGGTTCAGCCGACAGCTGCATAGAATTGACATTGGAGCAACTTGAGCTGACCAGTCGTAGCCTTGGGTATGTCAATGTCTGCAAGCCTGCAGGAATACAATAGCCCCCCTGTTTTTTCCCAGGGGAGCGTTAACAACTAAAGGGTGTATTTCTCAAAGTCCGTGGAAGTGCCATTCGCTGTGGTGTTGGATGTCACTGAAGCGGGAGTGATGGTGATCCTTACCATGCCGGATTCGTTGGTCGCTACCAGAAGGTCGTTCTCAGCAATCTGATAGGTCGCATTTACCAAATCACTGCAAAGGCGCAACCCATATCCCTTACGGATGGAAGTCGTCGATACGGAATCACTGTTGGT
>Ga0265294_10004779_pt1 | contig 16777 bp, 14 predicted proteins | sample MunlanPumphouse3_FD_192504 | JGI IMG/M metagenome (GOLD analysis project Ga0265294, IMG submission 192504) | Groundwater microbial communities from a municipal landfill in Southern Ontario, Canada - Pumphouse #3 | ecosystem: Environmental > Aquatic > Deep subsurface > Groundwater | place...
GATAGAAGAAGACAAAGAAATTAAAAATTTCCTGACTCAAAACGCATATAAATTCATCACTCCAGAAGGACTCGACGGTCGATCTGGCGTTGATTTAAGCCTTCAGTCCCGTAGTGACTGGGCAGACATGATACGTAATTTAGATAAAGATATCTTCTTAAAAGACGAGGATGTACGTACAATTGTAGAAGGGCTGATTCAAGGTAATATAATAGAAAATGTAGATGGGTTAGAAGATGCCCGCAAAGAAATAGAAAAATACGCAGACTTCGCGAAGGAAGCGAAGATAATTTTAGGCGGAACTTATGATGATATTGTAGACTTGATGGCGGAGTTTAAACGTTCCGGAATAAGCCCCGAAAATTTCGACGTGACTGCCGCAGAATTGAAAGGGTATGCGGCACTTATAGGTAGGGATATAGAAGAAGTAGCCGCATACGGTTTAGGCGTTACACAACAAAGATCTCGGGGAACTACGCATGATGCAGGACGTGTATACGATTCCGCACTTACAAGTGCAGCTTATATTAAAGATTTTTTTAACACATATGAAGATACTGAAGAATATACGGATGTAGTTAATTACATTCGTAACTTTGATAGTGTTATGGAAGTAGAAAACCAATTACACAACACTATGCTAAAAGTATTTCACAGTGGTGCGGGGGAAACATACGCGTCCGCTATACTTAAGCCACTTGGAGACGGCGAATTCGGGGTTGATCAGGCAAAACTAGATCATTTAGTAGATTTAGCGCGGTCCGGTAAAATCAAAGCCCCAGACTTAGGCGACATGGCGGCAGAAAATATTGAGACATGGGATCGTAACTCTAGGTTTGTTTGGCAGCACAATGCTGGTGAAATATTTGAAAATTTAGATATAGGGGATCAATTAAAAATATCGGAGTTATTAACTAATACATTTGCAACAAGTATGGGCGTCAGCGAGACAGCTGTAGCGCAAGGATTTTTCGGTGTAACCAGGCCAGAAGCTAAATTACTGGAGGCTTTAATACAGCACTATGACGAAAATGGGGACGCTGTTGACGAGAGATTAAAAGAAATATCCGAGAAAATAGAGGAGGAGACCAAACGCGAAAGCGAAAAGCAAGACCGTTTGATGAAAAATTTCGTTAAGTCAACTATAGTTTTAGAAAATATATTCGATCACACGGCAAAGCCGATAATACTTGCGATAGAAAAAATTATAGAAAAGATGACCTTCGGGGCAATTAAAGCGCGTAGTCCAGAGGAGATTGACGCAACGAAACCCGACCAGGTCACTGAAGACGATATAGACAAAGCAATGGGTATAGACCCAGGAAAATCATCCGCAGATGATACGAACATAATACCAAAAAAATCATCCATAGATGATATGGGGGACTACAGTGATTACGAAATAGAATTATACTGGCCTGACAGTGCCGGTCCTAGGGTTGAGCCTAGAACAGCTACTGTGGAGCCTTCATCAGATAATGCGGCGCCAGATTTTGATTCTAATGAACAAACTAAAACGAGCATGCTTCCTCCTCCGTCGAAAGATGCTGAATATAAAAAGGATGTAATACCAACAGGTATTGTACCAGAAGATGATTATGCGGGCAGACTTACCCCTGTGGCGCTTGCCCCTGATAAATCGTTGGCAGAACAGCAACAAACGTCAGCTCCTGTTAAATTAGGGGAAACACAATACAGTGCCTTTATTGAAAAATATAATGCAGCCCGTAGTCCTGTACTACAGTTACAAGCAGAACTGGCAAACGCTAATAAAATATTAGCGCTGACTGTAGCCACGTTAACCAGGGATGAGCCTGTGCGTAGTGATATCCGTCCTATGAGTACCAATGAAATAGCTTATGTGAAACATGAAAAAGACCCACTCTCGAGTAGCATTACAGATACTAATGCAGTTGCGGATAAAGCTGCGCGAGTCACAGAACAACATACTGAAGTATTAAAGACATACTTTAGTTCCCTTGAACGGAGTATAGCAAATATTGAAGAACGTTTAGCAACGTCGTATGGTAATAATACTATAGTTGCATTGAGTCCTACTATCGCAGCGCCAGGACGTTTTGCGCATCGGGGCATCTCTACATGGGCTTAGGAGTGTGATATTATGATAATAATTGATCCGGTTATCTTATCTATAACAGAGCATAAAATGCGCATGAAACTCGATGAATTTTACGCTATTGCTTTAGCTTTGAGAGATTGCGCCCAAGATAGTAGCCGCGTAGGAAATCCCTTAACAAAAGAGGGGATTTCTTCCTACACTCAATATATAGAACTTATGGATGACTTGTATAAATGTTATAATGACATTGTTGGTTATTTCTCTCTGGTTGGAACATATGCGCACGATAGGATTATTATGGGAGTGGATTAAGTTATGGGTGCTTTCACAGATTTATTAAATCATATTACTAAAGCAAGGGTTTTATTCGATAACACAAGTACAACTTCTCGTTACGAAGCGCTTCACCCCGTGTTTTTAGACATAGATAATTGTATGTGGTACATACGTAATAACGAAAATTACACTGAATACACTTTATTTTTAGAGACCTTGGATGCTGTCTTACACAGTAACGGGTAGAGCATTTCTGAGGCATTATTTATATTGTTACAGAAAGAGGCGAGATAAATGGTAGCTATATTTTCGACTCCGTCTATAGATATAGTGAAGGCACTTTTAACACCAAATTCCCCTCCTAAAACTGGAAAGGCACAAACTAAATATCTTCGTCGGGCAGTTACAATACGAAAACTGCCTAGTTATAGCGCTGGATATAACCATGTGTACCCTAATGGCAAAGCAAAAGCTGTTCGACCTTCGCCGGTGCGATTTTTGGGTAACGCGGGGAATAACGGGGGATGGAGTCGAATAAGTTACACATATGGTGGGAAATCGCACATAGGATATATTCACAACGGTAACTTTTCAGATGATGTCAATTGGGAAAACTATAGTAAAAGTAATTACTGGGATGCTAGTATGCTCCCAGCGTATTCAGCTGCCCCAGCGACCACCGGGGACACAGATTATAGTAGTGACAGTACTGGTGGAGGAGGGGTCAGCGAAGCGCAAGATTCGGCCGCGCCGACATCGGTTTCAGCTATTACATCCTCGTCTAATACGGCGGTGCCAACACATCTGGCTAAATTTACTAATCCGGCGAATTCTTTGGGGGCTAGTTATCCTGTATTTTCGCCTAATCCAGATCCTAATGCTGAAAATGAGTTGATATCTAGTAAATCGCAGTACGAAGAGCCATTCAATATATTCGTACTCCCTGGATATACTCCTGCGAGGATGACAATATATACGTATGTAGATAAGAAGCAAGTAGCACGTAGTTTCGAATTTCTCATTGGTCCTTCTAATATGACAGAGAGTAATACGAATAGTGTCATACCTTTAAAAACAGGAGCGGGGTTTTTCTTATTGCGCAATGGTGCAGAACTAGGCAGATTAAACATCAGCGGCTATCTTTTAGAATCAGATGCGGTGGATGAGAGACGGTTATTTATGGAAAACTACTATAGAAGTTATATGATAGATAAAGTTAATACTTTTCATTCCTATTTTAACGAGTCTAGTTTATACCTTGAGTTAGAAGGCTACAGATACCAATGTATTTTACAAAATCTCGACTTAGCTAAAGCAGTCGATTCAATGTTTCTATTTAGGTATTCTATGAATCTATTAGTACTAAGCCAGGAGCCAATAGGCGGGGTTAAAAAACCTGGGGCAGTTACTAGTAGGCCGAAGCAGTCGCCGGTTAGAACAGAGATGGTAAGAGGCGCGGGCGTTGTATTAGGAGCTGCGGCTGCCCTGGCTAGTATGATGACAGTGCGTAGGTAGGTGTATATAGTGGCAATTACTTTGGAGGGAAGTCCCGATTATATAATTTTCTTTGATGATCAGCATGTGCAAAGATTTGTGACAAGCTTCAGTGTTACTATGGCTGTCAATGGCAGTATTGGCGAGGCATACATAGAAATGGTGTATGCTGACGCATTCATGAGTATAGAATATACGACGGATGTTAAGATATTTGTTAAAAACATTTTTAATGGTCGCTATAAAATGGTATTCGATGGTCAGCTTCACGGGCGACAAGTTAGTATGTCCCCCACTGGGAGACATATTACATTTGTAGCCTATGATTATATGTTTTGGTTACAAAGAATGCCTGTTCCGCTTTTACTTGGAATAACAGATAGGATAAGCAGAAATACCCAATTATCGTGGGTTGCCAGAGGGGTCGATGTAAGGGCCGTCCAAGTTGCACTTACAGCAGGCGCGGCTTCTTTTGCGGGCAAGAATATGCGCGGCACCATTGAAGAGATGTTTAAATATATAGACACATCCTTAGCACATAGCGCGGATTATAGTTCCCCAGATAAGAATAATTTATACCGCTGGATAAATATTAAGAATAGAATAAAAGTTTTGTCTGATTTTGATCCGGCACTCAAAGATGACAGTATAATCAATTTATTCTATAAAGGCAATATAATGGAAAATGCGTATGTGCTGCTAAATGGACTTGTTGCTGGGATAGGGTATGAATTTTATCAGGATACAGATGGAATAATTAAAATCAAGGAGCCGTTCTGGCATGATGGCATTATAAAGCCCTTTGCTATCGATCCTGCAATAATAATAGATTTTAATGAGGATACAAGATGGGATAATAAATGTACAAGAGTTCTAGCTTTAGGAGGGGTTGAACAAGGGCTTCAAAATTCTGTTGGCGGGCAAGGTACAGAATTAGATATGTTTATTCCTGGCGTAGTGTACATACAGGGGGAAAATAACTCCTATTTTGTTACAAGCGATGATGTGAATAAAGTGCCCACACAAGGGCTTCCACAAGATCATGTAAAACATGAAGTTAATATACCAGATGAAGACGCTGTACGAGACCTTATAGTGAGCGCGGCCTATTATTATGCTAACATGCGGGATAGTAGAGGAAGTTCTCCTATATATTATGATCTTGGCGGAGGACACGGGTCAAGGACTGACCCGTATAAGGGATTAGATTGTTCTGGGTTTGCTATGTTGTGTTACAGGATGGCAGGCGTGGATGTTGGGCAACTCGCCGCAGATGATTTTTATAGGAAATCAGTGAAAGTATCTGTAAGCAACTTGCAGCCCGGTGACCTTGGGTTCAGCGAATTGAAGGGCGGTAAATGGGGACATGTAGGCATATATGCTGGAACGAGAACAGGCTACAATGGTAGTACAGAACATGTTTGGATAGATTGTACGAAAGTACCTGAAAAAGGGATAGATGGTATACGAGTAGCCGCAGGACCAAATAAAGCGGGTACGTGGAAAGAATTTGGTAATATTCTCGCGGCACATGCAGGAGGATATGCAGGAGTCGATCAGTTATATATACCAACAGGAATAGATTTCCAGGAAAAGGTTCTTCCTTTAACAAATACTGAGCGTAAGTATGGTGTTAATCTATTTGAAACAGTGCAACCATTGATAAGAATCAATCATGTTTCTGCAGGCGAAACAACTAGGGAAAAAGCTTTTGAATTATTAAAAGAACATGCTACATATCTCCATACTACTATAAATGCAACTGCGTCAGTGGCTTCGTTGACACTTATGGGAGCCCCGTGGTTTAGGCCGGGGTTTAATGTATGGGTAGACCCTGGAGGATTATCGCGCGTTTACTACGTTAACTCAGTGCGGCACCAAGGATCTAATGGAGTTGTTCAAACTAGTTTAGGATTAATATATGGAAGATCGGAAGAAGAATATAAGCATTTATATAATGCAAATAAAGGAAAACCAAATAACCCTCTTACTAAAGATCAAACATTAACCGCCAAGGACTATTATTTAGATGGCGGGGAATTGGATTTTATTACACCTAGTAATATGGACAAATTAAAAGAATATAAAAAGAAGATTCATGCAGTATGCGATAATAAAGGCGCGATACCAGCACACTTAGGTCCGTACAGAGATTGGTACGGCAGTGCATTTATTCGTCGTAATGTTTATGCACTTGGTCGTTGGGATTCAGATTTCAATTTATTTGAAATTTATTGTATTATAGCGGCTAATTATGGTGTACAAGATGTGGCACGTTTATTAAAAGACTAGGCAGGACGGTGTTCTATTATGACGGCGTATGAAATATATAAAATATTAGTAAATTATGGAGTTCCAATCGATACTGATGCGCGCAAGAATCATGCACAAATCTTAGTTGCAGTCGCTAAATCAGAAAGTGGCCTGCGTGCGGACGCAGTTGGTGATGGTGGAGAATCTATAGGTATATTCCAAATCCGCATGCCATCACATGCGAATAAGTTAAAAGAATTAACAGGGTCTGAAGACCGAAACACTTGGATTCAATGGCTTAAAAATCCTGTTAATAATACAATCGCCGCTAGTAGAGTTTATCATTCCCAGGGATTGGGGGCTTGGACAGAATATAAAAATGGAAATTATAAAAACTATTTAGATATAATAAATGATTCTAATGCCTATGTGACATCTCAAGGAGGAAGTGACGGAGTAAGTTTAGCTGCTGGAGGTCGAACCATAAGCAGTATAGGAGCACGTGGTGACGGATCTTACGAAAAGGCAATGGAAGCCACCTTTTTTAGTAAAAGTGACGAAACTGCTTCAGAATCTGCTCTTCCAGCGCCGCCAGCGCCGCAAGTTTCAGAAGAAGGAAGTAAGGTCACTAAAACTGGGGATGTCAATTCTATAAAAGAACGTTATGTATCGGAGTTTGCGAGGGTTGCTATTAACTATGATTTACAAGTTGCAGGGGCTAATGGAGCTAACGTTCCAGAGGTCATAAAAGACAGGGCGCGTAATTTAGGTAAAATAATAACAGCCGCAGAAAAAGAACTCTCATATAAATACCCGAGGTCTAATATTAATAAGATATATACGAGGTGATAAAACGTGACCGCATCTCAATTTCCATTATTTTCTGTGAGACAGAATGCGGAGCAGTTAATTAGTAGGGCGGACTATAAAATGTTTTCTTGTATTGAATTATGTAGGATAACTGCAGTGGACACAAATTCAAAGACAGTGTCCGCTTTTTTCTTAGATTCCAGAATAAATAAGGAACGGGTGCCGTACGCATATCCTAGTTATAACGGTGGAAGTGGAATAATCATCGTTCCTAGAGTAGATTCTATAGGGATCGCAGCATGGGATATTAATGGTTTGCCTATAATACTAACTTTCACCGCTCCTTTAGCTAAGGATGAAATTAATATGATGACAAGGAATTTACCCCATTTAAAAGGGTATAATTTACCTGACTTACTTGAAGGCGAAGTGTTAATATCTTCTAGTGGTAGAAGCTTTATTAAATTTGATAGTGTAGGAGGGGTACATTTATCTTCATCGTTGTTCGCTTCTATTTATTTAGACGAAAACGGAAATGGAACAGTAGATTTAGAAAATGGTTATTTCAATATAAATGGCGTTGTTGAGGAAGTCTACACAGATAATTTCATTCCTGTACTTAAAGTTGTAAAAGGTAAGCACCTTTACAGCCCTACACAGCACGACGATGATAGTGTAGAATTATGTTATAGAGTCTCAGTAATGGATGATCAAGATGAAATAGCTTTTATAGGAATAGATATGCATGGAGATATCCATGTTAAAGGGCAGATTATCCATCATCAGGAAGTGGAAAATACTGATTAGGTATAAGTCATTTAAGGAGGTGCTATAAGCAGTGATTAATAACAGGTTCGACGTAGATAAAGAACGTGAATTATTGCAGAAGGCTCAGCAAGGGGATTTAAAAGCTAGAAGGCAACTTCATGTAATATACAGAGGACTTTTAGATTCGATCGTTTACCCTAAATTTAGTTACAGTCCTCAGCCAGTCAGTGCTATACGTGCAGAAGCTGAGAATTTGTTGGATAAGTGCATTGATTCATGGAGTCCTACTGCAAACAACAAGCCCTCTACTTATATACAAGGATATATATCGAAAAAGTTACTTAGATATGTTAACGACAATAAGCAATTAGTACGTACTACAGAAACGTATGCCTGGAAGACGGATAAATTCGGTGGCGTTTTATCTGAACTTAGAAATCAATTACGTCGAGAGCCTACTGATCAAGAACTCGCAGATCAAATGAATATGAAATATCCTGAGTATAGTCTCACACTTAAGGATATAAAACGTTTACGTGGGGAGCTAAGAACTACAACGTTATCTTCTACTGTTATTGGTTCATCTGATGACGATTCGTCGCTGACTGTTGGAGACCTTGCATTTACTTCTGCCATAGATCCCCTTAAACAATATTCTTTAACTTTGAAGGCGCGTGAGTTGAATAACAGGATATCAACATTACCAGAACCACACCAGACAGTTATAAAATATCACGCAGGGCTTGATGGGTTTCCGCAGCTAAGTCTTAGGGATATAGCTGTAAAAACAGGAATGAATAAATACCGTATTCAGAAAGTAATCGATGAAACTAAGGAGATATTGCAATGATAGCTTTTGATAGTAGTTTTGCTAGTTTGTCTTCTAAGGCTAGTCGGTTATTTAATTACATTGAAAAAATTAAAGCTGCCAGGGCGTCTATGGGCGATAGCAACACAGGGAACTACAAGGCTATAGAAGAAATACTAAGTACGCTACGATGTGAAGGCTCCGCGCCTTCACATCACGACATATTTTTTTTACTTGAATTATTCAATAATGATGTTAAGTCGAATAACTTAGCTTTTTTACAGCAGAATTTAGAGTTCCAATTAGATAAAATACACCGAGAAATGAGTTACCTAAATAAGATAAATTTTAAGTGTGATGAGGTGATTAATGATGGCGCAACTTAAACTTCTCCAAGACTGTAATCATGAAGTAATGGAAAAAACTTCATCATTAAGTACCGTTACTTTGTGCCGCGGCTATAAGTTAAGCGGGGCCCTCAATCCTGGAAATATTGACCCAATAGAAAAAGTATACGATGTATCAGTTATAGATAAGATAGAACAAAATATTAGTGGTAAATTGATTGTTCTTTCTCCTGAAATATATAATCTCTACGATAACAGAGTTGTGTGGACTAGGAGGTATGCTCCGGGAATAACTGGGAAATACCACGTCCCTAATTTAGGAGAGTACTATAATGTGCATCTAAAACATATGATAACTAAGTTTTCACGTTATGCTTTAGAGGACTGTGTAAGGTGTAATGGTACTGGTTGGTATGTAGCTCCGATAACTACTGAGCGAGGTATGGAGATTGCAAGCGGTCCATTGTTAGTAGCACAGGAATTCATAAAATGTTTATTAACTACATCAGGCTCTGATTATTTAGATGATTCATATGGAGCGAGTTTACTCGGCAATAGCGGAACCATTAATTACTTAGATAAAAATACAAGTAATAATATTAGAGATGCTATTAGAAATGCCGAGATGCAGTGCATACAAAATATTGATTTTCAAACACGTCCGATGAATGAGATATTGGACCATGTAGTAATAAATACAATAGAGCCAGACTACAATAACTCGGGAGTATACGTTAATTTAACTTTGTATACTGTAGAAGGCAGTAGAGTCAGTTTTAATTTGGGTGTTTAACATAACGTAAAGGTGGTGTCGATACATAATGGCATTAACAGACTTCGAAGCGATAGTCAGAACATACATGGAAGAGCGTTTAAAGGAATCTTATCCGGAAATTGCCTCGTCTGGAAGCACGTTATCCGACTTATATATTAATCCTTTTATAGAAATAAATAAGCCGCTTATATTACTTCTAAGTAAGATAGATCGGATGCAGAGTCTTTACAATTATAACTATATGACAGTGAATGAGTTGGATGTCATAGGATCTGGAAACCACGGTGTTTTTCGTATGGCAGGATCGAGGGCATCGGGATATGTATATGTTGAAATGGATCCCCAGTACGTCGGTCCAGAACCAGTTGTAATTCCTGTGATAAGTGTAGAAAGTGCAGATAAGCTTAAATTTAAAAGCCGTGCTACAACGATTATAAAATTCTCAGAAGATGATGTTATAACTATTATAGGCACAGTAGCGGCAGGAATAGCCGCAGATTACTTAAATGTTCCTACAGGTAAGTATGAATTCCCTGTATACGTAGAAGCGGAGGAAGAAGGGGAAGCATATAATGTGGAAGCTAATTCGTTAACTACGTTACTTACGCCTTACGCGTTACTTACAGGGGTTGTAACAAATAAAGAACCTTTTACTAACGGTGTTGCGCTTGAAACTAACGAGAGCTATGCAACGCGTATTAAACAAGAACCTGTTACCAGGGCCGTAGGCACAAAAGCATGGTACAGGAATTATGTACTTAAGAATTATCCGGATGTCTGCAATGTATATGTAGCGGGATACGGTAATTCCATGATGACAAGAGATTTACTTGTTATGCGAGGGGATGACGGATTCAAGGAAACTCATATAGGAGGTAAAGTTGACCTTTACATCGTAGGTTCTGATATACAGACAATTACACAATCAGCCTACATAAAATCAGATACTATTAGGCTGGAAAATCCCCTCCTTAAAAATGAGGATGCTATATTGTTCAATAATATTACTAATCCGGATAATAATGATTTAGCGGTTAATCTGATATATGAGTTCCCCGAAACTAAGACAGGTTATCTAGAAGCGCAGGTCGTCGCAGGTGGTAGTAGTGTGTTACCGTCGCCAGGAGATGAGCTGGAAGTCAGGCACATCAGTTATTTAGACGATACGTATACTGATACATTTGCCTATATTCAACGCTTTTATTATAAGTCAAATAGAATTAGATTACTTGGAACTCCTTTTAAAGCAATGGTTTCCATTACGAACGAAACAACAGGGGAAGAGGTTAGTTTAGACGGTACCTTCGAAATCGAACGTGTACTGCCCAGAATTGAAACGGCTTTGTGTCCAGATCAAACAGAGTGCACTCTGTCTGAACTAAAACTTAACCCGAGTACTTGTTTAGCTATTACTGATTATTATAAGGGGCACACTGTGAAAATAGTCGAAGGTACGGGAGCAGGACAGTCTCGGGTAATTAGTAATTATACTGCAACTACGTTAGTGGCTACCTTAAATTATCCTTGGGATATTAAACCGAATACTATAAGTAAATACAGTATAACTTCGTATACTAATAAAAAAGAAAATAGTGCTAAAGATACTGTAGATATCGTATGTAATATGGAATCGTTAAAACTAGGAACAGTAGATTACAACTTCGACGAAGATGATCTACTAACATTGGAATATACCCACAATAAACTTATCGCTGATGTGCAAGAAGATAATGACGTGCGGGAAATCAGAGGAATTGGGGCAGACGTCTTAGCCAGAGAGGCCATACCAGAATATCTATACGTGGGATTAATGATTAAATGTAAGCATGGACGCCTACTGACGTCAGATCAGAAAGTTATAATACAATCAGTAATCGAAGATGAGATTGTGGGGGCGGACTTCGAGTCTGATTTGCAGATGTCAGATTTAATCAATATTTTATATCAAGTGCCAGAAGTTTCAACGTTTATGGATTATATCGTTATGCCACCAGTATTCTTCAGCTCCCCTGAGATATTACCGTATACAGATGAGGAACTTGTGTCTTTAGTAGATCCTGAGTTCCGTAAATCTGTCGTCACTTTTGAAATGGCTAGTTATCCAGTTCTTGCTAAATGTGTTATTGTGGATGCAGGTTAAATACTGTGGAGGAAGTATAGAATGGTAATAAACGATAAATTAGTCCAGAAACTCATAGGCAGACTACCAGATTTTTACGGAGAATATTCTTATGATACTGAATTTGTCCGGGAACTCTTCGATGCTTATATAACCGCTGCAGGAGTTTTATATCGTCATGCCCAGTATATTTGTAATAATACATCTATTGCAACGGCTGAGGTTTACAAGCCTACAGCAATGAAGTCACTCGTGCTAGAGGATTCCTTATATAATGTACACGATATTTTCGGCCCCTTTGAGGTGGCGACAGGTAAATCTTGGTTTGATGTTAGTACACCTTTGTCAGATAAAATTGAATATTTAGATTCTATCGGAAAATATGAAGTACTAACTGATATTAATTCTCCTAGTAACACTGAGTTTATAATAGATTTCAAAATTCGCAAAGATTTTTCTGGTTTACTTGGCTACTATTCTCCGCTAGAGGATTATGTATACAAGGATTATAAATTATATCTATTCAATCAGTTAGCTAAGCCGGGCCACAACACAGATTCAAAAACTATTCTTTTAGAGAATATTAAAGCCAACGATCATAAGCTTGACTACCAGTGGGGAATATTTTTTCCAAGTATTTACAGTATGTTTTTAACTAGACCCGAGTATCGAGATATGATAGCTTCCTTGCTTCAATTTGATTCTAGTATCCGTGCAATCAACGAAGTTATGAAGTCGATAAACATACCCAATACTGCTGTTATTAGGGACAGTTATTCCAGGAAGAATATTCCCACAGCATTACTCAATAAATTCGACAAAGACTTAGATCCTTTTGATTTTGTATTTAAATTACCTCCGGAGTATATTGGAGCATTGTATTATACTGAGCAAGGGTTTAGAGAAACAGACACCGTTTTCAGAGATTATAATCACGCGGATCTTAATTATTTATATGCAAGCCGAGGAGGGTCTTTTAATGACACCTGGTCAGGGCGTATCATTAATATCTTCAATTTCATTAGCATGATAAAACCGGAGCATACCAATTTTTTCTTAGAGGGTACTATAGATATATTCGATATTTACAATATGATCGATAGTGTTGGTTTAAAGAGTTCTTTGATTATAAACGATTCGTGGTTGGAAGAAGCTTTGTACGGATTCGTTACATACAGTTCTAGCCCGTACAGTGGAAGCCGTTTGGCAGATACAGTTAATTTGGTATCGAAACACACTATCCCCGAAGTTTATAGTGAAATACTAGATTTTAACACTTTAAAATCTAAAACTAAAGTGTATGAAACATATACTTCAGGGACACAGAGTGACGCTGTAAGCTTTTCAGTTGTTTTGCCTACAATAAACGAACAGTATGATGAATCAAATGATTCAACAACTCTTACCACTGTGGGAAATACAGCAGACTCGTACGATTGGGAAACAGAAATTCCTGTAACATATGGAGTAGCGGAATATAATGTATGTACGTATGGCGGCGGCCCAATGCCAAGGGAGTCAACTTTACTAAATCTTTTTAGTATTATATAATTTAAGTGATACAAATTACAAAGTAGGAGTGATAAGTTTGATAAATCTTATAGACGATACATACAATATGAGCTCAATGACAGGATTTAAAATTAGTCGTAAGTTAACTGATGTGCAGGTACCGTGTCGGGGTTTTGTAACTCTTAAATTACGTGATAGTTCTGGTAATATAATACACGAGGAAAACCATAACGAAATTGTTTATTTAGGAAGACACCATGTAGCACGTGTGATATTTAACGACCCAGGAGTAGCCGGCACTGCGTTAGGGGTTGATACCTTGAAAGTCGCCGGGGGCGCTGTAACACCACCAGCAGATCCATTTTCCCCGACACCTCCGGCATCGACAGATCCAGGACTATTCGAAACAGATCCATCACTAATAAAAACATTCAGTTTTAATGCGCCTGTATTTAATGATATTTCATCAAGTTCTGCGCCTATTATTACATTAACTAAAACGATTTTATGCACAGAAGTCAATCTATTAATTAATGAAATGGGAGCATTCTTTGGAATCTCCGGTCCCATGTTCGCACATTATACTTGTTCTACTTTAGACTTACGTGAAAGCGCGGGCACAGGCCTGGAGATAGTATGGCAGTTTGTTCTATAAATTACGTGAGACGAGGTGAATTCGTTGATTTCTACAGTCTGGACTGATCCAATATTAAAAGATTTTGAAACGAAAAATAAGGCACTACATGTAACTGAGTTACGCCAGGCAACCAATGCGCTAGAGGGAAAAGCACATGATATTTTTAAAAGAATAGGCTTTGGTACTATTGGAGACTTAGTAGTAAATTCGGTAAGTGCGGAGCCTTTTAAATTAATCGTTGAGCCATTTAAAGCTTATTTTCCTGACGGCGTAGTTTTTTCTTTTCCTGCTATAACTGTTGTTTTTGATAGCCCAAGTGTTGTATCTCATACAAATGAGGTTTACACAAGCACTGGCGGCTACATTGATATAAATAACGTGCCAATGGTAGACAGTACTGGACTTATAACAAATGCTATTGTTGTTAAGAAGTTATCCGACGGTTCTTCTATATCGGTGCTAGCGGTTGATCCTATAACAGGTGTAGTACAACTAGACTTAGTAGAAGATATTGATGTCTATGCTACATATAAAAGTGGAAAGAAAAGATATGATGTTTTGTATGTTACTTCTGATGGAAATCATGGTGTTGTTGAGGGATCTCCAACTTATGGTCTTCCAGTTAAGCCTGTTATGCCGGACGGCGCTGTCGAGTTATTAACGGTTTTAATTAGACCAAAAGAAACAGCAGTTGGTATAGCAGAGAGCGATATTATGCTTGTTAGATATGGTACTAGCGGCGGAGGAATTAGTAATGTTATAGTGGATGACGCAGAACCTATTGCAAAATCTGTTGGGTTGTTGTGGTTAGATTCTACGATACAAGTTTTGAAGTATTGGGACGGGGCAACATGGATACCTATAAATAGTGATAATACTATAATTTCTGAGTACGGCAACTCAGTATTAGAAAATGTTACCAATACAGTCCCCATTCCCATCCCAAATATAAATGGTAATCTAACTCCCTTATTTGTGTTTCAAAACAGTGTGTTTTTATCTCGTAATGTTGACTACAGTGTGTCTATTGATGGCAAGAGCATAGTAAAAACAATGGGCACATGGGATATAGGGACAGAGTTGGATTTTATAAATCTACTGACAGTTTCTAATAATCCAAACACACTTACTATAGCATGCTTGGAGAGCCATTTTATTGCTGCGGTAGATAATACTACATATATACCAGTAAATAATCAGCAGTATAATACTGTATCAGATGTTTTGCAGGTATTTTATAACAACATGTTATTATATAAAGGCGATGATTATACCCTTAACGACGATGGTATATCTATTAAATTGGTAACTGGAATAAATACTGGAGATAAGATTAAATTCTTTATTTGGAAAAAAGTGAGGACTGTTGTTGGTGAAGTAGACGGCTCTACATTGATGGATGGTTCTGTAACACGTTCAAAACTGGCCCCTCCAGTTATTAATGAATTAGAAGAAGTCACAGTAGTCGACTCAATAACAACTGCCAAGTACAAGCTTAAAATGGAGGGCGGGGAAGTATTTTTAGATTCTGTGGTTACATAATGAATTGTTTTTTATTACACAGAATTGCGAAGTTATGAGGTGAGATATTTGGCAGGAGAAATAACTGAACAAGAGACGAATTTTAGTTTAGTAGCAGATACAACGTTACGTCCTGTCGGAGATGGCCCTGGTTTACTAGTAGAATGGCTTGGTTGGTTGACTAACCGCTTACAAGCTATTTCTGGGGCAGAAAACTGGTTCGATGATCCGGGTGCAAATCTTAAAACACTTAGCGATCATTTATCATCCGATAATCCTCATTCTGATTCTGTTCCAACCACAAGGAAATTGTTGGCCGGAAATGGATTGGCTGGCGGGGGAGATCTATCTACAGACAGATCTATAAGTGTAGCAAGGAACGGAATAACAGATAATCATATAGGTAATAGAATTATAAACGACAGTTCCGTACCTGCATCTAATTCTGGCACTATTACTGAGCTTATGAGTGGAATCGCCAATATGATAAAAACCATAACAGGAGAAGAAAAGTGGAGTACTTCTCCTATAGTGTCTTTAAGAGAATTATCCGCAGATGTTGATACGTTAGAATTTCCACAAATAACCCCGGCAGAGGAATGGATTATAATACACAATCTTAAAAGATATCCCAGTGTTTCAATTGTAGATAGTTCTGGGGCACTTGTGTTTGGCGATGTCACATATATTTCAGAGAATGAACTGCATGTAAGATTTCAAGCTCCGTTCTCTGGGATCTGTTATTTAAATTAGTTGTTAGGAGCTGAATAAATGAAAATTTTAACTAATTTAGATTTGAATAAGAACGAAATTCAAAATCTACGTATTCAAAATTTAGCGGCCAACCCCAGTACTCCAATTGAAGGACAAATATATCAAAATACCGCTGATCACAAATTATATCTTTATAATGGTTCAAACTGGGTAGATCTTACAAATACTGAAAAGGCAGATAAGACAAATACCGTTTTATCCGGTTATGCTAAGATAATATCTCCTACAACTAAAGCGGCTGGTTCTGCTGTTACAGATGTTTTTCGGGTTGAGAGTTCTCTACAAGAAGAGCTATTTGCTGTAAAACAGAACGGGGACACAATTATAGGCGGTAAGTTAACAATTAACGGCAGTGGAATATCTACCGGGGCCGCAACAGATTTGACTTTATCAGGTAATCTTACGGTCAAGGGCAGTACATATCTCGGGGATGATGCCACGCAGGATACGGTTACTATAAAAGGCCTCACAACGATAAAGTCTAAAACGACTAAGGCTGCGGGTTCTAGCACTACAGACGCTTTCAGGGTAGAGAGTTCTACAGCGGAACCACTATTCCAGATTAGGGAAAATGGGGATACTGTTATAGCAGGCGTACTAACA
>Ga0265294_10004780_pt1 | contig 16770 bp, 13 predicted proteins | sample MunlanPumphouse3_FD_192504 | JGI IMG/M metagenome (GOLD analysis project Ga0265294, IMG submission 192504) | Groundwater microbial communities from a municipal landfill in Southern Ontario, Canada - Pumphouse #3 | ecosystem: Environmental > Aquatic > Deep subsurface > Groundwater | place...
GGCATACTTGTTCATACCTACATGATCTGCGGGTTCCCCGGTGAAACGGACCGCGACCTTATCGACTCGGCTGAAGCGCTCAGACAGATGTTCGCCGCGGGTATACTGAATTCAGCGTACTGGCACAGGTTCGCCTTATCCGTCCACAGCCCTGTTTACGCACATGCGGAAGAATACGGACTGTCTGTCAGCGGCAGGAACAACCCCTTCGCTAACAACGGGGTCGAATATACAGACAGTTCCGGGAACGATCCCGACAAATTTGCGGACGGCCTCAGAAAATCGGTTTACAACTGGATGCTCGGAATCTGCCTCGATAACGACATAAGAACATGGTTCGGTTTTCCTGTCCCGGAGCCCAAAGCGGGTAAGAACTTCGTCAGAAGCATACTGAACTCACCTTCTCCCCTGCCCGGAATGAACAAAAGGATCGTCTGGCTCGGAAAAGAGATCCGGCTTAAGGGAAAGATTACGGTGATAGAAGGACTTAACGGAGATACGGAATATGAGCTCCCCCAAAAGATCGCTTTGTGGCTGAAAGAACTGGCTGATGAGGCAAATGTAAAAAACGCGGAAGGTGTAAAGTTGTCTGATGCCGAAAAATCATTTCCGGATAATTCAGGTATTAAATTCACTCATTTTATATGCAATGCGGTATGGGATGACCTGTTCGACGCGGGAATGCTTATAATTTGACTTTAAAACTGTTGACATTAAAGGTCGTTTTGAGTATATTTGGTCAGTTTTTGAAATAGACATGCACCATTAGCTCAGTTGGATAGAGCAACGGATTTCTAATCCGTAGGTCAGAGGTTCGAGCCCTCTATGGTGTACTATAAAAAAGCCTCATTTAAGGGGCTTTTTCTATTTGATTTAACAGCTATTTTAATTATATTTAAGTTCAAAAACAGGTGAAGATGAAAAATAAGATCGAACTTTTGGCTCCTGCGGGTAATTTTGAAAAATTAAGAACCGCCGTGCTTTACGGAGCGGACGCGGTTTACCTCTCGGGCAGAGAATTCGGAATGCGCGCCTTTGCGGGTAATTTTTCCGATGACGAGCTCAGACAGGCAAAGGAATTCTGCTCAGAGAACAATGTTAAGATGTATGTCACGGTAAACATCATAGCTCACAATGGCGATCTTAAAGGCGCGGAGAAACATCTGGCGCTTTTAAACGAAATAAAAGCCGACGCTGCGATCATTTCAGATCTCGGACTGGCTGACTTGTGCCTGAAAAAATTCCCCGGTCTTCCGGTCCACATTTCCACCCAGTTCTCGGCCATGAATTACAGAACAGTGAATTTTCTGTATAGCCTCGGAGCTGAAAGGATAATTCTTCCCAGAGAGCTTTCGATTAATGAAATAACAGAGATAAAGAAAAAAAGCAAAGCGGAGCTGGAGATGTTCGTTCACGGAGCGATGTGTATGGCATATTCCGGAAGATGTATGCTCAGCTTTCACACAAAAGGACGCGATCCCAACCGCGGCGAATGCAACCAGACTTGCAGGTTCAGTTACGACCTGGGATCTGCCGATATTCCTGAAGGCTTTTACATTGAGGAAGAGGCTAAAAAAGGGACATATTTCTTTAATTCAAAAGATCTATGCCTGATCGAGCACATTCCTGAAATTATTGAAAGCGGTATAACTTCAGTCAAGATCGAAGGGAGAATGAAAACCCAGGGATATCTTTCGACGGTAGTAAAAACTTACAGAGAAGCGATCGATCTGTATTATAAAGACAAAAAGGCTTATAAATTTGATACCGGGTGGTTGACGGAATTGAAAAAGGTTTCGAACAGGGGCTATACAACATTCAGATTCAATGACCCTTCTGTGCCTGCAGATCAGAACTTCCGTTCAGGCAAAGCGGAAAGCACTCACGATGTTGCGGGCATCGTAAAAGAGATCATAAAGAGAAAGTATATGGTAGTCGAGGTTAAAAGCGCTTTCTGTACGGGAGATGAGATTGAGATACTTATTCCCGGAAAAAGAACGCTGAATGTAAGGCTTGATGAGATAAAGAACGCTGTCGGAGAACCCGTTGAGAGAACAAATCCGAACCAGATAGTAATTATAAAGCACCATAAATCAGTTGTTCCGGGAACGATCATAAGAATAAAGAAGTGATAAAAGAACAATACTTAAATACCAGCGGGATAATACTGAAAAATTCGCGTCTGAAGGACACTTCTGCGAACATTACTGTACTTACACAGGGGTCCGGTATACTTGAAATAACCAGATTTGGTTATAATTCCAAGAAAAATTACTCCAAGTCCGTCCTTCAGCCTCTAAATCTCACAGAACTTTATATTGAGATGAAACAGGACAGAAGAACGATCAAAGATTGCGTGCTGTCAGAAAATTTCGGGAATCTGAAAAAAGATTACAAAAGAACGGTCTGCGCCTCTGAACTTGCTGATTCGATAATTAAACTCAGAGTATATGATATTAAGGATTACAGCCTGATATTCGTTCTTTTCAAAAAATTTCTTGAAGCTTTAAACACCCAAGAAAGCCACTACCTGACCCTGACAGCTTATTTTTACTTCAGACTCGCATGGTGCATGGGCATATCGTTCGATCTCGACTCAACGGAAGAAGGTTCTCTTAAAAATTTGAGTATCTCTAAAAACCTCCACGGAATAATGAAGACTTTCTCTGAACATAAATTTGCGGATATTAACGAAATTGATTACATTACCGAAAGAGAATTTATCGAGTTTTGCGAAATGTATAAGAAATATACCGGATACCATTTTGGGAATCCTATACAGATCAGAACATCACTGATCGGGGAGGAATAAATGCTTGAAAGAAAAAAAGATAAATATGAAAGCCGGGGTATAAAATATCTTGAGCGTAAGATCGAACAAAAAGAGGCTTCTGACCCCCTGGAGCTGATCCTTGACTTCCTTATCTCGAAAAAATTTCTCGAAAAGGTTGTAGATTATGAGAACCGCAGCAGAATTACCTGGAGGCTGGGAGATCTTGGAATAAGAATGCGCAAGAACCTTATCGACTGCTGGGAGAACAGTACTGCAAAGAAAATGGGGAATATTAAATTCATACCCGGGATATCTGAGAAATCAGGCACTGAATACTTTATTGAGATGTTCGACAAAGATGAAATGAACGCTCCTTTTGGAGTGTCCAGAATAATCGAGGAACCTATACTTGGTTTCACTACTCCGAAATTCCTTTTCAACGATAAATACGACAGAAAACTTATCCTCGAATACGCCACAACCCCGTCAACCTCAAAAGACATGCTTGTATCATGGCTTGATTTTTCTATAGATCTTTTTGGCAAACTGAACCTGAAAAGAGAAGATCTGGATATAGAATTCCAGTCACTCGAGGATGACCCCGATTCAGAGCACTATTTCTTCGAAAGGTTCAAGATCAGGAACATTTATCACTTCGGAGTAGAAGAATTCGCATGGGTCGTCAATAAGATCGATTTTGAATTCGAGAATTATGAAAAGAAATTCCCCGATGATAAAAGATCGAGATGCTTTGTGCATGATGAACTTAGAAACACCGACTATTTCCCGCATGTTATCCAGATAATAATCGATGTAAACAAACTTCTGCTTGCTGTACTTCTAAACAATTACCACCAGGAGCAGGTAAGAACATCTTTCATTACGACTTTAAAACTCTCGCCTCAGATCGCACCGGTTAAATGCGCCGTATTCCCCTTAAGTATCGTGGACAGAAAAACCAAGGTCGCCGGAGAAAGGATACTTACACTTTTCAACAAACACTTCAATACGGTCATTGAAGAAAAAGGTACTCTTGAAATGAGGATAGCGGATTTCAATGAAATAGGAGTCCCGTTCTATGTAGCTATAGACCCGGCTCTCGTTGACGATAATGTTTACTGGCTCTACGACAATAAATTCGGTACCAGATCAGAGGTGTATGAAGATGATATTATTTCTTATATAACCGCAAAAATGAACGAATAAAAAAAGGGCTGAAATTTCAGCCCTTTAAATTTTAGTGCATAAGCTCGTCATCGAGACCTGGTTCTTTCTTGATATACTTAAAGTAAATAATGAGATAGACCGTTATAGAGATCGTAATAATAATTGAGGGCACCACATTGTCAGCCAGCACCTGCGCCCTTCCGATGAACAGAGCTATCCTGCCCATGACCGTTGCTCCGAAAGAGGCTCCGAAGTTTATCATCAGAATAAGAATACCTATCCTCGCTGTTTTGCCCAGAAGCCCCCTGTGAGGTTTGGAGAAAAAGAAATACATCAGGCCGGCAAATGTACCGAATATAATAACGAACCATTTCGATATCTCAAAAAAAGTAGGGTATTCAAAAAGAGGTTTCATCATGTTCGCTCCCTGCACAAAAAGGTTCTGTACCTGAACAGGTATCTCATAACCTGCAACATATGCAAAAACAAATGCGAAATAATAGTTAGCGACCCATGCTTTGGTCTTGGAAAACCTGAAGAACATTGTACTTCCCATAAGCAACCAGAATATCAGTGTAATATCATAAGGTTGAAAATCCAAATATGCATCCTTTATCGGTCTAATCAGGAAAGGTACAATAGCTATCTCCCATGCCCTTACCCATCCATAACCCAGAGATATGCCGAGGAAAGTGTTTTCCCCGAGCTTGTAAAGAGGATTATCCCTGAACAAAAATGAAAGCATCATCAGAGTAAAAAGGACAGAAATCCATACTTGAAAAGTTTGATTCAGAATAGTGTTGTCGATTATAGTATTAATCAGATCCATTATAAACCGCCTCTAATTGCTTTTCTTGAATTTTCTTTCATAGAAATAGATAAGGTTGCCAATACCTATGAAGATGAACATTATAATGTGAGAAAGAGTGAGCGAAGCCATTCCTGCGTTAGCCTGCTGATTGAATTTTTTCTCTTCATTCAACTCTTCAGTGCTCAGGTTGAGATTCTTAAGCCTTAAATTCTCATATTCTGCGGCTCCTTTCAAACCGAAAAGCATTCCGTCAAGCTGGCCAGTCTGAAGGTAAGGAATAAAATCTGGCCCTGTGACCGCTGTAACTCCAACTCCCATCTTAAAACCAAACCTTCTTTGAAGAAGAATGTAGTACTCCGGATGGGCAGAACCGGCGAAGGACATCATGTATTTTATATCGTCGAATGTCTTTATACCTTTAAATATCTTGCCTTCCTTACCGAATGTGGATTTGAAATCTGAGTACATGGAGAACATCATCATATCAACACCTATCGGAAGATAGCCTAGATGAATATAGTCAACGCCACTTTCGATTTCTGTGTAGCGGGGCTCTTTTTTTATTTTTTCTACGAGGTTCTCGCCCAAGCTTATAGCGGTCAGATCAGGATAGTAGATGAAAACCCTTATCTTTTTGTCGAAACACTGTTTAATAGCCTGCTCTGCCATGGGAAGAAGTTCAGCCTGAAGAGTGGGATTGAAAGCCCAGTCTATAAAAATCGCATCTCCCTCGTTCAAAGAATTAATGATATCATAAACTCTCTGAGTTTCTTTTGAAGTTGAAAATTCCTGTCTAAAAAGAGAAGGAATCCAAAATGGAATTATACATGAAAGGAAAATGAGAAGAAATATCCATCTCCTGTCGAGCTTTTTTAATCTGCTTATTAGAACATCCATTTTATACACCCGAATTTATATTAGTCTGACAAATGCGACTTTTCAAGTCCGAAAGCTATCCTTATCATCATGGTCAAACCTCCGAGGAAAGCTCCGAAAAGAATTGCTCTCTTACCCGCGCTTGTCGGCGCGTCCATTATCCACTCGCCTATCGTAGGTATCTTGCTCCACATCGCTTCGCCCAAAGGCATTTTTGACAACATGATCAGTATTGCGGCTACAAGCAGGAAAGCTGATTCGATAGACTTTATCTTAAAGGATCTGTATGCTGCCGAAGCTACATAAAAGGCCAGAAGAGAGAATACTGTGGCATCAAGAGGAATAAAACCGAAAGTGAACATCGCATCGAAGGGAGTTCCGGGAGACACCCCTCTCAATGAAGCAAAAATTATCATAAGCGCGATTATGCACATCTGATAGACTGAAAACCATCTGTCGTTATTATATTTGATCTTGGAGTAATTGACTCTGAGAACACTTACGATACCTACTATAAGCGATACTATAGCCACGCTTCTGAAACCTGTCGTAAAGAACATCTTCCAGTTCTCGAAGAAAGTTCCGGCGAAGAAAAATTCCAGATACCAGCCTATCGTGGCAAAAAACCCTATCAGTATCGGTATTTCTTTTTTCATATACCTGTCCTTAAAATTTTTAATTTACCTTGTAAACAGAAGATCCTGCAGAAACGTCCATTCCGAGTTGATGGTCAGAACTATTGTTCCCAATATGAACAAGAATCCAATTACAACTTTAGCAAAATCGGAAAGTTTGAGGTTTGTCATTATCTGAGGGTCTCTTGAAATATATGCGGCGGCGGCGTATAGCTCTTCTCCAATAAGAGTATAATCGCAGGCCGTGATAAAAAACGGTATTTGAGCTACAGCTGTAGTTCCGGCTACCTGTATTGCACCTGCCGCAAATCCTGCTTCTGATATTAACAGCGATTCGGCCGCGTAATATCCGAAATGGAATGCAGTAGCCGGTTTTTTCCTCGAAAGGATACCGGCTATACCGGCTGCAAACGCGAACTGATCGGCAGCCAGATAGAATATATTGTCCTTTTTATGATCTTCAGGGAATCCGGCATCAAGGAATCCTGATGCTACCATCTCTTCTGAAATTTGCATTACAATAGGATCGCATGTCGGAACATAAATTTCCGCTTTGAACTCTGCGACTTTTTTAGCGACGCTCCTTAAAATGAGCATACTGGCTATCGTGTCTATCTGAGTATAATAACCTATACCGCTATCGTAAACAATAGGCTTACCCATTTCAGTAGCTCTTCCTACCGCGTCGTCAATTGCATCCAGACCGGGTATTTTTCTGATGAACAATGATTCTCTGTTCTTCTTCACCTTCAAAAATATATAAAAGAACAGTATCATGAAAAGAAAAGTCCCGATGAGAACATTAGTTCTGAATGTTCTGAATACCGGTATTTCGTCAAATATTACTGCAGACCCGAAAGCACCTACAAGCCCGCCGTAAAATTTATGTTTTATCTGTAGTTTGAACTCATCAGATACAGCCGGGTCGTTTTCGTGAAGCCGCTTAATAAATTCGGGACTTATGTCAAAAGATAAAATATCCCTTTCTTCTTCCATCGGGCTAGTGAAACCATAAACTATATCACTCAGCCTTGCTTTCTCAAGTTCGTAAAGATCGAATACGGTTTGCCTCTTTTCTTCAACCCAGTAATCCTTTGCCGCTATTTTTTCGAGCCTCTTGTTTTCGATTATTTCTTTTTTCTTGTTTTTTATATAAGCGATTATCCTGATGTCCCTTTCATTGTATAACTTTTCGATTATATTTTTTGCCTCATTCCTGGTTTTTGCCGAATCGATCTCGAACTCAATGTCCAGCATTTCATTGTTATAATACTCGTCGGCAAGAAGATCATCCAAAATCTTTTCGTCAGAAATATTTTTAATTGAATCCAGCTGCATGTCAAGTTTTCTTAATTGAACAAGCAGAGCGTCGACGAAATCCTCGTGTTCTGCCAAAAGTATATCTTTTCTTGAATAGGTATAGTTTTTGATTTTATCTGCAGCTTCGTCTATAGCAGCACTAAGTGAATCTTCTATGTATCCCCAGTAAAAATCCTTAGTAGTTATGAACCTTGAAACTTCCTCGAATATCTTATCGTTCCTCGTTCCTTTGAAAGCTACAAGAGATCTTCTTTCATAATCATTTAATTCCTGCCCGAGTCTGTCTTTTTCGATAATTTTCAGATTAAAATCGGGATATTCCTTATAAAAATTCTCAGTAAAATCTCTTATTCTAGGGAAAAGTATTCTGTAATCTCTTTCGGGACTCCAGTTATCATAAATGTCCATCAGGTCTTCTGCAACCTCTTTACAGAGTTTCTCCTCATCGGTAAGTACCGGTTCAGATGTTAAAACTGATTCCGAATCGGCGTTTATGGCAGATCCCTGAGCGCCGGCCAGGGCCACCCGATCGTTACCCTGCTGAGCGTACAGCGAAAGAGCCAGTGCAAATAAGAAAAGCTTTTTTATTAAATTTATCATTCTCTTTTCCCGATCTTTAATTCTAATTCTATTTTAATAGAGTAAAGCACGTCGAAAGATAACCGAGTTAATGTTTTTTATCAAGCAAAATCAGACGAAAAAACAAAATATTTTCATAAACGGTAATGAATCGATTTCAGACAGTAATTCGTCCTTCAAACACTAACTCCGCCGGACCTGTGAGAAACAGTTTTCCTTTCTCCAATTCGACCGTAAGTTCTATTCCGTCAACTGTCGTTATTTTCCTCTTGCCAAAATCTCCTGTCAGGACCATGTCGAGCCAGCCTGCTGCGGTAATACCTGTTCCGCAGGCTCTTGTTTCAGCTTCCACTCCCCTTTCGTAAGTACGGATCCTGAGCTTACCGGGACTTGTTCTCTCGACAAAATTAACATTAGTTCCGTTTGAGAACAGGCTGTCATACCTGATAGTGCTTCCGGAATTCTGAATATCGAGTTTATCAAGTTGAGAAGTATAACCGACAACATGCTCGACGCCTGTATTGAGGAAATAAAAATTTTGACTGAAACCCTTGAATTTTAATCCCGCAGCGTACTCACCGGGTTTCTTCATTTCAAGTTTAATCTTGTTTCCGGACAGGATTTCTGCCTCATGCTTTCCGTCGCCTGCTTTGAATATGCACCGGTTACCTTTAAAATATCCCGATCTTGAAGCCAGCAGAACCGAACACCTTGCGCCGTTCGCGCAGAAATCCGCTTCGCTGCCGTCGGAATTATAATACTTCATGGTAAAATCAATCCCGGCAGAGACTGACTTTCTGATTATAATTACACCGTCAGCCCCGATCCCGAAATTTCTGCTGCATAGATTTTGTATGGTCTCTCCGGACAGGACTTTATTCCCTGTAAAGAAAATAAAATCGTTCCCGGCCCCGTGCAGTTTATAGAATTTCATTTTTTTAGAAAATTTCCTGCGAATTCTCTGCCGGCTTTTAAAGCTTCAAGGTTCTTATTCACTACTTCATCGCCTTTTCTGCCGAATATGAATCTTATTCCTTTTTCAAGCTTTTCAAAATCAATTCCGAGATGATCTGACGCAGCTCCGATCATGACCATGTTCATAGACATCGGAGATCCGATATTTTTCGCAATATCGTCTGCATCGATAAGTATGTGATTCCTGATCTTGGCTATTTCTTTTTTTACATCGTCCATTTCAGGGTAGTTGGAAATATTATTGAAAGGCGTGCTGTTGGTTATCACCCATCCGTCAGAAGAAAGATAAGGCAGATATCTCAAAGACTCCATAGGCTCGATCGAAAGGATCATATCCGCTCCGCCGAAAGGTATAAGATCTGAACACACTTCTCTGTCCGATATCCTCAAATGAGACTGAACATCCCCGCCCCTCTGGCTCATTCCGTGCACCTCGGCCTGCTTCATAGAAAGACCTGAATCTATTGCCGCATATCCTATTACAGTCGCTATCGAAAGTATCCCCTGTCCTCCGACCCCGCTTAAAATTATATCTTTTTTCATATCTTACCGTCCTTATTTATTGGCTTTTGTCTTTCTCTTCAAAGTCTGCATACATTCTCTTGTAGGTATTATCACCGACAGTCCCTTGTAGTTTATCTCCTGGCTGATCAATTTCACCATTTCGTCGTGATTCTTCTTAAGCGGAACGACTCTTGTGATGTGATCTTTATGGACTCCGAGACCCTCGCAGATCGAGACAAGCCTGTCAACCGCGTGAGAATCCTGTCCGCCGGTCATTCCGGTAGTTGAGTTATCCAGTATCATAACGACCATGTTCGTATTCTCTATCACAGCGTCCAGCAGCCCGGTCATCCCTGAGTGCGTGAAGGTCGAGTCCCCTATCACGGCTATTGCCGGGAACATTCCGGCGTCCGCGGCGCCTTTGGCCATCGTGATGGACGCGCCCATATCAACACATGAGTTGATAGCCTGGAACGGCGGCAGGGCGGCTAAAGTATAGCAGCCTATATCGGCGAGAACATGTCCTTCGCCGTATTCTTTCATGACCTCTATGAGAGCATTGTATGCGTCTATGTGCCCGCAGCCGTTACAGAACTTGGGCGGTCTTGCCGCAACTATTTGAGGAACGCTCAGAACGCTCGGACTTTTTCCGGTAACGGCCTGAAGGACAAGGTTCGGATTAAGCTCTCCGTCCCTCGGAAGCGACCCGTCCAGCCTGCCTCTCACTTTAAGACAGTTCCCGAGATAACCCTTCAGCATTTCTTCCACCATGGGTGAGCCTTCTTCAAGAACCAGAACGGTATCGCACTCTGAAGTTATCTTCTCGATATGCTTTCTCGGAAGAGGATACTGGCTGATCTTGAGAACAGGATACGGGCATTCTGACCCGACATAGTTTTCCATAAGGTAATTATAGGCGATACCGCAGGCTATTATGCCTGTAGTTTTATCGCTGCCTTCATAATATGAATTAAAAGGCGAGGTTTCGCTTTCCTGCTCGAACTTCTCCTGATTGGCCAGCAGCATTTTGTATCTTTTTCGCGCTATGGCCGGAAGCAGAACGAACTGTCTTTTATCTTCAGGCAGCTTGAGACCATTCTGGTCCATCGTCTGTTTTGGAAGAACACCGCTTCTTGAATGCGAAAGTCTTGTAGTAAGCCTCATTAAGATCGGCACCTGGTATTTCTCGCTCATCTCAAACGCATGAAATGCCATGTCGTAACATTCCTGCTGGTTCGAAGGCTCAAAGGTCGGAACAAGAGCGAATTTACCGTAATTCCTGGAATCCTGTTCGTTCTGCGACGAGTGCATTGACGGATCGTCTGCTACCGTAACAATAGTCCCTCCGTTGGCCCCGGTGATCGAAGAGTTCATAAAACAGTCAGCCGCAACATTTAAACCCACATGTTTCATGGCGCACATCGACCTTTTTCCCGCATACGACATACCCAGAGCCGATTCCGCTGCAGTTTTTTCGTTTGCTGACCATTTTCTGTGGATGTTCTTCTCAGCTGCAGTTTTTGATCTCTGGACATATTCCATGATCTCAGTTGAAGGAGTCCCTGGATACGCATACATACCTGACATCCCTGCGTCTATCGCACCCTGAGCGAGAGCTTCGTCTCCAAGTAAAAGCATCTTTTCCATTTCTCAATCCTTTTTATTTAATAATAGATGATCAAACATTTCAGATCAGTCCCTGCATATATACTCTCCCGTATCCAAATTGATCCTGATCCTGTCCCCGTTTTTAATAAATGCCGGGACTACGACAATTTTGCCGTTCTGAAGTCTGGCGTCTTTTATGTAATCTGTCCTCGTATAGTCTTTTTCTATGTCTTCGGTAGATTCAACTACCTGAACAACCACTTTCGGCAATTCGATATCCGCTATCAGACCGTTAATATATTTTACTGCTACTTTTTCTTCATTTCTCAGCAGTTTGACATTTTCGCCAATTATTGAAAAAGGGACTTCGAGCTCTTCCCCTTCGTCTGCTCCGCTCACAAAAACAAGAGAGTCATTTTTCTTTTCTTTGAGAATAAATTCTGATGATTCCGCTGTATATCTCTCATATTGTATATCAGCGTCTGTTTCTTCAATCCCTTCGGTTCCTCTGTCAAAATTAAACAGTCCGAACCTTAACTGTCCGTCTGTGCCGCGCTCCACACCTGTAACTTTGCAGGTATCGCCTTTTACGATGATAAAATCGCCTGTTTTTATTTCCGTAACGACCGCCATTATACCTTTTTATGCTGAATAATTAAACACTTAGATAGTTAATTAAAAATGCTTTCAATGTCAAATGAATATTTTCAGGCTCTTTTTCTTCAAAATCCGATCTTTGGTCCGGAATTTTTCACAATATATGCCGTTTAAGAGAAAAATAACCTTCAGGTTCTTCCCCATGATTCATGATAGGCACTACTGTAACTTCCTCCTTATACTTTGTACCGTCTTTTTTGACATTATCAAATATACCTCTCCAGGTTTTACCGGTTTTTATAGTAGCCCACAGATCATCATAGAATTTCTCCGAATACTTTCCTTTCTCCAGAAATCTGGGTATATCTCCAATAACTTCATCAGATGAAAAACCCGTACTTCTTTCGAACGACTTGTTCACATACTCGATTATTCCGTTTTTATTAGTTATTATAACATCCTCATACAGTTGATCAATTATGCCTGCCAGCTTATAAATATGTTTTGTCCTTTCGCTTACTTTGTATTCAAGCTCAGCGTTCAGGTTCTTAAGCTGCCTTTCTGTTTTATGCCTCAATCTCATTTCTTCTATGAGTTTCTCGTTATTGCTCTTTAATTTGATCTGAACGGACCTGAGCCTCAAATGAGTTTTTATTCGGGCCAGAAGTTCGTACGGATTGAACGGTTTGGTTATATAATCAACACCGCCGCTTTCAAAACCTTTTATTATACTGTCCGGATCTGTTTTGACCGTCAGGAACAACACCGGCACATTCTTATATGACGGGTCGGAAGTGATCTTTCTGCATACTTCAAAACCGTCGATCTCAGGCATTATCACATCAAGCAGGATCAGGTCGAAATCCTCTTTAGACAATATCTGCATGGCTTCTTTTCCGTCAGAAGCAAAAGACAGATCATAACCCTCGTTCTGAAGGAAATTCGCAACGACCTGAATGTTCTTCGGCGAATCGTCAATTACCATTATTTTGTAATTTTTCTCTGTCATTTTATACCCCCGCTGTTTTTAATGGACTGTAAAAGATCATCGAAATTGTTAAGCATTATCTTTATTTCCTCGATATCGTATTTCATTACTGAAGAGAATAATTTGTCCGAATACAATCCAAGTTTTACGGAATTGTGTTTTTCGGAAAGTGTCTTCATGTCCTGTGAAAGCTTCCTTATCTGCGCAAAATTATGTTTCTCTTTAGCTATATCGATCCGGCGGACCGTTTCATTTTCCAGCACTCTGATAAGATCTTCAACATCTTTAAGATCATCTTTTATTTCTTCATATTTTTCTTCCGTTTTCCTGTTTGATTCATATTTCAGGAATTTCTTGAGATTATCCTCCAGCTCCGAAATCATAACAGGCTTTCTTATGTAGCCGTCAAAACGCGCCTTTTCGATCATCGCTTTGTCTGAAGACATAACTGATGCAGTAACAGCTATCACAGGAATATTCTTCAGTGACGGATCTTTTTTTATTATTTCAACGGCATCGTAGCCGTCCATTTCAGGCATTCTGACATCCATCAGAACAAGATCGGGAATGTGGAGTTTTATAGTTTCGATCGCCTGACGCCCGTTCTCAGCTTCCATTGTTTCTATTCCCATTCCTTTGCATATCTCTCTCAAAAGCAGCCTGTTGGATTCAATATCGTCTGCTATCAGCACCGTTGCGCCCGGGAAGGTGATTTTTGCGCCTTGCTGAACGGGTATGATTTTCCTATCGGCTGTTACGCTGTCTGTAATCACTTCAGAAAATTCCAATATAAATCTCGAGCCGTTTCCCAACTCACTTTCCACGCTTATTGTGCCGTTCATAAGGGCTATGAGCTTTTTAGTTATAGCCAGCCCCAGCCCTGTGCCCTGAAATTTCTTTGACCTGGAAGTTGTTCCGGCCTGCTCAAAGGCATCGAAAATCTTTTGCTGATCTTCTTTCCTTATCCCGGTTCCGGTGTCTTCTACAACCACCATAAGGTCTATCTTATCGTTGCCTCGATCATTGAACGAGGATATTATTTTCACATATCCTTTATCGGTAAACTTGATCGCATTGCTGATCAGATTGAAGAATATCTGTCTTAATCTCAATTCATCCATATATAAGATCCGCGGAAGACCCTTCTGATTTTCAATTAAAAAATCGAGGTTCTTTGATTCAAGTTTATCTTTGAAAAACTGTTTTAGTTCAAAAATTAGAGAATGGAAGTCAAAGAAATTTTTATTTATTTCAAGTTTATTTGCCTCGATCTTTGAGATGTCCAGTATGTCGTTAATTATGTTAAGAAGCGTCTCTCCACCTGTTTTTATCGTGTTCAGATAAGATTCCTGCGTGTTCGAGAGCGCAGTTTTTTTCAAAAGGTCGGAAAAACCGAGAATTGCGTTCATCGGAGTTCTTATCTCATGGCTCATATTTGCAAGAAATTCGCTTTTAGCTTTTGTTGCCGTCTCTGCCTTATCCATAGCTTTAATCATTTCGCTTTCAGCTTTTTTTCTTAGTGCGATCTCCATCGAAAGACGCCTGTTCCAATAGATTACGATCAGAATAATTATCCCTGAGATCACAGCGATCTTGCGCACGAGTGCATAATCAATAACGGATTTCTCGGTACCGATCCATTTTTCAAAGATCCTGTTCCTGTCCTCTTCAGTGATGAGTGAAAGCGATTTATTCAGTATTCCGAGAAGGACGGAATTTCCTTTCTGGACCCCGATCCTGTAATCGCGGGTATATTCCGTAGGGCCGACTATTTTCAGATTGGACAGCATTTTTTGTTTTTTCTGGTATGTGAAGTCGGACTGATGACGGAGAAAAAGATCGACTTTTCCGGCAGAAACATCTCTATAGGCCATCTCGGGGTCTGAATAATATACGAATTTTATTGAAGGATAATCCCTCGTTATCAGCTCAATTTCCGAAGTACCCTCCTGAACGGCTAAAGTCTTATTGCCGATGTCGTTCAATCCGTTCACATAGTCGGTTTCTATCCTCCCGATTATTACAAGGCTTGATGAGAATATTATTTCTGAAAAATCTATGTACTCTGACCTGTCCTCTGTCCTGGATACGCAGTCGATTATATCGATCTTCTTTTCTTTTAAAAGGTCAACTGTCTGCCCCCAGTTCTCAGCTCTTATCCTGTTTATTTTCAAACCTGATCTTTCCATGATAATTTCCCATAACTCCGGAATTATACCTGTGTAATTCCCATTCAGATCATATGCTGAATGAGGCGGCCAGTCCGGATCGCCAGACATAAACAATTCCCCGGCTGAATTTATATATTCAATTTCCCCGTCCGAGAAAAACACATCATTTGTTGACGAAAAAGAGTAATTTCCCTTTATCTTCTCGAAACAGTTTTTTTTGACATACTCTATCTCTTCTGCCGATATTTTTTTCAGTCCTTCATTAATTACGGATATAAGAGCCGCATTGCCTTTTGCTGCAGCCGCTCTGTATCTTTTGGTATAAAGGGGTTCTGTTTCTACCGCTGCATACCGGTTTTGTTTACCCGAAGCATAAAGATAGTACTCGAGCGTTTCGAAGGGCGAAATAAATATTTTCAGAGAATCATTCTCGCAGGCTTTATATATTGAAGGCAGATCAGGATATACTCTAACAGAACAATCGGGAAATCTCTCTTGTGCAAAGTCGGCTGAATAACCTGCCGGGGCGCCTAAGACATACGAACTGATATTGGATAAAGTTACACCGGCTCTCAATAAAGACCTGTCGCAGATGAGATAATATTTTACCTCCAGCACAGGTTCTGAGAATTCAAGATACTTTTCCCTTTCTTCAGATCTGAAAACCCCGGCATTGATATCTGCTTTTCCTTTCCTGACCAAATCTATCGTCTGATCAAAATTATCGGCAATAAAACGCACCGGAGTGTTATTTTTTTGAGACCACAACTTCCATATGTCGATCAGTATTCCGTCCGCTCCGCCTGACTTATTGACGAATTTGAAGGGGGGATTGTTTGTATTATGGGATATTACAAGCGGTTTTTCATTATCGGAGGAATAGGCAATTTGAAGGCATCCTGTAAATAAAAATATCAGGACACACAGTACCCTCAAGCTCGTATTTACTTCTGCTTTCCTCATTATTCTCCGATAGTTTTATATGTCGTCAACTCCGAAAGAAAATTTACTAAATATCTTCCTGTACTTGCTCAAAAGACTGTCAGGTATCTTATTACCGTTAACATACATATCCGAACTGTCAATTATAATTGTGAAACCGCCAGTCGAAGATTTGGGAAGGATCTTGTCGCTCATAAGTTCTTTCTCAAGGCTGACAAGGTCGAATTTGAATAAATCCCTATAACTGCCGTTCGCTATCATTGTAGCTGTAGCGTACAATCTCCGGTTAACAGATTTTTCTTCGATTTGCTTTTCGAATGCAGCGTTTCTCACGGCTACAGCCCTTCCTTCACCTACTACCTCCAGGTTCAAACCGTACTGACTGTTCACCCCCGACACAATAGATTCCAGGCCGCTTTTATCCCAGAAGAAATGCTGTTCCGTCTCGCCTTCGGCAGTTACTTCAAGATACAGTTTTGTCGGAACTGATGATTCCTTGACATCCTCGATCTTTTCTTCATAAATGCCGTCTTCTCCCTCACCCTGTTCGTATTTCACCTGCCTTTCAAATTCCGGATCCGCGAAACTTCTGACAACGGCTCTTACATTTTTAGGAACTTCGGGCGGATATTCTACTTTTATCTCTACCGTGGCGGTCACCGATCTGTCCGATTTACCGGAAACAGAGACGCTGATCTCCTCAACAGTTATCTTAATTTTCGGATCGGCCGTGCTTCCCTTATCAACAGAAAAAGAACCTCTGTCCCCTGAAGCTCTGTGATTTATTGTGTACTTGTCCTGAGCGAAACATAATGACATAAACA
>Ga0265294_10004781_pt1 | contig 16768 bp, 14 predicted proteins | sample MunlanPumphouse3_FD_192504 | JGI IMG/M metagenome (GOLD analysis project Ga0265294, IMG submission 192504) | Groundwater microbial communities from a municipal landfill in Southern Ontario, Canada - Pumphouse #3 | ecosystem: Environmental > Aquatic > Deep subsurface > Groundwater | place...
TAACAGGCACGAAAAAAACATCGGCCCCGGATAGATGGGCGGTAATGACTTTTTGTCTGACTCCGCCAATAGATCCGACATTGCCATGGGAATCGATGGTCCCCGTTCCGGCAACCCGTAAGCCATAAGTAATATCGTCAGCGGTAATCGCATTGTAAATCGACAAAGCTTGCATTAAACCGCCGCTGGGGCCCAAAGTCCTTGTTTTATGAAGAGTATAGCCGGGATTGGCTTCCGTTATCGTGTAGTATTCGTATAGGTACAAACCAAAATAGGGATTGCCTTCATCGTTTGCCTTTTTAGGGGTAACTTCCACTATTCTTTTTTCATATTGTTCATCGTTATTTGGTCTTAAAACAACTGCTTGATAACTTTTACCCATGACAAAAGGAGTATTGGCAATCAAATTTCTTAAAGTATCGCCATTGGTGATGGGGTTCCCTTCCCATTCGGTGATAATGTCGCCAATGTAAAGTCCATCTGCTTTGTCAACTGAAGTAGTATGAATGATCATGCCTTGAAAAACAGTTATAATTTCTTTGCCCGCGGAACGGTAAGCAGCAATCAATGAGTTGGTAATACTGACGTTTTTCTGAATAGTCCCGGAACGATAATTTTCTTTATTCGATAGCTGAATATAAGGGATTGATTCCTCAACAGCAATCCGAGGATTTAATTTCGCGATTAAATAAGTTAAAAGGGTAGTCCGGTCATTAGTGAAAACAGAAACCGTATTAAAGGAACCTTTTTGGTCATAATTAGTTTCAACCGAAATGACTTCCCTTACCTCGTTTAAATCTCCGGGAGCAGTAATATCGTAATCAACCCGAATTATCGATGCAACAACAACAAATAAATAAGGAAGCGCAACAACCAATAATAACTTGCGATACTCTTTCAACAAGGTTTTCATTGTGCTACTGTTATATTGATTTCTTCCATTTGGCGACACTTTACGTTAGCCGAAGCAAGCATCCGTTTTCCCGCAATACTCGACTCCGTACCCGCATACTTATCGCTCATATAAACAATTTCTTTAATTCCGCTTTGAATGATTAGTTTTACGCATTCGTGACAGGGAAAAAGCGTAACATAAAGGGTTGCACCTTCTAAAGTGGTTGTTGCATTAAGAATTGCATTCGGCTCTGCATGCACCACATAAGGATACTTGGAATCCAGAAAGCTTCCTTCACGACCCCAAGGATACTCGTCGTCGCTACAGCCATAAGGAAGTCCATTATAGCCAATGCCAATAATGCGTTTGCTTTGATTGACAATGCAGGCACCTACTTTGGTATTAGGGTCTTTACTGCGCATGCTGGAAAGCAAGGCAACGCCCATAAAATAATTGTCCCAGCTTAGATAATTGGTATCCTTCGTTACTTTACTCATTTTCAACCTCTTCCTTTTCCTTTTCTAAACATTCCCGTAATTCTTTTATTACGGTTTCTTTATCTTTGGCGTCTTTCACGGAACAAAAAGGATTGGAGCATCCTAGGCACTCCTCTGGAATTTCCGTACCTTCAGGAACTTTTATGCGCCGGTTTAGGAAAAACGTTCCGAAGAAAAGCGTTAAAGCACCCAATAAGATTAAGATTTCTTTCCAAAACATTTTTAGTCCTCATTTCGTTAATTGTTTAAGTACGAAATCCGCAGCCACCACACCCGCAGTAAAGGTTACCGGCATGTAGGAACCGAGGATTCCCTCCCGTTTTTCTCGGGGTTTTTCGGTTGATGCAACAACCCAAAAATGAAGGGATACTTCTTCGCTACGCAAACGGTTGCGCAGCATGCGGGCAAGGGGATCTGTGGTTGTTTGGTTCATCTTGATGATTTTTATTTGCGTTAAATCAGTTTTTAATGCCATACCCATCGAACTGATAAAGGGAATATTTTTTTCTTGACAATATTTGATTAACGCACATTTGGCATCAAGCGAATCAATTGCATCGATTAAATAATCGAGATCATTGGGGATGACGGAAGCAATATTATCGGTGGTCAATTTGACACTGTTTAATATTACTTCTGCCTTAGGGTTGATATCTTGTACGCGGTTCTTAAAAACTTCGGTTTTTAATTGATTATGGGTTGAAGTTAAGGCAATTATTTGACGATTGGTATTGGAGGATTGAACTATGTCAAAATCGATTAAAGTTAGTTTTCCGACGCCGCTTCGAGCGAGTACTTCCACCGCTGCGCCGCCTACGCCCCCCAGTCCCACTACAACCACATGTGAGGTTTGTAATTTTGTTAGTCCTTCTGTCCCGATAATCGGTAATAAGCGTTCAAAATAGTTATTCATCAATTTTAATTCCTAACTCCTTCAATTGGCGTTCCGATACCCTAGACGGTGCATCGCTCATCAAGCAGCGGGCACTGGCAGCTTTCGGGAACGCGATTACTTCTCTAAGAGAGGTATTGTAAGTTAACAACATGGCAATCCGGTCAAACCCTAAAGCAATGCCCCCGTGAGGAGGGGTACCGTATTTTAAAGCGTCCGTAAAGAATGAGAATTGTTGTTCTATTTCTTCATCAAGCATGCCGATTGCTTTAAACATCCGGTTTTGGATTTCCTGATTATGAATTCGGATACTTCCTCCTCCCAACTCATAACCGTTTAAAACAACGTCATAAGCTTTAGCCAACACTTTTTCTGGAGCGGTAAGCATCAAATATACTTGATCGTCCTTTGGGGAAGTAAATGGATGGTGCGCAGCGACATACCTCTTCTCTTCTTCGGAATATTCGAAAAGCGGCCAATCGACAACCCAAAGGAAATTAAATTGCTTTTGATCGATTAAATTCATTTCCTTGGCAACTTGAAGTCTTAAAGCGCCTAAAGCAAAGTTAGCATTTTCCCAACTATCTGCCACCACCAACACTAAGTCATGGTTTTTTAAAGATAATTGGTTGCTAAGTTTTTGGGAATTTTCTTCATTGATATATTTAACAAACGATCCGGATAAACCGTTTTCGCCAACCTTAAGCCAAGCAAGACCGGAAGCATGGTATTTTTTGGCAATTTCCGTTAAGCGGTCGATTTCTTTTCGGGAGTATTTTTCCGCGCCGAAAGGAACAACAATAGCTTTGACGACGCCACCTTTGTTAAGAGCGGAATCAAAAACCGGGAAGTTTAACCCTTTGGCCCAACAACTTATATCCTGCAAAAAGAGTTCAAAACGGGTATCCGGTTTATCGGTACCGTATTTATTCATGGCTTCATGGTAGGTGATTCTTGGGAACGGGGTTGGAATATCGATATTAAGGGTATCTTTCCAAACTCGTTTCAGCATTCCTTCGACCACTTCTTGGATATCTTCCTCATCGATAAAGCTCATTTCAATGTCGACTTGCGTAAACTCAAGTTGACGATCCGCCCGTAAATCTTCATCGCGAAAACATTTGACGAGCTGATAGTACTTCTCAAGACCGGCAATCATCAAAAGCTGCTTATACATTTGCGGGGATTGCGGAAGAGCATAAAAAGAACCCGGATAAACCCGGGAAGGGACCAAGAAGTCTCGGGCTCCTTCGGGGGTTGATTTTCCCAATAACGGTGTTTCAACTTCGATGAAATCAAGCGCATCCAGGTAATTGCGGATGGACATTGCAACTTTGTGACGCATGATGATATTCTTTTGCATCACTGGACGGCGTAAATCCAAATAGCGATAACGCATTCTGACTTCTTCCAAAGCATCGGTTTGATCTTGGATTAATAACGGAGGGTTCTCCGCGGTATTTAAAATCACTAAATCATCCACCAAGACTTCAATATCGCCTGTCGGTAGATTAGGGTTTTTGTTGCTTCTTTCCACGACTTTACCGGTCGCTTTTAAAACATACTCGTTTTTTACCTCCAAAGCTTTGGCATAATTTTTGTTATGAGGTTCAATAACTAATTGCGTAATGCCGTAGCGGTCGCGTAAATCAAGGAAAACCAAACCGCCAAGATCGCGTTTTTTATTGCACCATCCCACTAAGGTAACTGTTTCTCCCACATTTGTTAAACGTAATTCATTGTTATTTTTGGTACGCATATTTTTCTCCTTCAATTCCAAAAAATGCTGTTAATTCTGGAACCGGAATTAGTATTTCGGTTTTTTCCCAAGAATCCTTTATTCTGATTTGATTGTTTTCAAATTCATCCAAACCGATTATAATAATGTAACGCGAACCGGTTCGGTCGGCTAATTTAAACTGTGGTTTCAAATTGTGGCTTTGATAATCGATTTCGACTCTTTTACCTTTGAGGCGCAAGTATTGGGTTAAAAGCAATCCTTGCTTTTTCATCTTTTCCCCTAAGGTAATAACGGTTATTGTATCGTCTTTAGTTTCGGATACGGTTATGTCCAGTTCGTCCATCACCATCATAAGGCGTTCAATGCCCATTGCAAAACCGATGGCAGGGTAATCCGGTCCGTCAAAATCGCGCGTTAAGCTATTATATCTTCCCCCTGCGCTTAAAGCTAAATTATTAAGCGGGGAATTTGGGTCGTCATAAACGATTTCAAATACCGTATTTGTATAATAATCCAAACCCCGCACCAAGCGATCGCTTTTTTCGAACGGAATGCCAAAAAAATTCAAAGCGGACATGACATCTTGGAAATATTTCAAGTCTTCTTCCGGTAGATAATTGCTGACGAGGGGCGCACTTTGCATAATTGGACTATGGCAATCGACTTTACAATCCAACATGCGAAGTGGATTCTTTTGATATCGTTGCTTGCAATCCTCGCATAATGTGGATAAATGCGGTTCAAAATGTAGTTTTAAAGCTTCTACATAGTTTTCCCGGGCCTTGCCACTGCCAATCGTATTTATCAAAACTTTTATGTTTTTTATGCCAATGGCTTGCAGGATTTGATAATTTAAATTAATTAAGTCTGCGTCCAAATTTGGATGTTCCCCGCCAAACGCTTCCACGCCAAATTGGGTAAATTGGCGAAGCCTGCCTGCTTGGGGCCGTTCATAACGAAACATCGGACCGAAATAATAAAATTTATGAATTCCCGGAATGGCATATAATTTATTTTCAACAAAAGCCCTTGTTACCGGAGCGGTTCCTTCGGGACGTAAAGTAATACTGCGATCTCCGCGGTCGATAAAAGTGTACATTTCTTTATTGACAATATCGCTTCCTTCACCCACCGAACGGACAAATACTTCGGTCGCTTCAAAAATTGGGGTAATCATTTCCCGAAAGCCAAACGATTCCGCTACGCCAGAAGCTATTCTTTGCAAATAACGATACTTCTTTGCGTCATATTGATAAAAATCTAATGTTCCTTTTATTTTGTTTACTTTCATAATTTGCTCCTTAAATGAAAAAATGAGGAAAGAAAAACCATCATCTAGGGACGAACCCCTTTTGGTCCGCGGTGCCACCCTAGTTTAGACATTGTCTACCCTCTTCTAACCATGTTAACGCTATCGATTATGCGTTTTTCTCCGAAGTTGTCAGCTTCCTCAACGAAAAATCATTTTTATATATTATACTAAAGATTTATCGAGATTTCAAGAAAAGCGATTGAGGAATTGTCATTTTAGGTTTTTCTGAAGTAAAAGGCGACCGAAGTCGCCTTATGCTTTAAGCTTTACGTTTAATGCCAAACATTAAAAAATTATATAAGGCAAAGAAGAATGCCATGATTCCTAAAGCAATAAACAAGTACAGAAAATTTGTCGTTTTGGCAACCGCAATAATCAATAAGAGCGGTGCGCCAAGTAAAGCTGCCGAACCTGAACCCGTAACAAGATTTTCTGCCGCCGGTGTTTCAAACTTCGGATCTATTTCGCGGAGCAAGGCAATACCGGTACTGGCTGTTCCGGTTAACATACCGTACATACTGACCATACCCTCATGTTCATATTCAGGATATAGCCTCTTAGCCGCAAACTTAATATACAATAAAGTAAGAACGCCACCCACCGTAGAGATAATCAACAGTGCCAAAATTAACTCCCAAGAGTAAAGCATCCTAATATCGATGGCGATGATGCTGCTGATAATCATTATATCAAAAGCAACCCCCGCAATCCGGTTTAACATATAATCGTTCGTATAAACCCGTTTCATTATCTGCTTTTTCCGGAGTAGTACCAAGACGCGTTTGACAATCATGGTGGTAAAAATACCGAATAGGAAATTAAAACCCCAAATTAGCGGAATTACATTGTCAATTAGAAACTTGTTTTTGGAAACGTTAATTAAAGAGGTAACGCCAAAAATAATCAAGAAGGTGAGCAAATAGGATAAAAAGACAAAGGCAATTTGAATTGTCAATTTATCAACCGATTCCACTAAAGGAATTTCGCCGGTACCTTCCACAGTGGTCGAAGAGTTTTCAGTGACTGAATCTTCATATACCCGTTTTAATTGATTTTTCTTTTGAAGTTTATTCAAATACCAAACCCCTGGAATACAGCCCCAAATGAACCCTAAAGTCGAAACACTTAAACCAAAGGTTTGACCGCCCGGGAATAAACCGGTTGTTTCAAACATATAACCGATATTGTTGGCTTGGCCTGGCCCTTGTCCAAATCCCATCGGCAACAATAATCCGGAGAATGGGGCGACATCTTTAAGACCCAGGAATAAAAGCATCGTAATCGCCATGCCGAAAATACCTTGCATTAGGTAAGTGCTAACGATTAGTAAACCACTTTTAAAACCCTCGGGCTTTTTTTTATACTTTTTAACTGCTACAAGCCCCATCGCAATAAAACCTATGGCGATGGTATGGTAAGTAATCATTTCAAAGAAATCGTTGGATAAAATGTCTTGTCCGTCAATTTGGATACCCCAATTTTTGACAATTTCTTTAATTATTAAGCCGATAAAACCACCGATTACCGCCGTAGGAAGCAAGCTCCGACGAATAAACGGCACTTTTCTCCTTATTGTATTGCCAAGCAATAACATTAAACATACAAAACCAAATTGAAACATCGAATTCCATATTTTAAAGTCCGAGAATGTCGCTAGTAATTTCATGCTTAAAACCTCCTTCAGATTGAAGATATTTATAGTATTGGAACGTTAACAAATATAAATAGGGAGAAAAAGATTTTGGATTAGTTTTAGTCAATCCGTCAAACAATAACCTACCACCGTTTTTGAGATAAATAATGATTTTGTGTTTGCCTTGGATTGATACTTGTTGAATTTCTTCATAGGAATAGGCTTTCACTTCATTTTTTAAGACAAATCGGATTCCATGATTGGTAAGTATCGCATCGCAATAACCGATTTTGGTTTTAGGGCTTGAAAGCGAATTCCAAAGCAAACCCGGATTGGTACTGATTACGGTATCAGTTTTTAAGTTTTGTAAATAATTGATTAAAATGTCCTTCAATTTTCGATCAATTTCAATCAAAGTATCATCAAATTCTTTGCTTTCAATTAATCCCGTTTCCAAATATGTCCCCTGAGCCTGACAAGCGGTACATCTAATCTCATTGTCTTTGGTGGTTATCGCATGCATTTGATGACACTTAGGGCAGGCAAAAATTAAACGTTCTAAACCTTCGGCCCGTTTTTTGCCTTTATAAAGATATTGGTATTTCTTTTGAACTTCATACGCGTTAACGTATAATTCGTCGATTACCAATTGAGCTAATTCCTCATCGGTTAACTTGGCGATTTCCGTAGGGAATAAAATCCGCTTTATTTCTCCCCAAGCATACCCTTTTTTGCGATAAACCGACCAACGAGGATCGGTAAAATACAATCCCCGCATCTGATAAAAAATTACCGGCACTTGTAAATGTCTGATTAATTTTCCAATGGCACGCGGTGTTCGAGGGTTTTCGCCGGTATAAGTGACATTACCTTCGACAAACATCCCGACACTGCCGCCTTCTTTTAACGTTTGTTTGATTTCTTTAATCGTACCGATATCTGCTACTGACTTGGCTTTTTTTAAAGGATGTACTAAAAAGCGCAAGATTTTGGTTGCAAAACCTAAATTGAAAATCTGTTCGGAACTGACAAAATATATCGGGAAATCAAAGGCATAGGACAACAAAATCGGGTCAATCATGCAAGTATGATTGCCTAAGATTAAATAAGGTCCATCTTTCTTTAAGCGATGTCTTTGATAATGATATCGATAAGGCCAAATAAAAATCGGCAAAAAGACAAATCGAAAAAAACTAAAGACTAGCCGGTGACGAAAACGAACAATTCGCTTTTTTGGTTTTTGGGCTTTTTTCATAATATCACCAACAACATTATACAATAATTTGCATAATTTGTCGCCCAATTAATTTATTTATCAGGAATTTTTGGCTTTTTTGAATGGGTTAAACCCTTATTAATAACATTTTCGCCAAACGATTCTTGTAAAGATGCTACTAATTTATTCACGGAATGGTGCTTTTCTTCTTCATCGCAATCGTCAAAAATCGACAATTGTCTGACCTCTTCTTGGGCTTTGATTAACTTGCTTGACCCAACGCCAAGTAGCCGCACGGGTGTTTCCCCATCGTAAAGTGAATCAAACAAAGCGCTGATAACCCGATTGATTTCATGGTCGTTATTAGTGGGATTGTCAAGCGTTCTGGTTTTGGATACCGTCTTAAAATCGTAATAACGGATTTGCACCGTAAAAGTATAAGCCTTTAAGTTCCTTTTTTCTAAACGGTTCGCCACGCTATTGGCCAATATTTTTAAGGTCATTTTCATATTGGGTATCAAATATTCATCATGGTCAAAAGTTTGGGAATTACTGACAGAACTGACTTCTTGGTGGCTGTTTAAATCGATTTCTTTTGAACCCTCGCCGTGGGCATGGGCATATAAGGCTTTCGCGTTAGTTGGACCTACGGTTTCTTCCAACATTTTCATATCCTGGTAATTCGCTAAATCGCCTATTGTCTTAATGCCAATCATTTCCAGTAAGGGAAAGGTTTTTTTACCAACACCAAACATTGCAGAAATAGGCAACGGCCACATTTTTTCTGCAATTTCCCTTTTCCTTAAAACCGTGATTCCCATCGGTTTTTTCATATCAGAAGCCATTTTTGCCAAAAATTTATTCGGTCCGATGCCGATGCTGACGGGTAAATGGAGTTGATTCCAAATATCTTGTTGAATTCTTTCCGCAAGTTCCAAAGCGTTTTCCGTTTCGCATCGTTCCGTAACATCCAAATAACCCTCATCAATACTGCCTGGTTCCACCAAAGGGGTAACGGTATATAAGAACTCAAAAAAGAGGGAAGAATATGACTGGTATAATTCCATGTGCGGTGGGATAATATAAAGGTTGGGACATAGTCTTAATGCTTCTTCAAGCGGCATCGCCGATCTCACACCGTACTTGCGCGCTTCATAACTGGCGGTGAGAATGATGCTGTGGCGACGGATTTGCGAATTAGCTATTACTAAAGGAAGCCCTTTTAACTCAGGATTTTCCGCAATCTCACAACTGGCAAAAAAGCAATTGAGGTCTATGTGGAAAATAATGCAATTTTTTTTAATGATATCACTTCCTTTTTTTAAAAAAATATGATATACTATTAATACTTATGATATTATTATAAATGATTAAAAGGAGTTTACCATGAAAAAAGATAAAAAAGATAAAAAACAAAAAAGAAAATTTATTGAAAAAACAACAAGAGCCGATAAAACGAATGAATTTATCGTCAGGGACACTCCTACAAAAACATGGTGGGGAAAATTAATTTTAATAATCATCCTCGTTGGATTTGTCCTCCTTCCATTTATCGGATTATTGTTTTTGCTTTTTAACTAATTAAAAGGGACTAAAGTTTTCCAGAACTTTAATCCCTTTTTTTACTTTTATGCTACCATGCGTAATTTTTTTAATTTCTTATGTTTTAACCTCAACCTATCCGAAATCATCGCCACAAATTCCGAATTGGTCGGTTTGGATTTATTGTAGCTTATGGTGTAACTGAAAATATCACTGATAGCTTCAACATTTCCTCTCACCCATGCTACTTCAATTGCATGACGAATTGCCCTTTCAACCCGGGATGCGGTGGTGTAATAACGGTGCGCAATTTCTGGATAAAGCGTTTTGGTTATTGAACCCAGCAACTCGACATTATTATATACCATCGTGATTGCTTCACGTAAATACAAATATCCTTTAATATGGGCGGGTACACCAACTTCGTGCAAGATATCGGTAATTTCAGAATCAAGATCGATATTGTCATATTCGAATTGTTGTTTTGGCAAACGGTCTTCCATTTGTGTTAATCCTACAACTAATTGGTAAAAATTATCCATATTAATTGGTTTCATGATGACATAATCCACATTTAGTTGACTGAGCTTTGAAGTAATAAAGTTACTAGTGAATTGGGTCATAACCACAATTCTTTTTGGTTGAATGTAACGGTCTTTTTTTGTCCGTAACTCTTCAATTACTTTCATTCCATCACAGTAAGGCATAAACAAATCAACAAGCAGGACATCAGTCTCAGTAACCCTCAAGGCATTCAAGAGACTGGTCCCGTCAGTGTGAGTACTGATTATTTGGACATCTTCTTGATTCTTAAAATATTCTTTAAATGCATCAATCCGATCTTGCCCTTCATCAGCTACCATAATCCTTAATTTTTGCATCTCAAAACCCCCATTTCAAAATAATTTTATCATTATTGATTTTTGTTTGCAAACCAATAATTAAAATATTTTGTTAACCTTTATTAATGATTGACAAAAACGGGGGGTTTTTTGCCAATTTCTGCTGTTTTTTTTCGAAGTTACATCAATTTTTGTTAAATTTTGTCGATTTGCGCAAGTTCTTTCAGCATCCATTCAATGTGAATGGCATACCCAACAAGCGGATTATCTACTGTTACATGGGATATAGCGCCGACGATTTTACCGTCCTGAATGATGGGACTGCCGCTCATCCCCTGGACTATTCCTCCAGTCGCTTCAATTAATTTTTCATCGGTTATTTTGACTTTGATACCTTTGACATCCGTCTCTTCTTGCCTTTTCACCGAAATTATCTCGAGCGAAAATTTCTCAACTCTTCCGCCCTCGATGACTGTCATAAAATAAGCCTTGCCTTGATGGACTTCATCTTGGGTTGCAACTTCCATTGGCTTTTTGCTTAAAATTGATGGTTGATGCATGATTCCAAAAAGACCGGTAACACTATTAAGGGAGAATTTACCCCATTCTTCCTTTTTTAAAACAGCTCTTTTTTCACCAGGTGTGCCGGGAATGGCACGTTTAACCGATTCCACCGATGAGGATAGTACCGTTCCTGTGACTTTACCAAGCGATATAGTGGCATCAAAAACACCATGACCGAGAGCACCAAACTTTTTTGTGGCAGGATCAATAAAGGTTAAGGTACCAATCCCCAGAATCCGGTCCTTAATATATAATCCAATTGATTTTTCCTGCCTTGTGGTAGTATAAACCATAATCATTGTGGTATGTACTACCCCATTTCTTTCTATAATCAATTCTACCGAATTTCTTTCGCAAATCTGCAAATAATTGATTAAATCTTGGTTGGAACGAACCGGTTTACCGTCAAAGACCATGATTCGATCGCCTGGTTCGATATTGCTGTTTTTCCACGGCATCATTTTTCCCGATTGTGTTTCCACTTGATATTTTCCTGCTACGTAAACACCCGTGTCAAGTCTGATTCCGATGGTTTCGCCCCCGGGAAGCAAAGTATAATTGGTGGCACTTAAGGATAAATGGGGTTGGGTAAATAGAAAAGTTGCAAAAAAAATTAAAATGAGGGCAATTTTGACAAAAAGCAATCTTTTTAGACTAAACCATTTCAATCTAATACCTCCTTTTGTGTCCGATTAAAAAATAAAAATTTTTTTTATTTTTTGACACAATATATTGTTTCCTATTTTATAAAAAAAAGTATCTAAAGATATTGGTACTTTAGACACTTTTTTATTTTTTTTAAAATTTTTAACAAATTTATTTCCAATGATTGATCATGTCTTTAGCTAATGCTAAAACGGAATCATCCTGTACATCCGGGGATAGCATTTGGGCAATTTCTTGGATTCTTCTTTCCATCGTTAATTCTTCCAAAACGGTGACAGTGCGACCACCGATGGTTTTTTTGGAAATGAAAATATGATGGTCAGCACTGGATGCAACAATCGGCAAATGAGTAATTGCCAAAACCTGAGTATCTTTACTGATGGTTATTAGTTTTTTGGCAATGGCGCTTGCGACGGCACCGCTTACACCTTGATCGATTTCATCAAAAATCATCGTAGCTAATTTCATATTTTTCAACAGATGCGTTTTTAAAGCCAACATAATCCGGGACATTTCCCCGCCCGAGGCAACTTTTGTGATATCGCGAAGTGGTTCTCCAACGTTGAAGCTGATTAGGATTTCCAGATTATCCGTTCCATGAGAATGAAAAACAGCGCTATTAAACATATCGCTAAAAACAACATCTTTAAAACAGATTTCCATTTGCACATGGACCAAATATAGTTCCGCAAGGGTATCTTTAATCGCTTGTTCTAACTTTAGGGCATTTTCTTTGCGTTTACTTGATAAAGCAATAGCGACTTCCACCAACTTATCGTAAGCAATCTTAACATCCTTTTCCGCATCCACCAAAAAATCATCCAATTGAGCAAATTCGTTGATTCGGTTCGATAATTCGGTTTGGAAACCAATCAATTCCGGAATTGTTTTTCGATAGCGGCGTTTTAAATCCTTTAAAAATTGCAAACGTTCATTGATTTGATTCAAACGTTTTTCATCAAATGATAAATGCGATAACTCCGAAGAAATAAATCCGGCAAAATCGTCGATTTCATAATAAGCGTTGTCGATTTGGGTGACATGTTCAGAAAAGCGATTGTCGATTTTGGATAATTTTTGCAATATCGAACCGATTTCAAAAAGCGAACCAGTAATATTATTTTCTTCAAGTAGCTTTTTAATAGATGCTAAATTTTTGAAAATATTTTCAAAATTATTTAAAATGTATAATTCTTGTTCCAAATCCGTTTCTTCGTTTTCCGATAATTTGGCGTTGATTAATTCAGTGACTTGAAAACGCATGAATTCCAATTGATTGGCATCTTCCGCAGCTCTTTTTTTAAGACTCCGGTAGCGTTTCAAAGCTTCAAGATATTTGGATAATAGGTTTTGGTATTCCCGCAAAATTTGTTTAGATTCTTCCGTTTCGATGAAATCAAGATAATGGATTGTCTGAAACATCTTCTTCGTATCATCTTGCGTATGGATATCCGCTAGCAACCCCGCAATCGCGTTTAATTCATTGACCGTAACCAAGATACCGTTGATTCGGGTCGTTGTTTTGCCGGTAAGAGCAATTTCTTTACGGATGGTTAGTTCCCGGTCAGGGGTTTTGTCGATGCCAAAACTTTGAAGCAATTCGGATATCTTATCGCTGTAATCGGAAAAAACTCCTTCAATTATCGCTTTTTGATATCCGGACCGAACCATCGTGGATGATGCGCGATCGCCCAATAGGAGTCCAATCGCATCAATTATGAGCGATTTACCGGCTCCTGTTTCCCCGGTTAAAATGGTTAACCCCGGCTTAAAATCAATCTCGATATTGTCGATAATAGCAAAATTTTGTACTGTTAACATCGAAAGCATAGGCCTTTACTCCTTTAATACTTTGATTAAGTCCGAATATGTAATATGGTGTAGTGCTTTCAGTTCTTCTACTTTTCCGGTATCTAAAAAGGTTTCCGGCAAAGCGATAGAAGTTAAAGAAATATCTGGCATGGCGCTTTTTATCATTGTTGCCAGCGATGAACTTTCAATCACTTGTTCATAAACAAAAAGGTGAATATTTTGTTGGCCGATTGTTTTCAACATTTGATAGTCCACCGGTTTGATAAACCGGGCATTTATTAACCCTATAGAGTCCTTAAGTCCGGCTTGTTCTAAAGCCTCTTTAACTCCCAAAACATCAGGTCCGTAGGTAACAACGGTTTTAGGTTTTAAAGGAAAAATAATATCCCAAGTTCCATAGGTAATTTCTTTTACTTGCATTGGCGGCAAATCGACAAACGATTGCTTCGGATATCTTAAAAAGAACGGCCCTTCTTGATGGTTTAGCGCTACCTCCATTATGGAAACAGCTTCTTGAGGATCCATTGGCATTGCTATCGTAACATGGGGAATGCTTGATAGAAAGGCAATGTCATAAATACCTTGATGGGTATCACCGTCATCGGGAACGATGCCGCTTCTGTCCACGCAAAAAACAACCGGCGTTTTTGTCCGTGCCACATCATGGACAATTTGATCATAGGCGCGTTGCAAAAAGGTCGAATACATAAAGACTATCGGCATTAAGCCTGCTTGCTGCATCGCACTCGCCATAACCACTGCGCTTTCTTCCGCAATACCTACATCGATAAAACGATTGGGAAATCGATGTTTGAATTGTTGCAATCCCGATCCCAAGGCCATAGCAGGGGTGATGACCGTGATTAAAGGATTTTCGCGACATTTGTCCATTAAATAATCGGCAATAATTTCCCCGTACATTTTTTTGTTTGGATGGCCTTTAACGATTCCCGATGCAATATCAAACGGTCCCACGCCGTGCCAAATTCCCGTATTATCTTCCTCTGCAAACCCGTAACCTTTCCCTTTTTGCGTCTTTACGTGCAAAACTACCGAATGTTTGGCTTTTTTTGCGTATTTAAAAAAGGTTTCCAGTTGAGCAATGTTGTGTCCGTCAATCCCTTCAAAATATTGAAACCCCAGGGAAGAAAAAAACTGATTGTCATAAACATATGATTTGACGCTCATTTTAAAACGGTTCAAAAAACGGCCCAAAAACTTCGGCCTGTTCGGCGATTGCCTTCTAACCCGAATTCGATTGAATGTTTTTCCCAGCGAGCCAATGTTTTTGGATATGCTCATCTCATTATCGTTGATTATGATAATCAATTTATATTGGTGATTTTGACCCAAAAAATTCAAAGCTTCAAAGGCCAAGCCATTGGCAACAGATGCATCGCCTACCACAACCACAATTTCTCCGATGTCGCTTGCGTCCTGATGTTTGGCAATCGCAAATCCAAGACCGGCAGAAAGGGATGTGGAACTATGTCCGGCTTCGAAAATATCGTGAATGCTTTCACTTTTTTTGGCAAATCCGCTTAATCCGTTCATTTTACGTAAATTTGGAAAATCTTTCCCTCGACCTGTTAAGATTTTATGGGCATAGGTTTGGTGGGAAACGTCAAAAATTATTTTATCAAGCGGACTGTCAAAAACCCGATGCAAGGCAATCGTGAGTTCCACTGCCCCCAAATTGGAAGCTAAATGGCCGCCATTTTGACTGACAACCTCTAGAATTCTTTTTCTTATGGCTTCAGCTAAAGATAAAAGTTCGTCTTTTTTCAGCGTTTTTAAAGTGGCCAAAGAAAAATGATCTAAATCAATCAATTGGGTTATTGGTTTTTTAGGCATGTATTATCCGCCTTTCTTTTTAATTAGGGTGTTATTTGAGTGGTACCTCACCGCTAGGGGTCATTTTATTGATTACTACTTCCTTGGCTTCATCCAAGCGTTTTTTGCATTCGGCACTTAAGGCTATGCCTTGTTGGTATTTTTCCACTGATTCTTCCAAACTCAAAGTGCCGCTTTCCAAAGCTTCCACAATAGAGCTGAGTTGAGTCAATAATTGTTCAAAAGTTAAATTGGCAAAATCATTCTTCATAGATTTTTATCTCCTTTATTTTTCGTTAAGAAAACTTAATTAAACCTTTTCTTAAGAGTTTTTTTGGTTTTCGTTTTTGACGATTTTGAAAATATTGGCATCAACATGACCGTCTATCATCCGTACCTTTATCGGAAGTCGGGGATCAAGCCCCGCAACCGAACTTTTAACCATTTCGTTTTGGTAGACGATGCTGTAGCCTTTTTTCATTAAGTTCAAAGGGTTTAGAATAATCGTTTTTTCGATTAGGGTATTAAGCCTTTTTTCGTTATTATCCAGTAGCGAAAATATTCTTGTTTTGATGGTTTGGTTGAAACCCTCAATTTGTTTGTGATAATTAACAATACGCTCGATTATTATCTCTTTGCGTAAACGCTTGGTGCTGGTGGTTAAATTTAAGCTAAATTTATCCAAACGATTTTTCAAGGCAATATCCAAACGATTACGATACTGAGTTAAATGTTTTTCCGTTTCCGCCATCTTATAAAGCGGCGAGGAAGTTTGTAATCGGTGATGAACGGCCTCATAATGGCGAACAATTCCTTGCAAAAGATCGAAGAAATTGGCTAATCCATAAGAAGATGATAATTTTTGCCAAGCAGCTTGTTTCTTCTCCACTCCGGAAACCGTTGCTTGAAACAAACGTTGTTGCATATGTTTTACGTGATTTTCCACGTCCTCACGCGACTTGGAAAGGAGGATAGCGGCAGCGGTTGGGGTAGCGGCACGTTCTGAGGCAACAAAGTCGCAAATTGTGACGTCTCCCTCATGTCCCACTGCGGAAACAGTTGGAATAGGCGAAGCAAACAAAGTACGAGCCAACGCTTCATCGTTAAAGCAAGCTAAATCTTCAAAACTTCCGCCCCCTCGACCGATTATCAAAACATCATGGGTTTTATTGGCATAAACTTCTTTCAAAGCTCTGATTAAGTCTGCGGGTGCATCCCTTCCTTGCACAAGGGCAGGGTATAAGGTTATCTTGGCAAAGCTTAAACGGCGACTGAAAGTGGTTATCATGTCATTGATGGCTTCTCCGGTGGCAGCGGTTATTA
>Ga0265294_10004782_pt1 | contig 16763 bp, 15 predicted proteins | sample MunlanPumphouse3_FD_192504 | JGI IMG/M metagenome (GOLD analysis project Ga0265294, IMG submission 192504) | Groundwater microbial communities from a municipal landfill in Southern Ontario, Canada - Pumphouse #3 | ecosystem: Environmental > Aquatic > Deep subsurface > Groundwater | place...
CTGAACCAGAAGAGCAACGGTATCATGACCATCTTCATCAACGTTGCTGAATGGCTCGGGTTCGCCGGCGCCGACCGCACGAACGTGACGGTATCGGACTCCTCGGAGTTCGCAATCGGGAACGCAACGCCGGAGAAGGTCAACTTCTGCGCAAAAGACGGCGGCACGCTCATCCTGAAGTACCGGCGGCAGGACCTCGACCTGAACGAAGGTGACAACAACCTGACCGTGACCGGCAGCGCCGTGACCGAGGAGGGTAATGTCTCAGTGGCCGGCACCGGTACCGTATCCGTCATCAAGGGCAAGAACGACGACGGACACGCCCGGGCCGCGATGGCGAAGAACCAGAAAGAGTTCCGTGAAGAGCAGCAGAAATCCAACGGGAAAGCAAACGGACGGGCGCCGTAACGGCGCACCGGAGGGTGCGGGGGACACCCTCCTTCCTCTTGTTACCATAAAGGCCCGGACAGGGGATCAATTCTCTTATCGCTTATCGGGGCAACCTATGTGCATGGGACGCTACACCAGCGGCGACGTCATATTAGCCCCCGTGCGCATCGGGGGAGGGGGCGAGCGGAAGGTGCGCCCGGTGGTGGTCGTTTCTGCAGGAGAGGACGGGACCCTGCTCGTCTGCCCGGTATCGAGCAGCCCCTCTACCGACGGAATTTCCGTCTCACTCTCGCTCCACGACTTCGCCCGCGGCGGGCTCGACCTCTTTATCGAGAGCTACGCGCTCGCCGCACACGCCGCCACTATCCGGGCGGCGGAGGTTGTCGGGAAGAAAGGCACGCTTATACCGGAGACATTCGCCGCCGTCCGGGAGGCCGTGCCGGGGGTGTACAAAAAGAGGGGGCGGTGATGAATGGGTTTTCCCCGGGTTGTTCCCGTGCAGTGGATCGTAGGGGACTGCGCAACTCGCACCTCCGGTGTTCAAACCCCGTTTCTCGCACCTAACGGTGCTCACGTTCGCTTTCGCTCACGCCTCGAAAAACTGCGGGTTTCTCGAACTCCTGTCCTACGGACAGCGCTTCGATGCACTGACACGGATTTCAAGGGGATATCGCCATTCGGGGAGGGGCTGACGGGGAGTGCGACGGTTCGTAGAACCGGAGCTCGACCACCGTCAGGTGGGAGGGGGGTCTCCCCCCTCGAAGAACTTCGTTCTTCTCATGCTCCCTTCGGTCGCACTCCCCATTGTCCCCACCCCCCGTTGCGATACTTCCACGGTCCACTGTATCGGGATATTCCTTCGCTTCACTCGTTTTGTTCTCGTAACTTGCACCAAATGGTGGTCTGGGTGAAAATCGTGTCTGGGAACGCAACTGAACAAAACGGCGTTCCCGGTATAACTACGATCCTATGAAACAACTGTGAAACCACAACAGGCCTTCAGAGTTCGTACCGCTTCACGAACTCCCGGATCTTCCGCGACTCCATCCATTCCCGGTCCAGCCGGTTGATCTGCATGTTGATCCTGCGGACCTGTTCGCGGAGTTTCTCTGCGGTCTCCTCGTCGTCGAGCAGGTCCGCAACACCCATGACCACCTGGAGCGGGTGGCGGACATGATCGGCAAGGATTGCGAACTGCGCGATATTACGCTCGGTCATATCGAACGCCTGCTCACGGAGCCGCTCGTACAGGATCCGCTCGGAGATGTCCCTGCCGATAGCCTGGAACCCCACGATCGCCCCCTTCTCGACGATAGGCGACTCGTTCAGTTCCAGTATGACGGTCTCGCCGTCCTTCCGCCGGACCTCGGCCTGGAGCCGTTCGACCTGCTCGCCCCTGGACACCTTCCGGCGCCCCCGTTCCCAGGCTGGAATGCTTGATGTGAGGATGTAATCCTCCCACTCGGTTCCTACCATCTCCTCGGGAGCGTACCCGAGTATCCGCTCCACGGCCGGGGAGACGTAGGTGATCCCCCGGTCGTGGTAGTAGGTGCAGATCATATCGAAACTCCGCTGGGCAATCCCCCGGAACATCTCCTCGCTCTTCTCGAGCGCCTCTTCTACATGCAGCCGTTCGATGATCCGGCCGAGCCGCCTTGTGATGGAGTCAAGCAGCATCTGCTCTTCCGGCAAGAACGGCCCTTCGGCCCTCACGGGCTTATCGGAGATGTACCGGACCTCGATCTTGCCGACCTGCACCCCATGAACGACGATCGGGCTGCTCTGCTTCCAGGGGGTCTCTACCGGATCGCCGCACCAGTAATCGCAGCCGTAGACGATGATCCGCACCGCAGTATCATCCGGGTACTGCCAGCCCAGGGGAAGGGTATCGGCAACCGCCTGCAGGAGCGTTTCAAGCGTTATTCCCGGAACCTCGACGAGGTGTGAGATGGTGTACAGGCACCGGAGTTCGTCCATCCGTTTCTTGAGTTCGTGCGTCTTCTCCCGGAGCGCCTCCTCCACACGGTTCCGTTCCGTCACATCGAAGGCTATCCCGGTAACGCCGGTAATCCTGCCCTCCGCATTTCGGAGCGGCTTTAACGTCAGGTCCCGGATGCGCTGATCACCCGTGACGGGGAACGTCACCGCCGCCCGCACGGTCTCTCCCGTCTCAAGAACCCGGCGTTTGAGCGCGGTAAGAAACGCGGCGCTGTCGGGAAAGGCGTCCTCGTCCCGCATGCCGATGATGGACGCGTCCGTAGATCCCAGCTGCTGGTTGTACGACCAGGTATAGCGGAGGTTTTCGTCCTGTGCAAAGATGACCACCGGCGATTGGTCGAGCGCGACCCTGAAATGGTGCGCGTCCAGGTCGGCGGTGGCATCCCGGATCTTGATAAGCCGCTGCCCGGCAACGACCCACTTGCCCGTGATCGAGAGCCAGCGCCGGGTGCCATCGGGGGTCCGGGCACGGTAGAGGCGGGTGGGGAGATCTGCACCGTTTTCCAGGGCCTGCCGGAGCAGCCGTGCGGAGGCTTCATCCTCGAAGGTCGGGAGAAGGTGCGTGCCGAAGAGGTCCCGCACGTCCATGCCGACGGCGTCGTCCTGCTGGATGGCAAGGGTCCGTGCGAGTGCCGGGTTGTACCAGCTGACCTTCCGGTCATCGTTTACCACAAGAAGGCCGTCTTCAAGAGCGTCGAAGACTGCAGGGTCACAGGGTGACCGTTCATGATGCGAGTCAGTCATAGCCCACCGGCGCTGGAACGCTATCGCTGTAATGCTTGTGCTCCGTGGACGGTAAAAAAGGTTACTATCCGATCTGGGGATAAATACCAGATTTCTATGCTGATCCGGAGATTTCGGCGGCGTTCGCGGTTTCCCGAATGCGCGGGCTATGGTACAGCACGCCGGGCAAAAAACCGGGTGGGGAGGGGGCTGCAGGCCGGCAGCCATCCCCGTCGGCATGGATGAGTTCCGTCACCGGGAAACACGAAGGTATCCCGGGCCCGCGATAGAGCAGTGACCGGTGCGGCTTCCCCCCAACACATAAATACCATCGGCGAGCCGTAGGGGGCTTTATGATGGCGGATACAGAGTCCATCGAGATATTCTCCGTGATCCGGGAACGCCGGAGCGTCAGGAACTACACCGGCCGCGAGGTCCCGGACGAGGCCCTCCGGGCGATCATCGCTGCGGGCATCCAGGCCCCGACCGCTCTCGGGCTTCAGCCCTGGCAGTTCGTGGTCGTGAGAGACAGGGACCTGATGCGGCGGGCGTCCGACTACTGTAAGCCGATCCTTATAGAGAAGATCGGGGAGGAGTCCCGGCCGGGGACGGAAGAGTTCCTCGCGGCGCTCAAGACTCCTGAGTTCAGCATCTTCTACAACGCCCCGGTGCTGGTCCTGGTCCTCGGCGCCCGGGATGTCGCATCGAGCGTCCTCGACTGCACGCTCTGTGCGGAGAACATGATGCTTGCCGCCTGGGCGCTCGGCATCGGCAGCTGCTGGATCGGGGCCGCGGCCCTCATCGAGCAGAACCCCGAGATCCTTGCGGCGATGAAGGTCCCCGGCGACCACCAGATCGTGGCGCCGCTGATCTTCGGCTATCCCGCCCCCCTGTCAGCGAAACCGGCACGCCGGGAGCCGCGGATAACGTGGGTTCCCTGACCAGGACCGGTAGTGACCGCAAAAGGAAGCAGGTATCACGGCCTTCGGCCCATCGCAACTCGAAGCCCAAGGCTTCTCAAACTCCTGCCGCCTACGATGCTCGCGCCAGTCGCACCTCACACCTTCGGCGCTCAAACTCCTGCCGGGACGCCAGTCGCACTCATGAATCGTTGCGATTCTCGCCTACGGTGCTCACGCGTGACGTTGGATTGCGTCCCAGACGCGGATTCCGAGGGGATATCGCCCTGGGGGAGGGGCTGACGGGGAGTGCGAGCGTAGCGAGCTTGAGCACCGTTAGGTGCGAGGGGGGCTCGCCCCCCTCCCCTGTTCCCACGGTCCACTGCATCGGAATATTTCCCTCGCTTCACTTGATTGTCGCACAACGATGGCCTTCGGCCCATCGCACTTCGAAGCCTAACGGCTTCTCAAACTTCAGACATTGTCCGTCGCGCCGTCCCGGCAATCGCGCTCCGGAGCGTCGCTCTTCGCAAAGACGAGTTCGGTTGTGAGTTCCGCCCTCCGCTTACCCGGCGGCAGCGCACGCGACCGCTTCCGCCGGGATGATCGGGAGCGTGATCCGCCGCCGGTCCCGGACAAGCGTCAGGGTTGCCGGCTCCGCGATGGGCCAGGTGGCGAGGAACCGGTGCAGGTCGTCGACGCACGTCACGCACGTCTCGTTGATCGCGACGATCAGGTCTCCGCCGCGGAGCCCGGCCCGGCCGGCGGGGCTTGCCCGGCTCACCGAGACGACCTCGACCGCCTGGTTCGCGGCGAGGCCGAGCGCCGCAACAAGGTGCTGCGGGAGCGGCCGGGACTGGCCGGCGATACCCAGGTATCCGCGCCGCACCCTGCCGTCGGCGACCAGCTGCGGCAGGACCCACGAGGCGGTGTTCGAGGGGATCGAGAAGCAGATGCCCTGCGCCATCGGGATGATGGCCGTGTTGATGCCGATGACGCGGCCGCGGGAGTCGACCAGCGGACCGCCGGAGTTGCCGGGGTTCAAGGGAGCGGTGTGCTGAATGATGTTCTCGATCAGGCGGCCGTCCCGGCTCCGGAGCGCCCGCCCGAGAGCGCTCAGGACTCCTGTCGAGACGGTCGAGTTAAAGCCGAGCGGGTTGCCGATGGCTATCGCGAGCTGGCCGACCGAGAGCGCCCCGGAGTCGCCGAACGACGCGTAGGGGAGGCCGCCGGCATCGGTACGGAGCACGGCGAGATCGGTCGCCGGGTCGGCCCCGGCCAGGCGTGCGGGAAGTGTGGTCCCGTCCGCCGTACGGACCTCGAGCCTCCCGGCTCCCTGCACCACGTGGTTGTTGGTCAGGATGTAGCCTTCCGGCGCCACGATCACGCCTGAGCCCGCTCCCATCTGGTCGCCGCGCTGGCCCTGGAGGTTCTTCCCCGCGACCACGCTCACGACCGCGGGCCCCACGGACTCGACGACCCGGACGACGGCCCGGGAGTAGGCGTCGAGGAGGTCGGCATCCGACTCCCCGGTATTTGAAGATGCACCGTTCCCGGACGGAGCGGATACCGGGTGAGAGTCGCCAACCTGTCGGAAGAATGTGCGCTCTGTTTTATTCATTGTAATTTATAATTTTATAATCAATAGTAATGTACTTTCCGCACAGGTTTGGTGAGCAACGCTTCCTGCGGCGCGTAAGATCGCTCCTGCGTTGGGCGCGCAGGGATGCTCTTCATGGGCTACATCACTCCCGCCGCAAAAGACAAATAGCCGCAATCGCTATTGCCCTCCATGCTCGAGACGGCTGCGATTGAGGTGAATGTGGAGGCAACGAGGGTCGAGGTGCACCCCACGAACGTCAGGCGACTGCCGCAGGCCGGGGAAGCCTACGATCTCGTGGAGATCGAGACCGACCGGGGAACGACCACCTGCCGCTACTACGAGGCCGCAGGGGCCAGAACCAGTGTCGTCATGGTCGGCGGGACCGGCGGCGGGTTCGACACCCCTGCACGGGACCTCTACCCACGGCTGGCAAAAGACCTCCCGAACCACCGGATCAGCGCACTCCGGGTGCAGTACCGGCACCCGAAGGATCTCGTGGAGTCAGTCATCGACACGGTCCTCGGTACGCGTTATCTTGAGAGCCAGGGCGTCTCGGCCGTCGGGCTGGTCGGGCACTCGCTCGGGGGAGCGGTGGTGATCCAGGCGGCCGCAAACGTCCCGGCGGCCAGGGTCGTCGTCGCCATCTCCACCCAGACCGGCGGGACCGAACCGGTCGCCGGCCTCGCGGGCCGTGCGGCACTCCTCTTCCTGCACGGCGATAACGACCCGGTCCTTCCCCACGGCGCATCGGAGGATGTCTACCGGCGTGCCGGCGAGCCAAAACGGCTGGTCATCTACGAAGGGGCGGGCCACACCCTCGACGGGGCGGCGGAGAGCCTCTACGTCGAGGTGAAGGCGTGGCTCCTCAAGCACCTCCCCGGAGCGGTCGTCTGATCCGGTACCGGGAATGTCTATTCGCGAGTTCAAGCTGGAACGGTTCATGGCGGAGCACGAGTTCCGGGCATCGTATGTGCTCGGGGCCTCCGACGGCGAGACCCTGAGCGTACAGGAACTTCTCTCCCTTGATCCGGGGTCAGAAAACGACCTCCTGCGGCTGCGTCTCGGTTACGTCGAGTCGGCAGGAAGCGCATCGCTCCGGGAGGCAATCGCCGGGCTTTACTCGGGGGTATCTCCCGACGAGGTCATCACATTCAACGGGGCATCCGAAGGGATCATGGCGTTCATGTCGACCGCCCTCCAGCCCGACGATCACGTTATCGTCCAGTTTCCCGCATACCAGTCGCTCTACGAGGTCGCCCGCTCGCGTGGTTGCGACGTCACGCTCTGGTGGATGGATGAGGAGAAGGGCTGGAGCCCGGACCTCGAGGTGCTGCAGGAACTGGCCGGACCGGCGACGAAGGCGATCGTCATCAACTCCCCGCACAACCCCACCGGCTACCAGGTCCCGGAGAGCAGCTTTTCGGCCCTGATCGAGTTCGCGGAGGAACGAGACATCACCATCTTCTCCGATGAGGTCTACCGGCTCCTTGAGCACCGGGCCGACGACCGACTCCCCGCTATGGTCGACGTGCCGGGCGCTCATGTCTCGCTCGGAGACGTATCAAAAGCGTACGGGCTTGCCGGACTCCGCATCGGGTGGGTTGCGACCCGTGATCGGGACCTGCTCGGACGGCTTGCGAGGTACAAGGACTACTCAACCATCTGCAACAGCGCTCCCGGCGAGTTCTTTGCCGGGATCGCGCTCCGCCATCGGGGAAAGATCGTCGCCAGGAACCTGGATATCATACGGCGGAACGTCGGGCTGCTGGACGACTTCTTTACTACCTGGAGCAGCCTCTTTTCGTGGGTCCGCCCCCGGGGAGGAACGACAGCGTTTCCCCGGCTCAGGGCAGGGGAAGGCGCTTTCGCACTCTGCACCGATCTCCTGGATTCGGCAGGTATCCTCCTCGTTCCCGGAACGGTCTTCGAGCACGATGACGCTCATATCAGGTTCGGCTACGGGAGACAGGATATGCCTGAGGCCCTGGAGCGCCTCGACGGCTATCTCAGGACCCGGTTCGGCTGATCCCGGATAGAACCCGGCGCTCCTCGCCCTTCCCCTCCAGGTATCGGCGTGCGGCGCAGGGATCGTCGCTTGAGAACCCTTCGACGCCGATACGGATCGCTTCCTCGATATCCTCCGGCGTGTTCAACAGCCAGGGGACGACGAGCAGTCCGGCGTTGTGCGCCTGATCCACCAGTTCGCGGGAGACCCGGTCCCATCGCGGGAGGATGAGGTCGGCCTCTACCGAGCGGGCGAGCCCGACAGGATCGACGATCTCCTGCGAGTAGATGAGGCCCGCCTGCGCCCCGGGGAGGAGCTTCTTTGCCATCGCAACGCTTTCAGGGTGGAACGAGACCAGGAAAAGCCGTTCCGGCATCCGGTCCATGAGCACCGAGACGACGATCGCTTCGGTCCCGGGCTCCTTGAACTCCACGACAAGTCCCGTCTGCCCGCGGACCAGGTCGATAACCTCCGAAAGCGTCGGGATGGTCTCGCCCCCGCCCGCGTCCAGCCTTTTGAGTTCCTCGATGGTGAAGCCTTTGACCGGTCCGGTCCCGTCCGTCGTCCGGTCGACAGCCGCGTCATGGATCGCAACCACAATACCGTCTTTTGTGAGGCGCACGTCGACCTCGACGAGATCGGCGCATGCCATCCCTGTTCGGAGAGCCCTCAGGGTATTCTCCGGTCCGAGAGCCCTTGCCCCCCGGTGTCCGATGATGAGCATGCGACGCCATACACCCGGGGACCAGATATAGGTGGCGGGCTTTTCCGGCAGAGCGGTCCATACCAGGCACTTCCGGCATGGTGCAGCCCGGTTGCCTGCATGGCTCCCGGCACGGATCGCCGCCCTGAGAAACGGTTCCTTCAGGGGCAGGTGCCGGAGGCGGCACCTGTGTGCGGCTGAAAAAAGGGTTACTTCTGCTGAACCTTCTGAAACTCTGATTTAATGTCTTCCTTGCTGTTGTACTGCTTATCCTCAAACTGGTTCAGCGTATCAAGGATGCCCTGAGGTGCTCCGCTCTCCTTCGCCTGGGAGAGAAGATTGTCTTTCGATGCGGGGAAATTAATCCTCGAGGTGATCTGTTCGATGATCCGGGGGTCGAGTTCCTGCAGGGACCCGGCGACTTTCGACATCCCGCCCATGGCGGATTCTTTTATGCCTTTCATACTGCTCACCGTCATATCTGCGCTCCCTTTCCGGGAGGCGGCCCCAGGAGGGTAAGATGCAATAAATACCTATCGGCCGTACTTTGGTGGGATGGTTGCCCCGTGCCGGCGAAAGCAACCGGACCCCTCCTGCGGCGAACGCCGGCAGGGTGCCGGAGGCTGCACCGATTCGAGCAGAAGGGCGGCAACGGGGGATATTTGCTTCGAAACCTGAGATTTCGCTGGCTGTCAGGCCAACCGCCCCTCGGCAGGGCCAAATCAAAAGGTTAATTTTACTTATCTAACCCAGGTTTGCCATTTGGCTTCTAAAGGTGCTTCATGCCCCAAAAAAGTCCAAGATAGTCAGAATAGAATTTGACAGTTGAGTTATATTTGTGTGTGAAATGCACGTTTTATTATCAGAATACCAGATCTGTCTGAAATTCAAGGTCAAAATGAGGAGATTTCGGGAGATATTTTTGGTAGTGCCCCAGCATATAACTGATAAGTGATCTCAGAGGATCCGACCGAATTCCGTTGCGCACCAACCAGCGTTCATGACAAAAAATAACCTGGGGAGAAGATTTCCCTTATCGGGCTCTGGTGAAGCCCTATTTCGGCTGTCATTCTTCCCCGACGAGATTGGTGCCGAACTCGGCTCATCCCTGAGTTCGACCTTTTTCTTCTCAAGCATGTCCTCATGCCGTGGACCGTGGTGGCCTGCGCACCTGACGGTGCTTGAGCTCCGTTCCTGTCGGAACGTCGCTTATCGCGACTGGGGGTGGGGCTGACGGGGAGTGCGACCGGAGGGAGCTTGAGCACCGATAGGTGCGAGGGGGTCTCCCCCTCCCCTGTCTTGCGCAAAGATCCGAACACCTCATCACCCCACCCCGCCCGGCCTCCGGCCTCCTCCCCCGCCCCCCGGGGCGGGGGCAGTCATGGCGATTGCGATGGATGGGACATCCGGAGCACGAGCACCGTCAGGTGCGATATCCAATGGAAAGCCGTGCCCCGGATTGCAATCAATCGGGAACACCCGGATGGGATCTCAACAAAATTTATTATCAGTTGTTTCGTAGGGCACTACCATATTTTTCCAAATACTTGGAACTGTCAAATTGTATTCCGCCACAATCTGAGAGATTTGAGTGGAGTGGCAAACTTAGGATCTAACAAATTTCTCTTTCATGCGAACTCACGGTATTCTTACGTTGCTCGCCTGTCTTGTCGCAGTGCTGGCCGTCGTCGGTGCAGGGTGCACCGGCACGACCGAGCAGACCGGCGGAGCGGAACTGAAAGACTCCTATATCGTCGGCATCGACGGCGCGTATCCTCCCTTTAGCTACGTCGACAAGGACGACAACGCCCAGGGATTCGATGTCGATTCCATGAGGTGGATCGCCGAGCAGAAGGGCATCGAGGTGACGTTCATGGCGGTCGACTGGGACGCCATCATCCCGACCCTCCAGGCGGGGAAGATCGATATGGTCTATGCCGGGATGTCGATCACCCCCGAGCGGCTGGAGAAGGTCAGTTTCACCAACCCCTACTGGTCAATCAACCAGGACGTAGCGGCCCGCGAGGACTCGAACGTGACGCTTGACGACGTCCTTGACGGAAAGGCGGTCATCGGAGCGCAGCGGGGATGCACCGCCGCCATGTGGATCGAGGAGAACCTGATCGAGACCGGGAAGATGCCCAAAGACAACCTGAAGTACTACCCCGACACACCGGCTGCCGTCAGCGACCTCGAGATCGGCAGGATCGACGCAGTCATGTACGACGACGTCTCCCTGCAGGACATCATCAGCGACAAGCCGCTGAAGACCATCGGGTCTGTTCAGACACAGGAGCAGGAGCAGTTCGGTGTCGCCATCAGAAAGGAAGATACCGCGCTCCTCGAGCTCATGAACGAGGGAATTGCGGAACTGCAGGCCGATCCCTACTGGGAAGAGCTCAAAGAGAAGCACAACCTGAAGTAATTGGGGACGGTTTGTCCCCCATTTTTCACAACCTTCAACCCTCCCGGAGGCAACTCTTCTGTATCCGCGTAAACCCGCCGCCATAGGTAACGGATCCACCCTGGCGAGCTACCGGGCACCCGTCCTCTGTGCGCTGGCGACGGCGGTTCTCATCGGGGGAAGCGCTCCGTTCACGAAACTCCTCCTCGACGGCACCGGGCCGCTCGCGCTCGCCGCACTGGTCTCGCTCGGGAGCGGCTCCGGCGCACTGCTCTTCTCCCTCGCCGGAACGGCGGCAGGTAACAAACGGAGCCACATGGAGGCGCCGCCCGGGAGGAGCGATATCCCGTGGCTCATCGGCGTGACGCTCTTTGGAGGGCTTCTCGCGCCGGTCACCCTGGTATACAGCCTCCCCGGAACGCCGGCGGCGACGGCGGCCCTCCTCCTGAACTTCGAGGCCGTGGCGACGACGGTGATTGCCGCGGCGGTCTTTGGCGAGTGGGTGAGCCGCCGCGCCTGGGTTGCGCTCGGGTGCATCACCGCGTCGTGCCTCCTCCTCACCGGGCACCCGGCCGCCGGACTCGGGTTATCCCTCCCGGCGCTCGGCATCCTGCTCACCTGCCTCTTCTGGGCGGTCGACAACAACCTGGGGCAGCGGCTCTCGGCAAAGGACCCGCTCCTCGTCATCTCCATAAAGGGGATCGGGGCCGGCACCGTCACGCTTCTTGCCGCGCTCGCCGCCGGGGAGGGGCTCCCGGGCCCGGCCACGGCCGCTGCCGCCATGGTGGTCGGGTTCCTCTGCTACGGCGGCCTGACGAGCATCCTCTTCCTCCTCGCCCTCCGGGGCATCGGCGCCGCCCGGGCGGGTTCGCTCCTCGCCATCTCCCCGTTCTTCGGCGTCCTCTTCTCGCTCCTGCTCTTCGCCGAACTGCCGGCGGGCGCGTTCTATGTTGCGCTGCCGGTTATGGCGCTCGGGGCCTGGCTGATGGTCTCCGAGGAGCATTCGCATCCCCACCGGCACCCGGCGACCATCCACGAGCACCGCCACCGCCACGACGACCAACATCACGACCACGACCATGAGGCCGGCGACCCGCCGCTCTCGGCGGCCGGCGAGCATTCCCATGTGCATGCCCATGCCGAACTCGCCCACGAGCACCCGCACCAGCCCGATATCCACCACCGGCATTTGCACAGGCGGTAGGATGAGGTGAACACTACTCGAAGCTTGGTGGCTGCTTAAGCCCTACCGGTATACGGGCTTGAACTGTCAAAAAGCTCAGTACAGTGGACCGTTCTCGAACTCCAGTCCGACAGGCAGTCGTTCTCCGAAATGTCGTAACTTTGGTCAGTCACATATCACTATTGGAGAATGCACAGAGGAGGTAGACTGGACCCGCTTTTCCCCTACTTATCCCGGTGCAGTGGACCGTGGTGGCTATCGCCTCGCGGGGGTGGGGCCGACGGGGAGGGGGTCTCCCCCTCCCCTGTCTCAATCCCTTAAGGAAGCGTGTAACCCCCACCCCGCCCGCGCTTCGCGCTCCTCCCCCGCCCCCGGGGGCGGGGGCAGTGCGTGGCGATACTCACTAGAAGGCCGTGAATGGGTCTGCAACGTTTCAAACAATGCTCTAAAATGCGATGGACAGGGCATCGGAAGTTTGAGCACCACCGGATAAAATTCGTACCCGTCCCGTAAACCCCAGAAGCCCAAAGAAGTCATTAAAAAATTACAGTTGAGCCGCGGCGGTGGCCCGGGTCGTTCCGGGGACGGCCACCCGCTTCTCCAGGATATTGACCGCGACGGTCGTGATCGAGACCAGCACCAGGTAGACGATGCCGACGGCTGCAAACGACTCCGTGTAGGTGAAGTACTTCGTCGCCACCAGTTTCCCCGCCCCAGAGAGTTCGATCACGGTGATCATGTAGGCAAGCGACGAGTACTTGATCAGGTAGATGAACTCGTTCGAAAGCCCCGGTATCGCCCGGCGGAGCGCCTGCGGCAGGATGACGCTTCTGATCGCCTGCCACCGGGTCATCCCGAGCGCCTGGGCGGCAACCATCTGACCGTCCTTGATGGAGATAAGGGCACCCCGGATGTACTCGGCGTTGTACGCCCCGTTGCAGAGGATAAAGCCGACCACCGATGCCACGAACGCGGTGAAGGTGATCCCGATCGACGGGAGCCCGAAGTAGAGGATGAAGAGGAGGAGGAGGAGCGGCGTGCCCTTGATAAGGAAGACGAACGTCTTACAAAGCCAGGATACAACCGGGTTGCCGTACTGTCTTCCGACCGCGACGGCGATCCCGAGCGCAAGGCCGAACGGGGCGGAGCACGCAATCAGTTGCAGGGTTACGACCAGCCCCTGCATCAGCGCCGGGAGGAGGATCTCGAAGAGGAAGACTGCCTGGTCCATGCCGCTCCTCAATCCTCCATCCGGGAATCGATCCGGCCGATGAAGTCCTTCATCCGGGTGAACCGCGGATCATGCAGGAGCAGGTCCGGCGACCCCTGCTCGGCAACCACGCCGTTCTCCATAAAGAGGACCTCGTTTGCAACCGAGCAGGCAAACCCCATCTCGTGGGTGACGACGAGCATCGTCATCCCCTCCCGGGCCAGCTTCTTCATGACCTCGAGCACCTCCCTCGTCAGTTCGGGATCGAGCGCGGACGTCGGTTCGTCGAAGAGGATGACGTCCGGGTCCATGGCAAGCGCCCGGGCGATGGATACCCGCTGGGCCTGGCCGCCGGAGAGTTCGGCCGGATAATGGTCGGCCCAGTCCTCCATCCCCACCTGTCGGAGTTCGGTGAGCGCCTTCTCGCGCGCCTCCGCTTTGCCCATGCCCCTGACCTTCAAGAGCGCCAGTTCGACATTTTTCAGCGCGGTGAGGTGGTCGAAGAGGAAGAAGTTCTGAAAGACCATCCCGATCTTTTGCCGGAAGTAGTTGATCCGGGCCCCCGAATTCGTGACCTCCTCTCCGTCGAGCCAGACCTTTCCGCGGTCGGGCGGTGTCAGCTGGTTGATGCACCGCAGAAGCGTGCTCTTTCCTGTCCCCGAAGGACCGATGAAGACCTTCGTCTCGCCGCGGCGGACATCGAACGAGACCCCTCGCAAGACCTCGTTCTCCCCAAAGGACTTGCGAATGTCCTCGACTTTCAGCACAACGTTATTGCTGTTCATGCTCTACATCGCTCCGGTCCCGAATCCCGGGATTGCTATCCTCGCTTCAAGCCTGTGCAGGACCTTGAGGCCCCCGTAGTTTAAGATGATGAAGATCCCGGCCGCGGTGAGGTAGACCGGCATCATAACGTTGGTCTGCGTGACCATACGCGACGTTATGGTGAGCAGCTCCACGACCCCGATCGCGTAGCAGACCGCCGAGTCCGTCAGGATATTGGGATACTCATTCGACCATCCGGGGAGAGCAATACGCATTGCCTGGGGGAGGATGACGGAACGGATGGCCGTAGTCCTGCTCATCCCGAGAGATCGCGCCGCAATCATCTGTCCCTCCCCGACCGACTGGATGGCCCCCCGGAAGATCTGGGACTGGTATGCCGCCCCCCGAAGGCCCAGCACGATCGCTCCGACGACAAACGCCGAGAGGTTACCGAGCCCGATTGCCGGGAATATGCCGAACCAGAAGAGGAAGAGCAGGACGAGGATGGGGAGGCCCCGGAAGAACCAGACGTAGATCCCGATGACCCAGCGCACCGGCCGGGAGCCGTACACCTGGCCGAGCGCCATGGGCAGCCCGAGGAGGAGGCCGAGGACGAGAGCAACGAGGACCAGGCCGAGGGTAGAGGCAACACCCGATAGGAGATACGGCAACCACTCGATAAGAACTGGCAGAACGTCCATTTGGCTATCCCTGAATCATTGTGCGACACTGTTTTTCAGACGGAAGGACAGCGCCGGGTACTCTACGAATGATTCTGACGGAGAGCAAAATAAACGTTGTTAAATCCTCCTCAATTGAGGAGGATTGACCCCCGGCGGTGATGCGCTCCGTCCTCTTCATGAACGGCCCGGCAACGCCCCGATAGAGAGCGTAAGCCGGATATCCGGCGCCGCTGGCATTCGACTCATTCCTCCACGCCGTTCCCCCGGACTCCAGCAACACTTAAGTATGTGGGGACGCCGAGGAAGGGGGTATGCCACCTGCACCCGATATCAGGATCCCTCTCGATGTGCCCCCTGAGGAGCAGGAGAGGTATCGGGAGAACTACCGGACAATCACGCATGGCACCGGGAGGCTGATGCTCTTTGCCGGGGACCAGAAGATTGAACACCTCAACGACGATTTTTACGGCGAAGGCATCCATCCAGACGATGCCGACCCGGAGCACCTCTTCCGGATCGCGAGCCGGGCGCGGATCGGGGTCTTTGCGACGCAACTCGGGATGATCGCCCGGTACGGCGGAGATTACCGTGACGTGCCGTATCTCGTCAAACTCAACTCCAAGACCAACCTGGTCGGGACCTCCCAGCGCGACCCGCTCAGTTCGGAGCTCCACCTCGTCCGGCAGGCCGTCGACCTCCGGGACCGGACGGGGCTCTCGATCCTCGGCGTCGGCTACACGGTCTACCTCGGGAGCGAATACGAGGCGATGATGCTCTACCAGGCTGCCCAGATCATCAACAATGCGCACCATAACGGTCTTATCACCGTGCTCTGGATGTATCCCCGCGGCAAGGCGGTCAAGGACGAGCGGGACCCGCACCTGGTCGCGGGCGCGGCGGGCGTCGCGGCGACCCTCGGGAGCGACTTCGCGAAGGTGAACCCGCCCAAAGTTGGTAAATCGGTCGACGCTGCGCTGCTCCGTGAGGCGGTGGCGGCCGCAGGCAGGACCGGTGTCGTCTGTGCGGGCGGGTCGCATGCCGATATGCCGGAGTTCCTGCAGCAGCTCCACGACCAGATCCACATCGGCGGCACGGTCGGGAACGCGACCGGCAGGAACATCCACCAGCGCTCGCTTGAGGAGGCGGTCCGGTTCTGCAACGCGATATCGGCGATCACCCTCGACGATGCGAGCGTGGAGGAGGCAAACGAGATCTGCACGGGAGGCAGGTGTTAGGATGACGACAGTCGGCATACTGACGGGAGGAGGCGACTGCCCGGGCCTGAACGCGGTGATCCGGGCGGTCGTGCGGACGGGAGCGAAATACGGGTTCGACACGATCGGGATCCGGGACGGATGGCACGGCCTCGTGGCCGGGAACGTCGAACCGCTCACCGACTACTCGGTGACCGGGATCCTCCCGAAGGGCGGGACGATCCTCGGGACGTCGCGGACGAACCCCTTCAAGAACGAGGCCGACGTCCAGCGGTTGCGCGACAACATCAGGAAGTTCGGAATCGATGCGATCGTTGCGATCGGCGGCGAGGATACCCTGGGTGTCGCGAGCAAACTCTCGAAGATAGGTATCCCGGTGGTGGGGGTCCCCAAGACCATCGACAACGACGTCGGTGCAACCGACTACACCTTCGGGTTCGACACCGCCGTCGCAACCGTCACGGAGGCGATCGACCGCCTCCACACGACGGCGGAGTCGCACCACCGCGTCATGGTCGTGGAGGTGATGGGCCGGCACGCCGGGTGGATCGCGACCGTGGCCGGGATCGCGGGCGGGGCCGATGAGATCCTCATTCCAGAGATCCCGTTCGACCTCGACGAGGTCACCCACCATCTCCGGGCGCGCTACGAGCGGGGGAAGAAGTTCAGCATCGTCGTGGTCGCCGAGGGCGCCCAGCCGAAGGGGATGGCGGAGGCGATCGCACAGTCCGCACGGACGGATGAGTTCGGCCACGTCACCCTCGGCGGCGTCGGGAACTACCTGCGCGACGAACTTGAACAACGGCTCGATATGGAGGTGCGGGTGACGGTGCTCGGGCACATCCAGCGCGGCGGCTCCCCGACGGCGCACGACCGGGTGCTCGCGACCCGGTTCGGGGTGGCGGCGGCGGACCTCATCAAGGAGAAGGACTTCGGGAAGATGGTCGCGCTCCGGGGGAATGATATCGTCGCGGTCCCGCTCG
>Ga0265294_10004784_pt1 | contig 16759 bp, 14 predicted proteins | sample MunlanPumphouse3_FD_192504 | JGI IMG/M metagenome (GOLD analysis project Ga0265294, IMG submission 192504) | Groundwater microbial communities from a municipal landfill in Southern Ontario, Canada - Pumphouse #3 | ecosystem: Environmental > Aquatic > Deep subsurface > Groundwater | place...
CTAGTTCTTTTTCTAATCTTTCTTTTAATTGTCTATTAGTTACAAATTTTCCTTCTTTTCCAGCAAAAGGAGAATTATTAACTAAAAAGTTTAAAGAGATTGTTGGTTCATCAATACTAATAGAAGGAAGTTTTTCTTGATCTTCATTTTCGCAAAGAGTTTCTCCAATAAAAATATCAGGAAGACCAGCGATCATAACAATATCTCCAGTACTAGCCTCAGCAACTTCTTTTCTTGAAGTTCCTTCAAAGGTAAATAGTTTAGATATTTTTCCTCTAGATAATTCATTTTCATTGTTTTTCAAAAGAACATTCATGCCGTCTTTGATTACTCCTTCATAAACTCTACAAATAGCTAAACGTCCCAAGAAATTATCGTAAGCTAAATTAAAAGATTGGGCAAGTAAGGGTTTTTTACTTTTTTCAGTATCTGAAGCCAAAGCTACTTCTTCAAGAATTGTATCTAAAAGAGGAGTTAAATCGCTAGACTCATCGGTCATATTTTTTTTAGCAATTCCATCTCTTGAGATAGCGTATAAAGTAGTGAAGTTAAGTTGTTCGTCGTTTGCTCCAAGATCAAGGAAAAGCTCGTATATCATTTCTTTCACTTCCTCTACTCTCGCTGCTGGTTTATCTATCTTATTAATGACTACTATTGGTTTTAATCCAAGAATAAGGGATTTTCTTAAAACAGATTTTGTTTGAGGCATAGGTCCTTCTTGTGCGTCTACGAGCAGAATAACAGAATCAATAGAACGCAAAACACGTTCAACTTCTGAACCAAAATCAGCATGCCCAGGGGTATCCACAATATTTATTTTAGTTTCCTTATAGTATACGGAAGTGTTTTTAGAATAAATAGTAATTCCTCTTTCTTGTTCTAGGGCGTTACTATCCATACTTGCACCTTCTTCTGACATACCACATTGACGCATAAGAGCGTCGGTTAATGTTGTCTTTCCATGGTCTACATGGGCAATAATTGCGATGTTTCTTATTTCCATATTTATCTCTTAAAAAATTAAACCCGCCTTAAAAGCGGAATATAATATTAATACTATATTTTTTTAAAGCGGTCAATACTTTTTAGTTGTTTTCTGAAACTAAACAACTACTAAAAGTTTGGATTCCATTTTCTTCAACAAAAGCAGTATCTCCTTTATTCCAAAAAACAAAAGATTCGTCTTGATTTACATAGCGAACCCCAGAAGCTGAAATTGCTTGAAAAAGAATCATGTTTCTTCCATCACTTAAAGATAGCTCGGCTTTGTCTGAAAAGAAAATAGCATTAATTGTTTTTTGATCTTCACAGGCAAAGAGAGCGGAATTGATTATTACTTTTTCTTCAACATTATTAGATTGAGAAAGAATGGCGTTAGCTTCACCATTTATTTGCCCCAAATAAAAAGCTAAAGCAAAAGTGCCAAGATAAATAATAATAGCTAGTATCATTGAATACTTAGTAGGTTTATTAAAATTAATTTTCATATTTTTATTTTTATTAATTATACTTCTATTATAAAATATTTAATTAAAAATTACAATGTTGTTCTTTTTTGTTAAACGTGTATAATTCATTTTTGTGTGGATTAGTTATGTCTTTTAAAAAAATTATTATTTTAATATGTGTTGCCTGCGGTTGTTTCTATTTTATAAATGAAGAACCTTTTTTTTCTGAAGTTTTTGATAAGATAAATTTAGAAGATTTAACCGCTTCTTTAAATAAAGTAGAAGAAGAAAAGAGTATTAGGATTTATAATAGTTATCCATCAGGAGAAACTTTAACATTAAAAGAAGATACAAAACTTTTATCAAAAGCAGATGGAGCAGTTTATCAATTAAAAGAAACCATAACTATTCCAGGAGCTTCTAATGGTGAGCCAGGGAAAGTAGATGCTCAAGTAATAATCATTGAGAGGGGTGATGCAAAAGTAAATGAAGAATCTGTTATTACTATTCCGGGTTTAAACTCAACTAATTATTTCGAAACAACTTGGGCAAAAGTAATCTTAGAAGAAGAAGTAATAGAAGTTCCGATCGAAGAAGAAAAGAAGACTTCCACTTTAGTTAATGGAATCATTAAAAGAGATACTTTCTGGGAATTAAAAAATAGTCCATATATTATTGATGGAAATATTTTTATTGGAGAAAATGCAACCTTGTTTATAGAAGCAGGGGTGGAAGTTATTTTTAATGAAGGTTGTGGTTTTATAATAGAGGGCGAAATCAGAATGGTTGGGCAAAAAATTAGTCCGATTAAAGTTAGATAATATAAACTTTAAGTGGTGGAAATCCGTTAAAATAAACAGAACTGTAGCTAGCAGTATAGGCTCCAGTAGTTAGGAAATATAATTTATCTCCTTCTTTTATGTTTTTGTCTAATTTGTATTTATAATTTTCATAAAGAATATCCATACTATCGCAAGTTGGTCCTGCTAAAATTACTTCCTTTGTATGATCTTTTGTATTTAAATTGTCACTTAAAATAGGGTATTTAATAGCTTCGTCAATTGTTTCGATTAGTCCTCCGAATTTACCAATATCAGTATAAACCCAATCACAGCTAATAGTTGTACTTTTTGAAGAAATCATAATAATTTCACTGACAAGAACGCCGGAATCAGCGACAAGAGATCTCCCTGGCTCAATAATTATTTCTGGTAATTTATCTCCAAAATCTTCTCTTAAAAAACGAGTAACTTCTTTTGCATAAACAGCAATGTCTTGGGTTGGCTGAAGATAGTCTGAAGGGAATCCTCCTCCAATGTTAATTAATTTGAGTTCAATGTCAGCATCAGCTAAAGAATCAAATAAATACTTGCATTGAGAGATAGCGTTATCCCATTGCCCAATATCTCTTTGCTGAGAACCAACATGAAAAGAAAGCCCGTAAGGAATAAGATTTAATTTTTTAGCTCTTAAAGCTAATCGAAAAATCATATCTGGGTAAGCTCCGAACTTTCTTGATAATGGCCAATCAGCTCCACTGCCATCACAAAGTAATCTAAAAAAGACTTTTGATCCTGGCGCCTGACGTGATATTTTATTTAAATCACTTTCAGAGTCAGTTGCAAAAAGTCTTATTCCTTGGCTATATGCGTAAGCAATGTCTTCTTCTTTTTTTATAGTGTTTCCAAAACTCATTCTATCCGTAGGTATTCCTAATTTTATCAGTTGATTCATTTCAAATATTGTCGCGACATCAAAATTAGAGCCTTTTTTATCTAAGACTTTGATAACTTCATTTTCGGGATTAGCTTTAACAGCATAATATATTTTTGCAAAAGGAAGATTCTTTTTTAATTCATCATAATTTTTTTCTATTTTTTTTGTTTCAATTAGCAAAAAGGGAGTTTTTTTATTTTTAGCAAACTCTTTTATTTTGTTAAAATCTTTAGTTGGAATAAAGGTTGAATGATTATTAAGTGGAACCATATTATTAAATTTATTTTTATACGATTATTGTATAGTTTTTTTCAAAAAAAGAAAAGGTCATTGAAGTGATTATTTTAATATGTTAAAAGGAAGATATGATTGAACTTTTATCAGGAGTTAAAAATTTAGAAATAGGCAAGGCTGCTATAAACGCAGGAGCAGACGCGGTCTATATTGGTGCTCATAAATTTGGAGCAAGAGTTAACGCTAATAACAATTTAAAAGACATAGAAGAATTAACTAAATATGCTCACAAATTTGATGTTAAAGTTTATGTTGTTTTAAATACCATTTTATATGATAAAGAATTAAAAGAAGTTCAAGAAATTATAGATAAACTTAATTCTTTTAATATTGATGGTTTAATAATTCAAGATTTTGGAATACTTGAGCTTAATTTGCATTACATTCCTATTATTGCAAGTACGCAGATGCACAACATTGATATTGAACACATTAAGTTTTTAGAAGAAGTGGGTTTTAAAAGAGTTATCCTAGGAAGAGAGTTAACGATAGAAGAAATTAAAGAAATTAAAAATCAGACGAGCATTGAGCTCGAGTGTTTTATTCATGGAGCGCTTTGCGTGAGTTATAGTGGACGATGCTATATGAGTGAGCACCTAGCTAAAAAGAGTGGAAACAGGGGCGAATGTATTCAACCTTGCCGTTTGCCTTATTCTCTTGTTGATTCAACTGGAAAAGTTTTAATTGAAAACAAATATTTATTATCTTTAAAAGATTTAAGTTCTGAAAACGACATAGAAAGTTTAATTGACGCAGGCATCACTTCTTTTAAAATAGAAGGGAGGCTTAAAGATATTGATTATGTTTCAAATGTTACTTATTTTTATAGAAAAAAAATAGATGAAATTACAAAAAAGAAAAGTTCTTTGGGAGAGATTTTTTCTGACATTGAACCAGATATAGAAAAAACTTTTAATAGATCTTTTACAGATTATTTTAGGCACGGAAGACAGAAAGATATTTTAGCTTTGAACAGTCCTAAATCTTTAGGAAAATTAATAGGAGAAGTAAAAGAAGTTTCAAAAGATTATTTTGTCCTTAGTAAAAAAAATAATTTAATTTCTGGGGATGGAATTTGTTTTTTTGACAAAAATAATGATTTAAAAGGAAGTAATGTCGTTAGAGTGGAAGGAGAAAAAATATTCCTAAACGAAAAACAAGATTTAAGATTGAAAGATAAAATTTATAGAAATTACGATCTTCAGTTTGATAAAAATATAAGAGCGAAAGAAGCTTTTAAAAGAAAAATAGGTTTAAAAGTAGTTTTTAGGGAAACTCAAAAAGGTTTTTTTGTTTCTTTTTCAAATAGTGAAAACATTATTAGTAAAGAAGTAGAGATTAAAAAAGATTTTTCTTTAAATAAGGAAAAAGCTATTGAAAATATAAAGACACAATTTTCTAAATTAGGTAATTCAGATTTTTATTTAAAAGAAATTAAAATAGATTTTTATAATAAACCTCTGTTTATTCCTTCTTCTCTTTTAAATAATTTAAGAAGAGAATTGATAGAAGAAATTAATTCTAGTTATATTTATAAAAGAGAGGAAAGAGAGCTTAAAAAAGATTCAAAGATAAAATATTATTTAGATAAACTTTCCTATGAGTACAATATTTCTAATAAATTAGCAGAAAATTTTTACAAAAAACACGGAGTTAAAGAAATTGATAAAGCTTTTGAAATTAAAGGGGGAGATAAATTGATGACGACTAAGCATTGCTTAAAATATTTTTTAGGGCAATGTCAAAAACAAGATTTAAAAGAACCTCTTTATTTAATTAATGAGAAGGGGCAGAGGTTTTTACTTAAATTTGATTGCAAGAAATGTCAGATGGAGATTTATAAAAATAATCCTTGAATTTTTTTTTCTATAATGGTAAGATTAAAGTATGAACTCAGCAAAATACGCATTTTATTATATGCTTTCACTGGTAACGTTATTTATAATGTCGTTATCTTTTGGAAGTATTCTATTTGAAATAGTAGAAAAGTTTTTTCCGGATATAACTAGGGGAAATTATTACAATGATAGTTCTTCTTTAAAAATGGCTATTTCTGGAATATTAATAGCAACGCCGATATTTTATTATATTATGCATAAAATATATGCTAATTTAAAATCAGGCGAACTTAAAGCAGAGGCAGAGATTAGGAAATGGCTTACTTATTTTATTTTGTTCATCTCTAGCGTTGTTGTAATTGGTTCTTTAATAAGTATTCTAAACAACTTTTTAGATGGAGCTTTAACAATTAATTTTATTTTAAAAGCATTAGCAGTTTTATTTATTGCGTTTTTAATTTTTAGTTTTTACTTTTACGATATTAGAAGAAAAGAATTTAAAAATCAGAAGATAAATAGAATATTCTTTATTTCAACGTTAACGATAGTTGCTATTGCGCTTATTTCTTCTTTCTTTCTTATAGAATCTCCAAGCGAAGCTAGGAATAGAAAATTAGATCAAAATATTCTACAAGATTTTAACAATATTAAATATTCTATTGATAATTATTATTATAAATATGAAAAGATGCCTAAAGAATTAGCTGATATTAATGGCGAAATAAATATTGTTAATGAAAGTATTAAGGCAGAGTATATTTATAATGTTATTGACGGTACAAGGTATAGGCTATGTACAGAATTTTTATCTTCTAATTTAGAAAAAAAATATAATTACCTTGATGGCACATGGAAACATGACAAGGGCTATCAATGTATTGAAAAAGAAGCTAATTTAGAAGAAGTAAAGGGAGTTATTTATTAAATAATTAAAAAATTATGGACAAAAAAATAATCATCGTTTTAACAGTTATTTTAATCGCTTTAATTGGAATAATTTTTATTATTTCTTCAATGTTTTCTAAAAAGGAGGCACCTGTTGAAGAACCTATAATAGAAGAACCTGTTGTAAATACTTTAGATCAAGTTAATGGATTGGTTGGAAACATTAAAATTATCTTTGAACAAGAAAAAGGAATTTCTGGAGGATATATTTCTGTCTATGAAAATCAAGCTTTTTTAAGTAGCATAGAAGCTCTTCAGGCTTTAGAAGTCTCAAATATGAGAAGTAGTATTGATAAAGAAAATGGAAATTTCTGCTTTTATTTGTCTAAAGACGGTACTGATATTTGTATAGATAGTCAAAGCGAAGGTATTTTAAATACTTCTTTCTGTACGGAAACAAATGTTTCTTGTTTAAACAACGAACAAATTGTTATTGAGGAGGATGAGGTCATTTCTGTTTCAGAAGTAGAGGAAGAATTAATTTTAAAACAAGAAGTAACGGTTCTTCAAACTAATTTAAAGAAATACTCAAGCAATCTTACTGGAGAAGAGACTATTACTATTAATGGAAAAGAATATGGCCCATATACTAAGTCATATATTGTTTATAATGATTCAGAATGGGGACTTTTAATGGAATATAATAGTAAATGGTATGTTAACATAAACGGGAAAGCTTTTGGTCCATACACTGAAAGGCCAATAGTTGAAGCTTATGGAGAAAATATGGGTTATTCTTATGTAAAAGAAGGTGAATATTATGTTTTCTTAAGTGGAGAAACTTATGGACCATATCAAGATTTAACAGAGTTTAGTTTAGGAGAATAATTAATTAAAATATAAAATATGGATAAAGAAAATATATTAAATAATAAAGTTTTTAAAAACTTAATCAATGTTTTTGTGGGAGTCTTAATTATTTTCTTTGTTTTTTCTATAATCAATCTAACTGAAAAAGAAAAAACAGGAGAAACTATTTCTATTACTGGATATGCAGAAGTTTCTGCTAAACCAGATGTAGCCCAAATAACAATTTCTGTTTTGTCAGAAAATAGAGACTTAGGAGTAGCGACAGAAGATAATAATACAAAAACAAACGCAATCGTTAGTTTCCTAAAAGAGAATGGCATAGAAGATAAAGATATCAAAACTAGCACTTACAATATCAATCCAAGATACGAGTATTATTCTGATTACAGGAATAGATATTTAGCTGGATACGAAGTAACTCAAAGTTTAGTAGTTAAGATAAGAAACTTAGATTCAGTTGGAGAAATTATTGCAGGATCATCTGAAAGAGGTTCTAACGATATCAGCAGTCTTAGTTTTATTATAGATGACGATGAGGCTCTAAAAGCACAAGTAAAGAAACAAGCTATTGATGACGCAAAATTAAAAGCTTCAGAATTAGCAAAAGATTTAGGAATTTCTTTATCTGAAATAGTTGGTTTTTATGAAAACAATTATTATTCTGCGCCTCAAATAAGTTATGCTAAAGTTGCAATGGTGGAAAATCTTGATTCATCAACTCCATCAATCGAAGCAGGAGAGAACACAATTACTGCTAGTATTACCATCACCTATAAAATAAAATAATCTTATATTGATTAATTTTATTATATTTGGTAGATTTTGTTTACCATGGATTTTAATTTAAAAAGTGAAATGAAGCCAAAAGGAGATCAAGTAAAAGCTATAAAAGAGCTTTTATTAGGTTTAAAAAAAGGGTTTAAAAAACAAACCTTACTTGGAGTAACTGGTTCCGGAAAAACTTTTACGATTGCTAACGTTATTGATAAAATAAAGAAACCAACCCTAGTGATTTCTCATAACAAAACCTTAGCCGCTCAGCTTTGTAATGAGTTTAGGGAATTTTTTCCTGACAATGCGGTTGAGTATTTTGTGAGTTATTATGATTACTTTCAACCAGAAAGTTATCTTCCTCGGACTGATACCTATATAGAGAAGGAGGCGCAAATTAATGATGAAATAGATAGGTTAAGGCATGCTTCAACACAAGCTTTATTAACTAGAAAAGACGTTATCATTGTTTCTTCGGTTTCAGCTATTTATGGATTAGGTTCTCCTAAAGAATATGAAAAGATAATTTTTATCTTTAAAAAAGGAGAAGAAATAAAACACAAAGAATTAGCAAAAAAGTTAATTGAAATTCATTTTGAAAGAACAACGACTGATTTAAAAAGAGGAACTTTTCGTTTAAGAGGCCAAGTTTTAGAAGTAATGCCTGTTAATGAAAAAGTTATTTATCGATTTATTATCACAGATAAAATAGAAAAAATAGAAAAAATAGATTATTTAACGAGAGAATTTTTAGAAGAAATTGAAGCCGTAAGTATTTTTCCAGCCACTCATTACATTATCAATGAAGAGGAAAAAATTTCAGCTATAAAAAGTATTAGAGAAGAGCTTGAAGAAAGGTTAGAATATTTTAAAAAAGAAAATAAATTAGTTGAATACGAAAGACTTAAAAAGAGGGTTAATTATGACCTTGAGATGATAGAGAACATTGGTTATTGCCAAGGGATTGAAAACTATTCTGCTCATTTTGATAAAAGAAAAAAAGGAGAGCCTCCTTTTACTCTTTTAGATTATTTTAAAAATGCGAAAGAAGATTTTTTAATTGTCATAGATGAGTCACACGTTACTTTGCCTCAAATTAGAGCTATGTATAATGGTGATAAAGCAAGAAAGACGGCTTTAATAGATAATGGTTTTAGATTGCCATCTGCTTACGACAATCGACCATTAACTTATTTAGAATTTAATAATCTAATTAACAATATTATTTATGTTTCTGCTACTCCAGCTGAAGAAGAAATGACGTCTAGTGAAAACATTGTAGAGCAGATAGTAAGGCCAACAGGTTTAATTGATCCTATAATAGACATAAGGCCTATTGTTTCTTCTTTATCTAATTTATCTCAAGTAGACGATTTAATTTTAGAAATAGAAAAACAAGTTAAAAAAGGAGAAAAGACACTTATAACCACTCTAAGCAAAAGAATGGCTGAAGATTTAACTTCTTTTTTAGAAGATAAAAAATTTAAAGTAAAATATTTACATTCAGATATTAAAACTTTAGACAGGGTGGGTATTATTACTGATTTAAGAAAAGGGTTAATAGATATTATTGTCGGGGTTAATTTAATAAGAGAAGGTTTAGATATTCCAGAAGTTTCTTTAGTGGCGATACTTGATGCAGATAAGGAAGGTTTTTTGAGAAACGAGACTAGTTTAATTCAAACTATTGGAAGGGCAGCAAGAAATGAAAATGGAAGAGTGATCTTATACGCAGATAACATTACAGACTCTATCAAAAAAGCAATCAGCGAAACTGATAGAAGAAGGGAGGTTCAGGTAAAATACAATAAGGATAATAATATTACCCCAAAAACAATTAAGAAGAATATTACGAATATATTAGATCAGTTTAATTTAAATAAAAGTAGAGAGAAAAAACAACTTGTTAAATTAGATCTTTTAGGAGATGGAAGAAGCACAAAAGAAATCTTAAGAGAAAAAAAGAAACAAATGGCAGAAGCAGCAGAAAGATTAGAATTTGAATTAGCGGCTCTTTTAAGAGACGAAGTTAAAGAGCTTGAAAAAGAAATAAAAAAAAATGCAAAATAAAATTATTATAAAAGGAGCTAGGGAGCATAATCTAAAAAATATCTCTTTAGAAATACCAAGAGAAAAAATGATTGTTTTTACTGGACTTTCTGGATCTGGAAAATCTAGCTTAGCTTTTGATACAATTTTTGCCGAAGGACAAAGAAGATATTTAGAATCTTTATCAACTTATGCAAGACAATTTTTAGGAGGAATGCAAAAACCTGATGTTGATGAAATTGAAGGATTATCTCCTGCAATTGCCATTAGTCAAAAAGCTCACAACTCTAATCCAAGATCAACAGTAGCGACAATTACTGAAATATATGACTATTTAAGAGTTTTGTTTGCTAGAATAGGAAAACCTTATTGTCCCGAGTGTAACGTTTTGATTGAAAAAATGTCTTTAGACGAAATTGTAGATAATATTAAAAATCAAATTAAAGACGGGGTTGAATTTTCAATCTTATCTCCTGTTGTTAGAGGAAGAAGGGGTGAATATTATCAATTGATTCAAGATTTATATGAATCAGGTTTTTTAGAAGTGAGAATTGATAAGAAAATTAAAAAGCTGACCGAAAGGATTATTATTGAAAAAGGTAAAAAACATAATATAGAAGTTGTTATTGATAAATTTGATAAAACAGAAAAAGACAAAGATTTTGAATTTAGATTAAGTGAAGCAGTAGAAACAGCAATTGATTTAGCAGACGGTTTATGTATTTTAAAAACAGAAGACAAAGAATATGTTTTTAGTACAAGTTATTCTTGTCCTAAATGTGGTTTTAGTTTCCCTGAGATAGAACCAAGATTGTTTAGTTTTAATAATCCTTTTGGATATTGCGAATACTGTAAAGGTATTGGAACAGAAAGTTTCCTTTCAGATAAGCCTTGTCCAGTTTGTGGGGGAAAAAGATTAAATAAAAACGCTCTTAGCGTAAGGATAAATAATAAAAATATTTGGGACGTTACAAGTTATAACATTCAAGATGCTTTTGATTTTATCAATAATTTAAAATTAAATAAAAAAGAAGAAGAAATAGCGGAAAACATTTTAAACGAAATTAAAAATAGGTTGAAGTTTTTGTTAGATGTTGGATTAAATTATATTGATTTAAATAGAAGGTCTGGGACCTTATCTGGTGGAGAAGCGCAAAGAATAAGATTAGCTTCTCAAGTTAGTACAAAAATAGTGGGGGCTCTTTACGTGCTTGATGAACCAACAATTGGGCTTCATCAAAGAGATAACGACAAATTAATTAAAACATTAAGGAGTCTATGTGATATCGGAAATACAATTATAGTTGTCGAACACGACGAAGACACTATTTTAACTTCTGATTGGATTGTTGATTTTGGGCCACTTGCGGGAGAGCATGGAGGAGAGATTGTTTTTTCTGGACCGCTTGAAACAATGCTTTTTAATACTAAACCTAAATCAGAAATTAAAATTTTAGGAGATTCTAAAAAAAGTTTAACTGGAAAATATTTAAGAAAAGAACTTTCAATAGAAGTTCCTAAAAAAAGAAGAATGGTTGATAAGCTAATGCCAATGCTTGATATTAGAGATGCTTTTGCTAATAATTTAAAACATATTAATGTTAAAATACCGCTTCAAAGATTCGTTTGTTTCACTGGAGTTTCTGGATCAGGTAAATCAACTTTAATGAATGACGTTCTCTATAATTATACGGTTGATAAAAAATTAAGTTTTAAAAATAAAACACAAGTTAAGGAAATAAAAAATCTTGAATATATTGATAAAATAATAAAAATTGATCAATCTCCAATAGGAAGAACTCCTCGTTCTAATCCAGCAACATATACAAAGGTTTTTGATTATATAAGAGAAATTTTTGCAGCCACAGAAGAAGCAAGAATTAAAGGATTTAAATCAGGAAGATTTAGTTTTAATATGCCCTCAGGAAGATGTGAGCATTGTGAAGGAAGAGGTGTTATTGAAATTGAAATGCATTTTCTTCCAAATGTAGAAGTTGTCTGTGATGTTTGTAAGGGAAAAAGATTTAACAGAGATACTTTAGAAGTTCATTACAAAGGAAAAGATATCGCAGAAGTTTTAAATTTAACAATAGAAGAAGCAGAAAGTTTTTTTAAAGATATTCCTCAGATTTACGATAAATTAAAAGTTTTAAATGAAGTTGGTTTAGGATATTTAAGATTGGGTCAGTCTGCAACAACGTTGTCGGGTGGAGAAGCACAACGAGTTAAATTAAGTAAAGAACTTTCTAAAAAAAATACAACAAAGACATTATATCTATTAGATGAACCAACAACAGGGCTTCATTATGAAGATGTTAAAAAGTTAATAGAAGTGATTCAAAAATTAGTTGATCAAGGGAACACGGTCCTTGTTATTGAGCATAATCTAGATTTTATCAAAACAGCTGATTGGGTAATCGATCTTGGTCCTAACGGAGGAGATTTTGGAGGCGAAGTAATTGCCGAAGGAACTCCTGAAGATTTATCTTTTAAAACAAGCACTTCTTATACAGGGAAGTATTTGAAAAAAGTTTTATGATTAAAAATTTACCAGACAAATCAGGAATTTATCTTTTTTATAAAGATAAAGAGCTTTTATATGTTGGAAAGGCAACTTCTTTAAAAAGTAGGGTAAGAAGTTATTTTAATCATTCTAAAAATATGAGGCCGATTGAGGTTTTAATAAAAGAAATCAATGACATTAAGTATATTGTTACAGAATCAGTTATTGAAGCTTCTATATTAGAAGCAAAATATATTAAAAAATTTAAACCTAAGTACAATGTTATTGGAAAGGATGACAAGAGTTGGATTTATTTTTATTTGACTAAGGAAGATTTTCCAAAATTGAAAGCAATTAGAGAACATAACTTGAAAGGGTTAAAAGCGAAAAAGATATTTGGACCTTATCCGAATATTAAAACGGCAGAAATGATGAAGCTTTTGCACTTTTTGTTTTTTGTTTCTAAATGTAATCCTAATCAACAAAAGCCTTGCTTTGATTATCAAATTAAAAAATGTTTGGGGGTTTGCATAAATAAAATTGATAAAGAGGAGTATGAAAAAAGGGTTATCAAACCATTAATACAATTTTTAAATGGAAACAAAAAAGGAGTTATTAAAAATCTAGAAAAACAAATGAAAGCTTTTGCTAAGGAAAAGCGGTTCGAAGAGGCTAACAGAGTAAAGTTTCAAATTTTTAGATTACAAAAGATACAAGACGCTTCTTTAATTAATAAAAGTTTTGTTGAAGACTATTTTGATGAGAAGAAAAAAGAATTAAGAATAGAGGGTTATGATATTTCTAATTTAGGGAACGATAACAAGGTTGGGAGTATGGTTGTTTCTGATTTAAATGGACCGATTAAGAAAGAGTATAAAAAATTTAAAATTAAAACTGTTTTTAAGCAAAGCGATATTGATTGTTTGAGGGAGGTTTTTGAAAGAAGGCTTAAGCATAAAGAGTGGGGCGTTCCAGACATTGTTTTAATAGATGGGGGAAGAGCGCAAGTTAATCTAGGAAAAAAAATGTTTAAAAATATTTTTGTATTCGGTATTGCTAAGGGAAAAGATAGAAAAAAAGATGAATTCATATATGGAGGAGATAATAAGGAGACTATTGATTTTATTGAAAACAATAAAAATCTTTTTCTTTCTTTAAGAGATGAGGCGCATCGTTTCGCTATAAACTATCAAAAAAGACTTGCGCGAATAAAATAGTTTTAGTATAATCTTAATATATGATAATTTTAATTGTAGGGAATAAACAAAAAGAATCAACAGAGCTTTTTGAAAAAGCAAAGAAAGTTTCTCTTGATTTTAAAGATATTGAGGTTAGTTTTGTAGAAGAAACAAGCGATCTTTACGAACTTCCTTTGGTGGTTATAAACAATGTAATAATTTCTTCTGGCACTGTTTTGAGTGAAGAAGAACTTAGAGAAGCTTTTAATAATCCTCCTTCTGGATGCTCTGGCTCATGCGGAGCTTGCGGAGGATGCGCATAAAAATATGAAAAATTTTAACATAGGAGAAAATATTGGTTTTGGTTTAGACAGAGTTCTTAATAATTTAGTATTTTTTGTTTTTGTTTTTTTATCAATCTTTATTTTAATGATGGGTTTTTCGTATGTAGACCCTTCTTCGCTTCCATTTTTTATTGCTTTTACATCTAATGTTATTCTCTTTATAATTTATCTTTTGCTTTCATTAGTATTTTTTATTGGCTTATATAAAATAGCTTTGTCTTTAACAACTAAAGAAAAAGTAGAGATAAAAAAAACAGATGATTTATTACCAGTTTTTCCAAAATTTGTTTTGACTGTATTTACTTATAACTTGATTATTTTTTTAGGACTCATTTGTTTTATCATTCCAGGAATAATTTTTTTAATTAAATATCAATTTGCACCCTTCATTGTTCTAAACGAAAAAAATGTAGGCATAAGAGAATCATTTAAGAAAAGCAGTTCTTTAACCTCTTCTCTTTGTTGGAAACTTTTCTTCTTTGAATTAATTTTAGGATTTGTTAACTTTACTGGATTACTTTGTTTTGGCTTAGGACTATTAATCACTCTTCCAACAACTATCGTTGCTAGAGCTAAAATTTATAAAGAATTAAAAAGTAAAGGAAGTGCTTTTTATGGAAAAAGCCTTACTAAATAAAAAAATAGGAGTTATTCTAACAGATACTATTTATGGAATAGTTGGGCAAGCTTTAGATAAAGACGTTGTTGAAAGAATATATAAAATTAAAAAAAGAAATCCTAAAAAACCTTTTGTTATTTTAATTTCTTCTCTTAATGATTTGACGGATGTTTTTGGAATAAAACTTACTCCAAATCAAATTAAGATATTAAATGAGTTTTGGCCTGGTAAGGTTAGCGTTGTTTTACCTTGTGAAAAATACGAGCATTTGCATAGAGGCTTAAATTCTTTAGCTTTTAGATTGCCCTTAAAAAAAGATTTAATAGATTTAATTAAAAAAACAGGGCCTCTTGTAGCTACTTCTGTTAATAAAGAGGGGGAGTTACCTGCAAAAAATATTAATGAAGCTAAAAAGTATTTTGCCGAAGAAATAGATTTTTATATCGATTCTGGAGAAACAAAATCAGAACCTTCTCTTTTAGTCAGTTTAAAAAACGAAAACGAATTAGAGGTTTTGAGAGGAAAAATATGTTTAAAAAATTAATTTTAATTATTTGTCTTTCTTTCTTATTCTTTAATAGAATAGATTCAGATTTAGAAGTTCCTTTTTCCGGTAAGGATATTTCTTTAAAAGATTCTGAATTTTTTTCTATAGATTATGAAAAGAATATAGTTTCAGTAGGAAAAGAAAAAATTATTCTAGAGACTTTTTTAGATACTCTTGATTGCAACAATAAAATATTTATAGAAACTGATTTTTTTAAAGAGACTTTATCTTCTTATGGAGTTTCTTACTTTATGAATAAATGTGGCGGATCAGTTGAACCTAATTTTTTATTCGTAGGAGATATGATGTTTGATAGGGGGGTAGAACTCTTAATGAAAAAAAATGATGATTTCAATTATCCTTTTTCTAAAATAGAAACTTATTTAAAAAAAGTAGACAATCTTATTGGAAATTTAGAAGGACCCATTGTGAGTGAGCCGGTTTTTATTTCAGCAACATCTATGAGTTTTTCTTTTGATAAAAGGGTTGCTTCAGCACTTAAAGAAAACAATTTCAATATTCTTTCTCTTTCTAACAACCATACTTCTAATATGAATGCAAGTGGCCTTATTGAAACAAAAGAATATTTGAATGAAAAAGAAATTTCTTATTTTGGAGATCCTGTTACTTGTGATGCGATTGACATTGCGGTTGTTTCAGGAGTTGTTTTCTATGGAGTAAACAAGACTTTTGATTTTAATTGTAATAATGAGGAGATCATAAAAAATATTAAAAAAATAAAGGAAGAATATAGCGACAAGTTCTTAGTAGTTTTGCCTCATTTTGGAAATGAATACGAACACAAAGCTTCTTTATTCCAAGAAGAATTAGCACACCTTATGATTGATAATGGGGCGGATTTAATTATCGGAGGACATCCTCACGTAATTCAAAATGTAGAAAAATATAAGAATAAATTAATTTTTTATTCATTAGGTAATTTTATATTCGATCAATATTTTTCAGAAGAAACGCAACAAGGGATTATGGTTGGTTTAGAGTTTGTTGAAGGAAAAGAAGTTTACAGTATTTTCCCCATAAAAGAAGAAAAGGCTCAGCCAAGTTTGGGAGATAAAAGTATCCTTAATTTTTTAGCTTCTATTTCTTCTTCGGAACTTAAAGAGGAAATAGAAAAAGGAGAAATTATTATTTATTGAAAAGATCAATAAAATATTTAAAATTATTAGCTATCTTTAAAGATGCTTTTTCTTTAGAAAAAGAACCTTCAATGTATTTCGTTATTGGTTCTAAGAAAGTTGTTCTTCCGATAGCAAAACCAATAATGTTTTTACTTTTTTTGGCTTGAAGAAGCCATTTTATTACTTTATTTTTTGATTCACCTCTACCTAAAAATATTATTTTAGATTTTGTTATTTTATTAATTTCTTTCCATTCTTTTTCATTAAAGCCTTCTAATTTCCAAATATTAACTTTAATGTTTTCTTGTATTTCTTTTAAGGCGCCGATAGTTCTTTCAAACCTTAAATATCGATCATAGTCTTTGGTTAATTTTAAATCTTTTTTTGTGGGAGGAACTAATAATTCTAAAATTACCTTATATTCATTTTTTAAACAAAAAGCATCAACTTTCTTAAGAGTAAGAAGTTGTTTTTTGTTTGTTTTAATATTTAAAGGATTATATCTAATTAATATCTTAATGTAATCAGGATTTATTTCTTTGATTTTTTTTAAGTCTT
>Ga0265294_10004785_pt1 | contig 16748 bp, 12 predicted proteins | sample MunlanPumphouse3_FD_192504 | JGI IMG/M metagenome (GOLD analysis project Ga0265294, IMG submission 192504) | Groundwater microbial communities from a municipal landfill in Southern Ontario, Canada - Pumphouse #3 | ecosystem: Environmental > Aquatic > Deep subsurface > Groundwater | place...
CGTTCTTCAGCGTCCGTCGGATTCCAGTCCCATTTGCACCTCTCAAAGTCAATCAACAGTTGTATTAAATAATGCCGTCGAGATTCGCCTGCGCCCATATCATCACATTTTGCAAACGCGCACTTCCCGTGCGCTCGCTCTCAGCACTTACCCCGGCGAAGGCGGCTTGCGCACGTCGGCATTCGGCAACAGAAAGGGCACCCATGCTTTGTAAAGCCCCAGCGCGGTAGAGTTCGTTTTTCAGCATATCACCGAATAGGTCGCTGCGTCCTTCCTGCTCCACCAGCCGCCTCAGAATCTCGATACTTTGGTCATACAGCGTCACCGCCCCGCGATTGTCGCTCAGAGTGCTGACCGTATTGGCCTTGTTCACGTATGCCTTTGCCAAGTCTCCCGCCAGTTCGCGGCGGCCTTCCTGGTTGACCAACCGCTCCCAGATCGCAATCGCCTGATCGTAGAGTACCACCGCCCCGCGATTGTCTCCCAGAGCGCTGACCGCATTGGCCTTGCCCATATAAACCCTTGCCAAGCCATCAGCCAGTTCGCTGCGGCCTTCCTGATTAACCAATCGCTCCCGGATCGCAATCACCTGATCATAGAGTGCCACAGCCCCGCGATTGTCGTCCAGAACTCTGACCGTGATGGCCTTATTCATGTAAACCATTGCCAATTCATTGGCCAGTTCGCGGCGGCCTTCCTGGTTGACCAGCCGCTCCCGGATAGCAATCGCCTGATCGTAGAGCGCCACTGCCCCGCGATTGTCGCCCAGAGCGCTGACCGTGATGGCCTTGTTAAAGTAAACCGTCGCCAAGCGATCAGCCAGTTCGCGGCGGCCTTCCTGGTTGACCAACCGCTCCCAGATCGCAATCGTCTGATCGTAGAGCGCCATTGCCCCGCGATAGTCGCCTAGAGCGTTGATCGCGACGGCCTTGTTCAGGTAAACCGTCGCCAAGTCATCGGCCAGTTCACGCTGGCCTTTTTGATTGACCAACCGCTCCCAGATCGCAATCGCCTGGTTATAGAGCGCCATTGCCCCGCGATCGTCGCCCAGGGCGCTGACCGCATTGGCCTTGTTCATGTAAACATTTGCCAAGTCATCAGCCAGTTCGCAGCGCCCTTCCATGTTGACCAACCGCTCCTGAATCGCAATCGCCTGATCATAGAGTGTCATTGCCCCGCGATCATCGCCCCGAGCACTGACCACGACGGCCTTGTTCGTGTATGCCATCGCCAAGTCAGCGGCAAGTTCGCGGCGGCCTTCCTGGTTGACCAACCGCTCCCGGATCGCAATCGCCTGATCGTAGAGTGCTACCGCCCCGCGATTGTCGCCCAGAGCGCTGACCGCACCAGCCTTGTTATAGTAAACTGTCGACAAAAGATTGGCGAGTTCGCGGCGACCTTCCTGGTTAACCAACCGATCCCAGACCGTAATCGCCTGATCGTACAGCACTACAGCCCCGCGATTATCGCCCAGAACACTGGCCGCTATAGCTTTGTTCATGTAAGCACGTGCCAAATCATCGACCAGCTCGCAGCGGCCTTCCTGATTGACCAGACGATCCAGAATCGCAATCGCCTGCTCATAGAGCATCACAGCCCCGCACTTGTCATCCAGAGCGCTGACCGCGCCGGCCTTATTAAAGTAAACCTTCGCCAAGCGATCAGCCAGTTCGCGGCGGCCTTCCTGGTTGACCAACCGCTCCCAGATCGCAATCGCCAGATCGTAGAGCGTCAACGCCCCGCGATGGCCGTCCTGAGCGTTGACAGCGATGGCCTTGCCCATGTAAACCATTGCCAAGCCATCGGCCAGTTCGCAGCGGCCTTCCTGATTGACCAACTGCTCCCGGATCGTAATCGCCTGATCGTAAAGCACCGTTGCCCCGCGATTGTCTCCCAGAGCACTGACCGCTTCGGCCTTGATCACGTAAACCGTCGCCAACAAATTGGCCAGTTCGCGGCGGCCTTCCAGATTAACCAACCGCTCCAGGAGCGTAATCGCTTGATCGCAAAGCGTCACTGCCCCGTGATTATCGTCCAGAGCACTGACCGCAGTTGCCTTATTCATGAGAACCGTAGCAAGATCATTGGCCAGTTCACGACGGCCCTCCTGCTCCACCAGTCGTTTGAAAATCGCTATGCCTTTGTCGTACAGCCTAATCGCCCCAGCCAAATCGTTCATGGAAAATAACGCATTGGCCTTGCCCATTATGGCCTTGGACAAATCATCAGCCATATCCAACCGACCTTCCTGCTCCAGCCTCTTGCAGATCACAATGCACTCGTCATAAAGCACAACTGCTGCCCTAGGATTGCCCATGACTTTAATAGCAACCGCCTTGTTCAGTAAGGCTTGAGCCAACTCATAGGCCAGTTCTTGTCGACCCTCCTGCTCTACCAGCCGTTTGAAGATATCGATACTCTCAGTGTACATCCTAACCGCCGCAGCCAGATTGCCCATGGAATAAACTGCTTTGGCTTTGTACATAAGTGCCGCAGCCAGACCACTGACCAATTCGCTCAGACCTTCTTGCTCGATTAAATACTTGTAGATATCAACACTCTGATTGTGAAGTGTGATTGCCCCGCTCAAATCACCAATATCAGCGACCACAATCGCTTTGTTCATGAGTGCCTTGGGCAGAAAAGAAGCGATGTCCCATCGTCCTTCTTGTTTTACCAGCCTCATGATAATCTCAATACCCTCGCTGTACAGCCTTACTGCCTCGGTCAAATCGCCCATAACTTTAAGCATAAAGCCCTTGTTCATAAGGGCCGAAATCAAACCCTTTGCCAATTCGCGGCGGCCTTCCTGGTTGACCAGCCGCTCCCAAATCGCAATAGCCTGGTCGTACTCCTCTAACCCACCATTTCCGTCAGCCGCTGCCTGATGGATCAGAGCCTTATCGTAGCAAAGCTCAGCCAAATCGCTCTCCAACTCCTTTCGTCCATCCAGCACCAACTGCTGATACAGCCGCTTGGCCTCGTCATAGACGGCCATTTCCGCCACCAACTCACCCCGCCGGGTGACTCCCCGACGGGACAGCATCGCTCCGACTTCTGCGGGATCACGCCCCGCTGCACGCAGCCCCTTTTCGAGCCACTCTTGCGGATTCATCCAACCCGCGCCAGCGTAGTGGCGACGCTCTTCGATTTCAGCTCCAAATGGAGTCGCCTGCGCGCTCGTATTCAGCTTACGGTCGTAGGCGGCACCTGCCTCCCTGCGATAGGCCGCCTTCAGGATTTCCACCACCCGGGCCAGATCAACGGGACGTTCCGCAGATTGGTGGAGAAAACATTGCCGCAACAATTCAGCAAGGTCAATCGGTATAGCCGGAATTCCCTCAGTGGGTTCGCCTGATTGCAGATACTGTTCGAATACTTCGGCTGCCACTTGCCCAGAGATCCACGTCACCTCTCCTGTGAACATCTCCAGCACCGACACCCCCCAGCTCCAAATGTCCGTCTGCCGCGTCACCGGCCGTCGCTCGGCCTGCTCCGGCGAGCAGTACGCCGGTGTGTGTCCACCACTGCTGACCAGAATGCTGCGACCCAATGCCGGCATAAAGCGTTCACCACCTGCAGCCCGCGCCCTTGCCAAACCAAAGTCGGTCACTCTGGGCCGCACCCCCTGCATTGCCACAGCCCCATCAAAGGACATCAGCACATTGCCCGGTTTTACGTCTTGGTGTACCACCCCCAGTTCATGCATGCAGTGCAGACCCCATGCAAACTGGATTGAGATATCAAGTATGCGTTCCAGCGCCTCCTGCGGGCCACCTTCATAAAGTTTCTTCGAGTCAATCCAATCCTTGAGGCTGCCACCCTCGACATACTCGGCAAAGATCAGCACCTCATCGCCTACAGTGCGAAAGAACCGGCATGGAACGATATTCGGATGCTCCGGCAGATCAATCCAGGTCTGCAGCTCCGCCAGAAAATTGCGCCGATCTGATTCTTTAAGACCTGTCGCGCGTTTGACCGCGAACTGGCGACCGTTCGTCCGGCTATGCACCAGATAAACAATACCCATGCCGCCCTCACCCAGCACCCTGTCCACCACGTAATCATCCAGAATCGTCTGTCCCGCATTCCACTCCGTCATATCTCACCCCAATTCATTTATGCCATGATACACCTTGCCCATACTTCCTTCTACACTGTTTTTTGTCGAATGCTGCGTGGATAAAATTAAGTCGCCCAATTTATTACAGATGCGGGGGCTAATACATTTGGGCTTTGCTCTCTTTTATTCTTGCCTGTTTTTTTCAAAAAGTTGTTTGTTGGGCCGTATCTAGCGTAGGTCCGGTTTCCAACCGGACATGTCCGATTGGAAATCGGACCTACAGTTTATCGCTACATATTCTACACCCTACATTATACAACCCGAGGCGCAGCCGCTTGTCCGGCATAGTTCTGCTTGCGGGACGAAGACGGGAGCTCCATGCCCAGCGCGAACTAACCCTTTGCCAGCCGCCGTCACTGCCCCAAAATACGAAACAGCTCCCGGATCTCATCGGCCACCTCAGATTCACTTGCCGCATACAGCCGGACCTCATCCTCCATCAGCCGTCTATACGCCCGTTTGGCGGTCAGCAGGCAGTTGCCCGCCTGCTTTTCGGTCATCCCGTGTTTGGTACCCAGAGCAGCCAGCGTTTGCTCCTGCGCACCGTGCAGGACAGGGGCGATTATCCGCTGCAAAAAAATGTCATAGTGGGAGCTCTTGCCCGTGTTTTGATACTCTGCTTCAAGCCGCCTGATCACACGCATCACCACCCCTACAGCCCATTGCCTGTCGAATATCCGATCGGGCGAAAGTCCTTCGCCCTGCGGCTCAAAGGCATGCTCATCACTATCCATCAGGGCATCAAGGGAAATCAGCCCCTTTGCGGGCTTCCGCCGTTGCGCATTATCCGCCCGCCTTGAGTTCGACACAAACCGTTTGAGGCAGGTCAGCATGAACGACCGGAATCGGCCTTTATCCGAATCCGCCTTTGCAAAGCCGTTGTTCTCAATCCACCCGGAAAAGAAAGCCTGTGTCAGATCCTTGGAGTCACTCTCATTGTGTCCGAACCTCCGCAGAAAACAGTAGACCGGATACCAATAGCGTTTAGCCAAGATTTCAAGACCCACCCTCTGTAACTCAGGGTCTTTACCTCTTATATTTTTCAGCAACCCCCAATCGGTTGTCGGAAACGCGGCTTGGTTGGTCGACATAATCCACTCCTTTTTTCTCATTTATTTGCGCTATCATTATAATCTTGTTATTAGACTTTAGACAAGAATAATTAAAAACCGCGAATCATACTATTGCTGATTGTTTTCAAACGTGGGACGTTCACCGAAGATCATGAAGCGCGTGTTCAGGACTGACTATCAAGCTACCAATATTTTTTACCTCAAAAACATCTCCCTCGCTTTAATGCGCATACTACTCCTGGCCTTGATTGTCCTCAGGTGGTTTGAGCTTCTTAATCCTTCAATTGCACCATGACGAGTGGTTATTAGGAATTTCCGAATAACCATTTTTCCGTCAAGTTCACCGTCCGCAAAAATGTTCTTTATGTGTTCATTAATAGTTGGTTTGGACTTGCCAAACAGCTCCGCTATGTATGCCTGCGTCAGCCACACCGTGTCATCCTCAAGACGGACATCTATTCCAACTCTCAACTCTCAACTGCCTTATTTGGCGCAAGTTGCGCAAAGTGCATTACAAGCCTGATTTATTGTCATAGTTATTATCATAGTAATGTCACAGTAAAATGTCACAGCTTGTCATAGCTTTAAAAGTCTATAGTAGCGAGTCGGGTCTGTTGTGCCTGAACCGACTTCTTCCACTACCCCGGCCTCCAGTAAATTTTTTAGATCCCGCTGCAATGTTCTACGATTTGCCCGCGGAAAGAGAGCCTCATAATCAGTTATCGTTAATCGTTCATTCTCCAGCAGGTGCTCCATAGCAGTGTACTGTCGTGCGTTTAACCCATAATCTTTTGCAAGCAAATCCAGTTTTATAGCCTGAGTGCCACTGGTTTTGACCTCATCCAATTGAGTCGCCAACCCTGTCACAAAATAATCCAGCCAGGATGTGAGATCCATGTTGTTTTCACGGACCGATTGAATCGCTTTGTAAAATGCAGATCGATCCCGCTCGTAATATTCGCTGATTGTAAATAGGCGTTTGAAATCATATCCTCTCTGATAGAGGCAGAGCGTTGAAAGTAAGCGCGAGGTACGTCCATTGCCATCAACAAATGGATGGATGTGTACAAGCTGGAACTGAGCAATACCTGCAACAAGCACAGGGTGAATCTCGGTATCCATCTGCAGCCACTCCACCAACTCGCGCATCATTCCAGGCACCTGCTCCGGCGCAGGCGGCTTGTAGATGATCTCGCCTGTTCCGCTGCTTGCAACGTAGTTTTGCACAAGTCGGTATTGTCCCGGCATAGCGGAACCGCCCCGCACCCCCTTTACCAGTCGCTGGTGAATCTCTCTTATCAGCGCTTCGCTTACCGGCCAACCGCTGGTCAGATACTCGCTAACCAGCTCAAAGGCATCGCGATAGTTCAACAGTTCAATAACATCATCGGGTTGCGCATCATCTACAGCACTGCCTTCCCATAGCATCCGTGACTGATCCAATGTTAGCTGTGTGCCCTCTATGTGGGTTGTGTAATGAGCCTCTCGCAACAAAGCCTGCTTGCTCATACGCGAAATCCACTCCTCAGATAAGGTGGCGGCATCCAGAAAGCCTCGCGCCCGCTCTATCCGAGTGAGGGCATTGGTCATCAAATTGGATATTGAAAATAAAGGATTCAATGCACAATTGACAGTGGACAAATCACAGTTTTTACGGAGCAATTGATTAGCACTCATTTGCCACCTCTTTCTTTTGAGGTTCTGATTATCGTTATAAGTAAGCGATTCAAGTCGCCTATTTTAGGACGAATGGAATTGTATTGCTGCAGATTTAAGTAGTGTGCCTGATATAGTAGTTCGATCCAATATTCTGTTTCGTTAGCTTCCTTTAGCGAAATGGACATTTTGTGGATAAAATCAGCTTTACTCTCTGCATGTTCAGCTTCTCGAACTAAAGCACCAATTGCGGTTCCTGATCGCAATACTTGTTTGCTCAACACATATTCATGTTTTTCATTCCGCAAGAATTCCGCCAGTCTAACAATTTGCAAAGCGAACGCAAACGATTTTTCTTTTACTACATTCTTCTTCATCACTCATTGCCCATTGTTAATTATCCATTGTCAATTGCCCATTGTCAATGCCTCAAGCTCATCCATATCCGTGATTATGGAGTTCTCCAATGCGCGCATCTTTTTCAGAATATCCTTGGGTGGGTCGTACTTGACTTCTTCATACTGCACATCGGCATCAAATCCTAAACACTTAACATATTCAGAGTTAAGCTTTTCAGACAGGTTGCTAATCAAATATATTTTGTCGAATTTTTCGTGGGAGAGAATTGTTTTTATTGGACCTCCATTTGCAGGCGGTTCAAGCTTTTGCCTGACATATTTGCTGATTTCATTGCGTGTTCCTTCATCACAATCGTTCAACAGAAACCTTATATCAGTATGCCCTATCCAAGAAACCAAGACTCTCATAAATACCTCATGAACAGAACTATAATGCTTTTTACGCACAAATACAATCTCAAGTGGCTCAGCTGCGCGAATCGGGCTCTGAGATCTGAGTCTTGCCTGTGTTTTGATACTCTGCTTCAAGCTGCCTGATCACACGCATCACCACCCCTACAGCCCACTGCCTGTCGAATATCTTATCGGGCGAAAGTCCTTCGCCCTGGGGCTCAAAGGCATGCTCATCACTATCCATCAGGGCGTCAAGCGAGACCAGCCCCTTTGCCGGCTTCCTTCGTTGCGCATTGTCCGCCCGCCTTGAGTTCGACACAAACCGTTGGAAAAGCGGCTTGGTTGGTCGACATAATCCACTCCTTTTTTCTCCCGGTTTTTACGCTATCATTATAATCTTGTTGTCAGACTTTAGACAAGAATAATTAAAAACCGCGAATCATACTATTGCTGATTGTTTTCAAACGTGGGTCGTTCACCGAAGATCATGAAGCGCGTGCTCAGGACTAACTATCACGCTACCAATATTTTTTACCGCAAATATTTTTTACCTTAAAAACATCTCCCTCGCAGAACGGTAAAGCGTGCGGGGAGTGGATCAATAACTATCCACCAGCAGGCTCTCAATTATTGACCAACTAGGAAAGCCAAGGCTTGCCCTTTACGGACAACCGTTCACGACACACAAATCGAAGTTGCAACAAACCATCGATCATGATATTGTAATACCAAAACACATCGATGGAGATTATTTATGTATTCAGTCACAGTTTCACCTAAATTCCAGGTAGTTATTCCCCGCCCAGTTCGAGACTCCCTTAAACTGAAGGCAGGACAGAAAATACAAGTCATTGAATATGATGGCAGGATTGAAATGATCCCGGAAAAGGATATCACAGAACTTTACGGTTTTCTCGAAGGAATTAATACGGATTTTGAACGAGAAGAGGACCGTGTATGAACATCGTAGATTCTTCCGGTTGGTTGGAGTACTTCTCAAAGGGACCTAACGCAAAAAAGTATCTTCAACCCTTAAAAGATACGGTAAATTTAATTGTTCCAGTCATTACTATTTATGAAGTCTTTAAAGTTGTACTGAGGGAACGAGGAGAGAACGATGCACTTCTGGTAGCTGCGGCCATGCAGAGAGGAACCGTGTCAAATCTAACAACCAAGATAGCCTTGGCAGCCTCAAAGCTGAGCCTGCAATACAAGCTACCAATGGCCGACAGCATTATTTTGGCAACAGCCCAACTTAACAATGCTACTTTATGGACTCAGGATATTGATTTTAAAGATATTCCTAGCGTAAAATACTTCTCGAAGGATTAATTTGCAATCCTGATTATTGAGAAGTGACCCTAAAAGTGATAATGGAGTAGTGCAAGCATCTTGCTTGCAGAAAACATTTTCATTCAAGCTGGAAGCTTGAGGTACTTCACTCCACAACTTACGAAAATGGTTGTCTAAACTTCTTGTTTTTTGCAACCTTTTGATCGGTTTGTACGCTGATTCATATTTTCGGTTCTGCGGGAAGTGACTTGAGATTTCTGATGAAACGAGTTCTGTTGAACTCTTTCTTATTTTTCATGACATCGAACACCTCAACACTCACGGCTTGCGCGATGTAGATGCGGGCATCCTCCTCAGAAATGCCATCGGACTTAAGCCGTTCCAGCGTTTCTCTTGATTCTGGCGGGTCGTCATCACGTATTTGATTCTCGACGATCTGCATGAATGCTGATTTCAAAACTGGGTTCCCTTTTTCCATTGTATCCTTTCCAGCGGACGCCCACGCTAGCGGGCTGCGGCACGCTGTGCCGTTCAGCGTGATGTTCCCGGTCAATTCGCTTCAACTCCCGAAGAGCGGAGTTCTTTCACTCAATCTGATAGATAGCCATCTTCCTCATTCCAATTTCATAGTAGCAAAAAATATTCAATTTACGCAATTGCTCATTTTCATTTCCGTCTCCAGGCTGTCATGAGGCTCTTGAGTTCCACGTTTTGCGGATGCCGGTCGAATTCGGCTACAACAATGTTCTCAATTATCTTGGATATTGGAAATAAGAAGATTTACTTGGTTCTCATTTTAATGTAAAATAAATTTTTATTTCTTTATGTCAAATTGTGACTATGCAGAAAATGCAAAGCGTTTAAACGATAGTGCGCCATGCTCGTCTGACAGCAGGACAAGAAATTAAACGAGGATGTTATGCCTAAAATCTATGACAACATCAAAAACCAGCTTTCAGAGGGACTGGCCGCTACATTAAAGGTTTCCAAGCGCGGCGATTTCTGCGTTGGCTATTTTAATCTGCGGGGTTGGCATGAAATAGCCGATAGAATTGATGAGTTAGATGGAATGTTGGTTACTGAAAAATATGATCAGTTCCACCGGTATTGCCGGCTTCTTGTTGGCATGCAGAAACTTCCCTCGGAAATATTGAGGGACTCGTTTTTGCACGATGATACCTACATAATCGATCAAGCTGAGATGCTGAAACTGAAGAAAAAACTCGCGTATGAATTTAAAGAGCAATTGACTATCGGAACGCCGACGGAACGGGATGAAATATACCTACGCAAATTAAGTCGGCAGCTCAAAGGAAAAAAGGTCGTAGTCAAGCTGTATTTAAAACATCAGCTTCACGCGAAGCTCTACCTTGCCATTAGCGATGATGTCCGAGTACCGGTCGTTGGATTTCTTGGAAGCAGCAATCTTACGCTGGCAGGATTATCCAAACAGGGCGAACTTAATGTTGATGTTATGGACCAAGATGCCGCCGCTAAACTAGCGCAATGGTTTAATGATCGCTGGGATGATAACAAATGTATCGATATTACAGATGAACTGATTCAGATCATTGATGAAAGCTGGGCTGCTGACAGACTTGTCTCCCCATTTCATGTCTATTTGAAAATAGCTTATCACCTCTCACGCGAAGCCCGTGCAGGTATCAATGAATATAAACTTCCCCTAGTATTCCGAAAAGAGCTATTCGATTTCCAGCAAAAAGCGGTTCTAGTCGCAGCACATCATCTGCATAAACGTGGAGGTGTGATGATCGGTGATGTAGTTGGCTTGGGAAAAACTATTACTGCCGTCGCACTGGCCAAGATGTTCGAAGAAGATTTTTTTCTAGAGACGCTGATTCTATGCCCGAAAAACATTGTTGACATGTGGGAGGGGTATGTCCACAAATATCAGCTCCATGCCAAGGTGCTCTCGCAGAGTATGGTGCAAAAACAGCTGCCCAATTTACGGCGTTACCGACTTGTTATTATTGATGAAAGCCATAATCTGCGTAACGATAAGGGAAGCCGCTACCGCTCCATTAAATCTTATCTTGAAGAAAACGAGAGCAAGGTTATCCTGCTTTCAGCAACCCCTTATAATAAATCCTATGTCGACTTGTCCAATCAGTTACGGCTGTTTCTGGCCGATGACCAAGACCTCGGCATCAGCCCTGAACGGTATATTGAAAGTATCGGCGGCCAAGTTTATTTTACTTCAAAACACACAGAAACATTTATCCGCAGCATTAAAGCATTTGAAAAGAGCGAGATTTCGGATGACTGGCGTGAACTTATGCGACTCTATCTGGTCAGACGGACGCGCAGTTTTATAAAAAGTAATTATGCGGGAACTGACAGTGCTAACAATCGTAAATACCTGACTTTTCCTGATGGAACCAGATCCTATTTCCCTGACCGTTTACCCAAAAAAGTGGCCTACCCATTCAACCCGAAGGACAAAAAAGACCAGTACGCCAGGCTTTACTCAGCCGCCATTGTAGATGCCATTAACAGCCTCGATCTACCCCGCTACGGGCTTGGAAACTATATCAACCCCAAAGCGATCATAAAACCAACAGATGCCGAATCCTTGATTATCGCCAACCTTTCCCGTGCCGGCAAACGGCTGATGGGTTTCTGCCGTACCAATTTATTCAAGCGCTTGGAGAGCAGCGGTTACTCCTTTTTGCTCTCTCTTTCCCGTCATATTCTACGCAATTTCGTCTTCATCTATGCAACCGAGAATAACCTGCCAATCCCCATCGGGAAAAGTATTGTGGAGAATTTAGATGATTTTATTGAAGACAGTGACACGGACGCCGAGGTCGACGATAACAGCATCTCTTTTATTCGGAATGAAGAGGAGTATCTCAAGCGCGCTAAACAGATATACAAGCTGTTTGCCGATAAATATGAGCTGCGATTTGAATGGATCCGCAGCGGGTTGTTTTATTCTGAAATGAAAAAGTCGCTTATCAACGACAGCCGCACAATTATCAGGATTCTAGCTACTGCGAAAAAATGGTATCCCGATCAAGACCGCCAGTTGCACGCACTATTCAATCTGATCAATAACACCCATAAAAACGAAAAGGTCCTCGTGTTTTCCCAGTTTGCCGATACTGCCTGGTACCTGTGCGAACAACTCAAACAACTAGGCGTTCAAAGCATTGAGTGCGTTACAGGTTCCTGTGACAATCCCACCGGCTATGCGCACCGTTTCAGCCCGATCAGTAATGAAGAACCCAAAATTAAAGGCACGAAGGAGGAACTGCGCGTACTCGTGACCACCGATGTGCTCAGTGAGGGGCAGAACCTGCAGGATGGTCATATCATCGTAAATTATGATCTGCCTTGGGCGATTATCCGGCTGATTCAGCGCGCCGGGCGCGTTGACCGCATTGGACAGAAATTCAATGAGATATTGTGTTACTCCTTTCTTCCCGAGGACGGCGTTGAAGAAATTATCAAACTTAGGGCGCGACTGAGCACCAGAATCAGAGAGAACGCGGAAGTCGTCGGTTCTGATGAAACCTTTTTTGACGGCGACCCCGTCAACATCCGTGATCTTTACAATGAAAAATCCGGCATCTTTGACCATGAGGATGATACCGAGGTTGACCTTGCTTCTTATGCCTATCAGATATGGAAAAACGCCATCGACGCCGATGCAACGCTTGCCAAAATCATCCCCGATATGCCCAGCGTCATTTACGCGACTAAAGCCAACACCTTTGAAAAAGAGCGGGAGGGTGTAATTGTTTACACCCGAACTTCGGATGACAACGATGTCCTCGCATGGCTTGATGTGCAGGGTAAAATGATTACCCAGTCCCAGCTTGCCATACTCAAAGCAGCGGAGTGTAACAAAGAGGCAAAGCCGCTCTATAAATTGCCCGACCATCACCACCTTGTAAAAACCGCAGTGGGGATTATCAGCAACGAAGAGGTGGCCACCGGAAGTTCTCTCGGCAAAAAATCCGGCGTCAAGTACCGGGTCTATATGCGCCTTGATCGTTATTTTAAAGAGAATGACGGCACGCTTTTTGTGACCGAAGAGATGAAAAAAGCCGTGGACGATATTTTCAAATACCCGCTGAAAGAGTTCGCCCGTGACACCCTGAACCGCCAGCTCAAAGCAGGCATAGCGGATGATGGGCTGGCACACCTTGTGGTCTCACTGCGGGATGATGACAAATTGTGTATCACCAATGACGAAGATCAGGCAACCCGAATGTCCCAGATTATTTGTTCCCTGGGCATCAGGAATGGAGCATAAATATGGCGATTACCAAAACTGAGTTTTCTGGATTTATCAAAGAATTTAATTTCCGTGAACTGTTTAATGAGCTGGGTTGGAATAATGATCGGACAAAACAAACAATTATTGTTGATGACGCAACCTTTGTTATCAACGGTATTGCTGAGAAAAGCGGCTTCCGAATTTTTGTCTGCGAACCCGCGCCAGGGAACAAACTGCCCAGTTCGGCAATGCGCAAAAAAATTGAAAGCACGGTGACCAAGCTCTTTCAGGAGCATCTCATTATTTTTATTGATCAGCATCAGCGCGAGCAGATCTGGCAATTGGCAGTGCGTCAAGCCGGCGCCCCCACAAAAATAAGCGAAACCCGCTTTTCACTATCCCAGGAGCCGGAGCTGCTGTATCAGCGGACAAGCGGTTTGTTTTTCACGCTGGACGAAGAAGAAAAGGTCACCATCATCGATGTCACTAAACGCGTTGCCGATAATTTCCAGCAGAACAATGAACGCGTTACCAAAAAATTCTATGAAGGTTTTAAAAAAGAGCACACCGCTTTTTTGAAATTCATAAAGGGCATCGATCAAAAACTGAACATGGATTGGTATGCCTCGCTGATGTTGAACCGCCTGATGTTCTGCTATTTCATCCAGAAAAAAGGTTTTCTGGATAACAATAAGAACTATCTGCAGGACAAGCTCAAAGCATGCAAAGCGAATAAAGGCAAAAACCAGTTTTTTTCGTTCTATCGCGATTTTCTGCTGGCCCTTTTCCATAAAGGGCTGGGCGCGCCGGAACACACTGACAACTATGAAGTTAAAATCGGCAAAATCCCCTACCTTAACGGCGGGCTGTTCGACGAACACGAAATTGAAAAGACCTTTAAGAAAATCCAGATTGAGGATCAGGCGTTTGAAGATCTCTTCACTTTTTTTGATCAGTACGAGTGGCATCTTGATACCAGCGAAAGCGCCAGCGGCAAAGAGATCAACCCGGATGTTATCGGGTATATCTTTGAGAAATACATCAACGACCGCGCTCAGATGGGCGCCTATTACACCAAGGAGGACATTACCGACTACATCGGCAAAAACTGCATTATCCCGTGGCTGTTTGACGAAGTTAAACGGAGGTACCCGCAAGCCTTTGCCAGTGACGGCTGGCTCTGGCAGATGGTCAAAAACAGTGGCGATGATTACATCTATGACGCGGTTAAATACGGCGTGCCGGAGACCGGCGATCTGTTTGACGACCTGCCGGCTGAGGTACAGAGCGGCTTTGCGCCGGAGTTGGAAAACAGTGTGGTGGGCGGCAACGGCCCATGGCTCTGGGAACTCCGTCAAAGCTGGAACAAGCCCGCGCCCGCTGATATTGCCTTGCCGACTGAGCTTTACCGCGAAGTGATCGAACGGCGCAAACGCTACGCGGAGATTAGCGCAAAAATTACAAATAATGAAGTCAACACCATCAATGAATTCATCACCTGCAACCTCAATATCCGCAAGTTCGCGCAGGATGTGCTCGAAACAACCGAAGATGCCAAGTTTATCCGCCACTTTTATGAAGCCCTCTCGAACATAACCATACTGGATCCCACCTGTGGCTCCGGCGCGTTTCTCTTTGCAGCCATGAACATCCTTGAACCGCTCTATGACGCCTGTATCCGGCGGATGGGTAATTTCATTGATGAATCAGGCAAAGGCAGCCATGCGAGTTTTGAAGAGACTTTGGCGCAGGTGAACGCGCCGGAACATCCGAATCAACAATACTTTATTTACAAGTCCATTATTTTGAACAACCTCTACGGCGTGGACATCATGAATGAAGCCGTGGAAATCGCCAAATTGCGGCTGTTCTTAAAACTGGTGGCAACTGTTGACGCCGACTACCGCAAATCTAATCTGGGGCTGGAGCCGCTGCCGGATGTTGACTTTAATATCCGCGCCGGCAATACGCTGGTGGGATATGCGACACAAAAACAGTTTGAAGATGCTTTTGTCGGTGTAATCGACTTTGATAATGACGCGGAAAAGATCAAGGAAAGATGTGACATCGTGGCCCGCGCCTTTGCCCACTACAAAGAGATTCAACTGCAAGGCAATGCTGATTTTGAAGATTTTAAAACAGCGAAAGACGACTTGAACGAGCGGCTGGGAAAATTAAGAGATGAATTAGATAAAATCCTGCATAAACAGCATTACAGTAACGTGAAGTATGAGCAGTGGCTTGCCACGCATCAGCCCTTCCACTGGTTCGCAGAGTTTTATGGGATTGTCCATGACCAAGGTGGGTTTGATGTGGTGATTGGGAATCCGCCGTATGTTGAGTATTCTAAGACACAGAAAGTGTATCAATTGATAGGCTATAAAACTTCTACATGTGGCAACATTTATGTAAACACAATTGAACGTTCTGAGTCAATAATTTCGCCTGCCGGACTAATTGGCATGATTGTGCAGTTACCAATCGTTTGCACAGACAGAATGATACCAATACAGACTTTTCTGAATCAACATTTTAGTATGCGGTTATTCGCTACATTCGATGACAGACCAGGCAAACTATTTGATGGGCTTGACCACATAAGAGCTACGATTTTCATCATTAAAAAACAATCCCCAAAAAACACGTCATTTACATCAGCCTACAATCGGTGGACTTCGGAATGCCGCTCTTACCTTTTTAATTCTTTGGTGTTCACAAGACATGAGAACACTTCTATTTTAGGTGCTATTCCAAAAAGTGGATCAATTATTCATTCAACCTTGATTCGTAAATTACTTAAGCATAAACTGCTCTCTCATTATTTGCATGGCAGAAAAAAAATATTCTTTCATAATGCTCCTCAATATTGGATCCGAGCAACAAAAAAAACGCCATATTTTTGGAATGAAAAAGATGGCGAAAAAATATCTGTGCAAATTAAAGAGCTGTGTTTTAATGACGAAAATATCCAAACGATAGGATGCGCACTGCTTAACAGCACATTGTTTTACATTTGGTTTATTAGCTTATCGGATTGTAGGCATTTGAATATGCGCGAAATAAAAACGATGCCTATTCCAGTAGAAACTTTGTTAAGTGCTGTACATAAGCTAAAAAAAGCAACCGAATGCTTATTGCTGGATTATGAATCTAATAAATACCGCAAAGAAACGACATATAAAACTACGGGGAAAGTAATTTACGATGAATATTATCCTAAACTTTCCAAGCCCATAATTGACCAGATTGACTCCCTTCTCGCCCAGCACTACGGCTTTACGCATGAGGAGCTGGATTTCATCATCAACTACGACATCAAATACCGGATGGGCAAGGAGCTGAACAGCGGGGAGGGGAACGATGATTGACAACACTTTGGCCATTTTCGAAAATTATAAGATCCGGCGTCATTACGATGAGCAGATGGAGAGCTGGTATTTTTCGGTGGTTGACATTATTCAGGTTTTGATTCAGCAGCCGGATTATCAGGCTGCCCGCAACTACTGGAAAGTTTTAAAAAACCGCTTAAAAAAAGAGGGCAGTCAAACGGTTACAAATTGTAACCGGTTGAAACTTGTCGCTGAGGACGGCAAGATGCGATTTAC
>Ga0265294_10004786_pt1 | contig 16745 bp, 15 predicted proteins | sample MunlanPumphouse3_FD_192504 | JGI IMG/M metagenome (GOLD analysis project Ga0265294, IMG submission 192504) | Groundwater microbial communities from a municipal landfill in Southern Ontario, Canada - Pumphouse #3 | ecosystem: Environmental > Aquatic > Deep subsurface > Groundwater | place...
TTTTGATAAAATATCTTTTTATTATCTTCAGACAAGGATGATAAAATATGCCATAAGGGAAAAATTAATAAAAAATATAACCAAGCATTAAAATCAAAAAAAGCATCACTAAAATTATTTTTTATAACTCCATAAACCAAACCAAAGACAATAAAAAACAATAAAATAAAAAAATATTTAAAATATGGCATTTTTAAATATCTTAACCACAGAGCTTGGCGATCCTTAATAAATTCTAAAACAAACCTACCCGCCCAAACAAGCATAATCACTGACCATAAAGCGATTCTCAAAGAAATTTTAAAATCTCCAGCTTCTAAAAAGAAGATATAACCCATGGAGTTAAAAAATAATTCCCCTAAAATTAAATAAAAAGACCATTTTAACCTATAAACAGATAAAATAAAGATTAAAATTACTAAAATAAAAAAAACAATTAGGTTAATAATGCTAAAATAAAAAGATAGAAAAGAAATTATTTCTAATAATAAAAAAATAGCAAATATCCAAAAAATTACTTTTCTTTCTTTTAAAATTGAAGATAATTTTATCATATTAAATTATGTTTTTTCTTAATTATTTCTACAGCTCGCTGATATTTTTTAACTACTGGCAAAAAAGGAAAGGCCTTGTAAGCAAAGGCTGGTAGCCAGGAGCTAATTACTCCACCTGGCTTTATTTTAAATAAAGGATCATCTATAAAACCTCCTTGATGACCATTTTCTAACATCGTTAACCACAAATCCCAATCCTGTAATTTTTTAATATTTTCATCCCAACCACCGACCGGAAAAGTCTCCTTTCTGATTAAAGCCATGGTATGGATATAGGGCATTTTTTTTAAACGTTCGGCGTCAAAGGGCCATAATTTAAATAATTTTTTACCCCAATAAAAAGAGGAGTAAGTATAGGCTATTGAATTATCAGCTTGTAAAAATTTCATCATTTTTTCTAAAGCATCTGAGCGTAAAACAGCATCGTCATCACAAAAAAATAAAAATCTTCCCTGAGCCTCCTTAAGTCCGCGATTTCTAGCAGCCGGCGCCCCTCTATTTTTCTGATTAAAAAAATAATAATTATTTTCTAATTTATTTTTTTCAGAAAATTTTTCAAAAACCGCCAAAGTATTGTCAGTAGAACCATCATTTACAATAATAACTTCAAAATCACGAAAAGTTTGTTTTTCAATACTTTTAATAGTGTCTAATAATGTTTTAGCCCCATTATAAACTGGAATAATAATTGAAATCATATTAATAATTTAAAAATCTATAAATATCTTGAACTTGCTTTTTCCAATCAAACTTAAATAAAACTCGATCTCTGCCCCACTCCCCCATTTTTAATCTTTTTTCTTCATTATTAAGTAAATATAAAATAGCTTCGGATATTTCGTCAACATCCTCTGGGTCAACCAATAAACCATTAACCCCATTTTCCACAGCGTCACCAACCCCGCCACTATCTCCAGCTATAACTGGCTTTTTAGCTAAATTAGCTTCTAAATAAACAATACCAAATCCTTCAAAATCACCGTTAATATTACGGGATGGCATTATAAAGATATCACATAAAGACAATAAAGCCCATTTTTCTACCTCACTTACCTCTCCAATAAAATTAATATATTTCTCCCAATTATCTCCAAAATTATCATAGGCAATCTTTTTAAGATATTCCAATTCTGGCCCTCTTCCAGCTATTAAATACATAATATTACTATCAGAATTTTTTTTAATAATATCTTTTAAGGCTTTAATCACATAATCAAAGCCCTTACGCTTAACTAGCCTTCCTAAGCTAAATATAATTTGATGATTTTGTAAATTATTTTTAATTTTAATCTCCTCAACTAATTCTTCATTAAAATTAGAAAAATCCTTAGCGCCAGGATTAACTACAGAAATTTTAGAATAATTTTTTAAAAAATCAGAACATAGCTTGGCTGTGTAAGAATTAGCAGCAATAATTTTATCAGCTGACTTTAAAATAATTCTACTAATTATCCTCTTCCAAGAGTTTCTGGTAGCACAAGAAAAATCCATGCCATGTAAAATAACTGCATAACGAGTTTTTAAAATTTTAGAAACTAAATACATAGCAATTCCTAATGGCAAAACATGACCAACGATAACATAGTCAATTTTATTTTTTTTAATATAGTGATACAATTTAAATATAGATTTAGTCCATTTAAACAAGCCCCTTTTTCTCAATAATTCATGATTATTGTTATTTAAAATAAATAAATGCTCACTTGTTGGCCAATGATAAGCTAGGTTGGTATAATAATTAGCAATACCGCCTTTAAAAGGAAAATATTCTAAAGTAATCAATAAAAATCTCATATCTTTTGATTATTTTTCTTAAAAGAATTCAGCACATAGAAAATATCATCTTTTTTAATTCCACCTAATAAAAATAAAATTATAAAATAAAATATCATCGCTAAAAAACACAACAAAAATAAATTAATCAAATCTTTTAAAACAAAAATTACCACCCCCATTAAAAGAGCGGCGAAAAATATTCTTAAAAAACTTAATAAATTATCTTTAATTTTATAATCAATTATTTTTTTACACTCTATTATTCCCAAAACAAACATCAAGGCGTTACTTAAAAATACTACCAAGGAAGCTCCAACGGCTTGAAATATCGGAATAAAGATAATATTTAAAACTATAGCTGATATTAAGGTTATTAACATGTTACGGGTATTTCTAGACTGACGATCGCAAGCGTTTAATAAAGAACCAATAGGAAAATTTATAAAAATAAAAATCAAGGACAAAATTGATATTCGAAGTGGCCAATTAGCTCCCTCATAGCCCCCTTTAAATATAGATAAAATTTGATCCGACAACAAAAAAACAGCTACTGAAATTGGGACTGAAATTAAAAGCAAATAATCAATAGATCTCTTAAAGGCTATTTTTAATTGTTCTTTATTATTAAGCCAATAATAACTCATAGCCGGATACAGGGAAGCCACAAAGGCCATTGGCAAGAACTGTAAAGCAAAAATTATTTTAAAAGCTATTTGATAAATACCAACATAATAATCACCAGAAAAGAATGATAATAAAACCGAGTCTAAATAAGTATATAATCTCTGAAAAATTCCATAAAGAGCAAAGGGCAAACTTAATAATAATATTTTTTTAATAAAAATAAAATCCAAGGAAATTTTAAAAGAAACTTTCATTTTGAAACGCAAAACTATAAAAGAATAAATAAAATTAAAAATACTTGCTATAACTAAAGATAACATTATAATCCTTAAATCCATTTTTAATATTAAAAAAATCCATCCGGCTATCAAAACAATAGCCTGAAAAATAATAGAAGAAATACTCTCAAATTTTAAGTTATGAAACCCTCGAATAGATCCAAAAAAGGTCAAGGTAAAAGAATCTAATACCATGCAAATACTAGAAATATAAACTAATTGCTTACTCACAATATCATAATCTCCCAAAATATTAATAAAGAAAAAAACCGCCAAAATTGATAAAGAACCAGTAATAAATTTTAAACCTATAATATTTGATAATAATTTATGAGATTTTTCTAAACTCTTAGCTGTCTCCCTGATTAAATAATTTACCAACCCCAAATCAATGAAGATAGCAAAAATAGTAGTAAAAGAAATGGCAAAATAATATTTACCTAAACTCTCTGGGCCAATATTTCTAGCTAATAAGACAAAATAAAAAAAAGATAAAAACTTTTGTATTATCAAAGCGATAGTCAAATAAGATGTATTTTTAGCAATATTATTTATTTTCTTAAGATCCTCCATATTCTTAATAATTTTATATGTTTAAATTATAACATAAAAATAAATAAAACCAATATTTATATATTTAAAGCTGTTTAATTAATTTATGATAAATTTATCTAAAATTTAACAACAACTCAAATAAAATATTATAAAATAAAAGTATCTTAATAATTAATCAAGCGAAAATATTTCGCTAATAAAAATTATGAAAATTTTAATCATCGAAGATGATAAGGAGATCGTAGAATTATTAAAAGAATCCTTAAAAAGAGAGTTATTTGTTGTCGATTATGCTTATAATGGCAAAGACGGGTTATTCTTATACCGAACCAATCATTATGACTTATTAATTGTCGATTATAATTTACCAGAAAAAAATGGAATAGAAGTAATTAAAGAAATAAAATCAGAAAATAAAAACATAAAAACTATAATTTTAACAGTTGACTCCACCCAAGAAACCAAAGAATTATTTTTTAATTTAGGGATAGATGATTATATAACTAAGCCCTTTATTTTCAAAGAATTTCTTTCTCGTGTAAAAGCGGTTATAAGGAGGCCAGCCATAGCCCAAAAAATAATTTACAAAATAGATGACTTAGTAGTCGATATGGACAAGCATTCCGTAATGAGAAATAAAAAAAGCATTTATTTAACCTTCAAAGAATTAATGCTTTTAGAATTCTTATTAAAAAATAGAGGTAAAGTTATCTCTCGCACTGTTTTAATGGAAAATATTTGGGATTTTAATGCTGATCCCTTTTCTAATACTGTTGAATCTCACATTTTAAAATTAAGAAGAAAACTTGACCCGCAAAGGAATAAAAGAGATTTGATCCATACCATTAAAGGCCGAGGATATAAACTAGATTTAAAGAAGTGGTAATTTTTAATTTTAAAATAAAGAAATTTTTTCAATAGCATCAATCTTCTTGCCCAAAAATATTTCTCCCAATTCTTTAAATTTTTCAGGATTATCAGTAGTAAAAAAAACACATTTTTTTTCTTTTTTATTAAGGACTGTTTCAATTTCCGGATGTTTTTGCAAATAATTTTTTAAACTATCACTAACAACTTTTCCGGGATCAAAAACTAAGCAATTTTTTTTCATTATCTTTTTAATATTTTTTAATAAAAAAGGATAGTGTGTGCAAGCTAAAACCAAAGCCTCAACCTGCTTACTCTTAAGAGCGATTAAATATTTTTTTAATATCATCTTGGTTTCTGACTTCTTTAGCCAACCCTCCTCTATTAAAGGCACTAACAAGGGGGTAGCTTTTTGAAATATTTCAATATCTGGATTTAATTCCCTGATTTCATCAGCATAAATATTAGAATTAATAGTGGCCTTAGTTCCAATTATCCCTACTTTTTTAATATTATCAATAGATGATATTTTTTCAGCAATTGGCCTAATAACTCCCAAAACTTTTAAATCTGGGTATTTTCTTGGCAAATATTCTTGTTGAATTCTCCTAAGAGCTTGAGCGGAAGCACTATTGCAAGCGATAATAACAAGCTTGCACCCCTTGGCCTGCAAAAAATCAATAGCTTTTTGACTATATTTATAAATAATTTCAGGGGATTTATTGCCATAAGGAACGTTAGCATTATCTCCTAAATAAATATAATTATATTGCGGAAGGTCTATCAGAAAATGATGCAAAACTGTTAAACCTCCAACTCCTGAATCAAAAACTCCAATCATATATTAAGCTAATTTAAAATTATTAATAACTAAAACAAAACTATAACCCAAGAAATTAGCCGCCTTGCGACAAACAATCATCCTTTCATTAAAAATTTCAAAATACTCCATAGCTCCAGTAATTTTGGTATCAATTTTTAATCGCAAAACAATTTCTCTTTTAGCTTTATTTAACTTAAAGGAAGAATCAATTACTGAATAATTAACCCGATCATGAATATCACTTTTAATATTTTCGGGGCTTTTATCCTCAACTCGACTACGATGCACATCTGATTTATCAGCCAAAATTAAAATGGCTCCAATTTTATTAATAATTTCATATTTATTCTCATCATGATTAGCGATAGCCTGCATTATCTCTAAAACGCCCTTAGTATCATCAGAAACACCTAAAAAAAATTGAGAAAATAACATTGCTCCAGTATAGCAATGCTCTGTTCTTTGCAAAAAATTACCCATGTCATGACAATATCCAGCAATTGAGGCTAATTCCTGTTCCCTCTCATCCATTCCAATATTTTTAGCCAAACTCTTAGCCCGATCAGATACTACCCCAACATGACGAACTCCATGGTCAGTATAGCCTAAAAAACTTAGATATTGTTCTGATTTTTTTATACACTCTTTAACTCCTGGATGTTTTTTAACTTCTTCTAATTTTAACATAAATATAATAAATTAATTTTAACCTAATAAACCATGAGCCATACTCTCCTTAATGCCAGCCCCAGTAATTGAAATAAAATCAACTTTGCCTTTAATTTTCTCAATACTGTCAGCACCTACGTAAGTCATGCCAGAAGCCAGTCCTCCAATTAATTTATTAACAATTGGAATAACTGAGCCTTTATATTCTATCATAGTCATTTCCCCTTCGACGTGAACTACTTCTTCTTTTTTCTTTCCATCTAATTCCATTTTTTTAACTGTAGCTAAATAGCTAGCCATCCCTCGATATTCTTTATATTTTTTACCATCTTTTTCAATAATTTTCCCAGGGGTCTCATCAGTTCCAGAAAATAAAGACCCTAACATTACAGTATCTGCCCCAGCTCCAATAGCCTTAGTAATATCACCGGATATCTTTATTCCACCATCAGCGCAAACAGGAACTCGCCCTTGAGCTGCTTCATAGACATCCATAATAGCAGTAATTTGCGGGACACCAGCCCCCGCCATAATTCTAGTAGTGCACATTGACCCCGGACCAATCCCAACCTTTAAAGCATCCGCTCCCTTGCTAATAAAATACTCAGCGGCATCCTTGGTGGCAATATTTCCTACAATAACATCAATTTGAGGATAATTTTTTTTAATATAATCTAAAGTTTTTCCCACCCTCTTAGAATGACCATGAGCTACATCCAAAACCAAAATATCAACTCCGACCTCATTTAAAGCTTTAGCCCTTTCTTCGAAATCTTTAACTCCAATAGCCGCGGCTGTTAAAAGTTTTTCCTTTTTTACTTCCATAATCTCCCGAGCTTGATTTTCAATAGTCATAAAACGATGCAAAATACCTAACCCGCCCAAACGACCAATAGTAATAGCCATTTTACTTTCACAAACAGTGTCCATGTTAGCAACCAAAAAAGGAATATCTAAAAAATGATTTTTAGTAACCCTGGTTTGAAAAGAAACATCTTTACGTGATTCTACTCGATTATATTTTGGAACCACCAAAACATCATCAAAAGAATATCCTTGTCCAATAATTCTTGCCATATATTTTTTATTTAAAAAATTAATTTAACAACCAAATACTATAAGCTAAATAGGTAGCAAAGCTAACCCACAGAAAATAAGGCCATAGCAAAATTGAAGAAAATTTATTATTCTTCCACAATAAAACAATTAAAATTATAGTAGTAATATTTAAAACAATCATTTCTACGATTGACCAAAATATTAAACCCCAACCAAAAAATAAGGTACTCCAAAAAATATTTAAAACTCCGTTAATTATAAAAAATATCAAAATTGGTTGAAACCTAATTTCTTTACTCTCCTTATTTTTTCTAAGAAAAAATAAAACAGAAAAAACAGCCAAAATAAAAATTATAGTCCAAATTATCCCAATAAAAGAGCCGGGAGGAGTAAAGCTAGGTAAATTGATATTATTATACCAATCCATTCCCTTATTAGTTATTAAGCTACCGATAGCCGAAACCAAAAAGACAGAAATGATTGCTACGGCATATTTAATTCTATTTTTTATAAAATTGTTTTTCATAATTTTAAAATTACTTTTAAACTTTTATTATTATAACATTTTCTAAAAATAAAGTCATCGAGCTAAGAAAAGTCATCAGCAAAAAACTCATATCCCAATATTAAAGCCGGGGTTGATAAAAAATACCAAATAATAATATCATCTAACGGGAAAACTTCTCCCCAAATTTTTATAGGAAATAGATATTCTCCTGGCCAGAACCAACTTCCAATCTTGAGAGAAATCAATTCATAAATAAAAAAGATTATAGCAAAAAATAAAGTAGGAATTATAGTCTTTTTAATTAAGGAAGGTTTCTTAATAATAAACCAAGTCATCGGGATAATTAAAACTACTATAGCAATAGTAAAATAATTAGCCCCTATGATATTTTTATTATAAAAATATAAAGAAAATACAATTATTAAAAAAATAAAAAATAAGATAATCAAATACTTAAACTTTTTATTAATTTTTCCAGGACGATCATTGTTAATAAAATATTCATAAAAAGATAGACCCCAAAAAAAATTTAAAAAAGCAAATAACATGTTTTCCAGGGGAATAAGTCCAAATATTCTAGGAAAAACAGAAGACACATCCCAAACATCTTTTAATCTAGCCATTAATTCTACCGGAGGGGCAAACAATAACACAGTTATTAAAGAAAAAATTAAAACTCGAAATCGAGAGTTTTTTAACCAATAAAAATTTAAAATGCTTGGTGGAAATAAAACTATGATAATAGAAATAATATAAATTGGTTGCCAATAATAAACTAAAATACAAGCTAAAATAACATAGGTTAATAAAAAAAATATCTTTATTTTCTTGTTTTTTTCCATATTATAAAATAATTTTACTTATAATATTTCCCAATAAATATGACAAAATTATTACAATAATAGCTATAAGAAGATGCTCTCCCACTACTCGATAAGGATTTCCTTTGCCTTGTTTACCAACTTGAAAACTCAAAACTGATAATAAAATTATTCCCCAAGCAATAGAAATAAAAGAAGAAGTTTTTAAACTAAAAAACAAGAAAGGAATAACAAAAGTTAAGGTAGATAAAAACTTAGACAAAAAAGTTATAATAGTTGCCTCCCAAACATGCCGAGATTTATTTTTTTTATCTGACTCTTCAGAAATATGAATTCCCAAAGAATCAGAAAAAGAATCAGCTAAAGCAATGATAAGTATTCCGCTAACAATCGCTAACTTTGAACCAGTTCCTGAATTAAGCCCCACCACTAACCCCATGGTTGTTATAACAGCTGAAGTCAAACCAAAGCTCAATCCCTTTTTATAAGATTTTTTCATATTTTTTTTGATTTTTTACGAGCTAAATTAGCAAAACGATGAGCCTCGTCTCTAGCTAGTAATAAAATATTTTTAATATTTAAAACTTTTTCCTTAAAACTATTAGTAGCTCGATCAGCAAAAATAATTTTATCTCCAGAAAACTTTGACAACCCCACAAAATTATTAATTTTATATTTTTCAAAAATAGGTCGCAAAAAATCAATTTGTGGTTTGCCCCCATCGATTAAAACTAAATCTGGACTTTTCCATTCTGGATGAGAAAATCTCCTAATCAAAACTTCCTCCAGGGCTCTCAAATCATCGCTCAAGAAAGAATTTTTAATCTTAAATAACCTATACTCCTCATTGATAGATTGACCAAAAGAATCAAAAACAACCATGGATCCATAGGCCTCTTTTCCAGAAAAGTGAGAAATGTCATAAGCCTCAATCCTAGAAAAAGGACTAAAGGTTAAATTCATTTCTTTTCCCAGCAAAGAAACGTCCTGTAAGTGCTGAAAAGATTTGGCCTGCTGAGGATTTTCTTTAATTAATTTTTTTAATAATAATTCCCTTTTTCCCTGAAGTAATAAAATTATATTTTTAATATTCTTGTTATAATCTTTTTTGCTAATCAAACCCAAACAAGAACCAGGACAAAGACCAACCTGATAATCGAAACAGGCCTTTCCAGAATTGGGCTGACAAGTTCCATAAGGAAAAACTCTTCTTATTATTCTTAGAGCGTTTTTGATTAAAGAAAAAGATTGATAAGGACCAAAAATATAATTATTCTCTTCTAGGTATTTAGTTAGATCCTTGCCCCTAATTATCAAAGGACTAGTAAAATCTTTTTTAGGAATAATTATATAAATAAAAGAACGATCATCGCGATCTTTAATATTATATTTAGGCCAATATTTTTTTATGTACTTAGCCTCTAAAATTATAGCCTCCAATAAAGTTTTTGTCTCAATTATTTTTATTTTTTTAGCAAGAGATACCATTTCTTTTACTCGAGAATCAATATTAGATAAAAAATACTGACCTAAACGACTTTTTAAATTAGTAGCTCGACCCACATACAAAACCTTACCCTTATTATCAAGCCAAAAATAAACACCTGGTTTAGCTGGAGTATTTTTAATTGTTTCTTTTAATTTATTCATACTAAAATTATAGCACTTCAATTAGTTTTCTCAAATAAAAAACCCCGAATTAAATTCGAGGAATAATTTTTATTTTTTGAGGTATTCGCAATAAAATTAAATACCCCAATATAATCACAATACATGATAATTGATTCAGGGTCACCAAGAGCGAAAAAATTATCAAAGACACCATAAAAATTTGAAAAAAAATCACAGCTGAAAAATTTTTATAACTCATCAGACTTAATCCGTAAAAAAATAAAAAATCTGCTACCATTATCAGGGAAAAAAGATATTTATCTAAATCAACAAACCTTGAAAAGATTAATATTAATAATCCCAATATTAAACCCGATAAAGAAATGAGAAAACCCTTGACCACAGCCTGATTATAAGCTAATTCTTCCTCAGCTTTTACAACATCAACTCCAAAAATATTATCAAGCTCGGCCTGAGCTCTTTTAACTATGTCCTCCGGAGTTGCTGGAACTTTTTTAAATCTAAACCATCCCACTAATATTAGTGGTGTTAAAATAACCATTAAATTAATAATTTTTTCCATATATTAGTTTTTAATGAACAATAATCAAACAATAAACGATAACAAAAAAATAACAAAAAGTCAATTACTTTCTTAAATAATCTTTTAAATATTTACCAGTAATGCTTTTTTCATTTCTAATTAAGTCTTCTGGCTCTCCGCTAGCCAATAAATATCCGCCTTTTTCTCCTCCATCTGGACCCAAATCAATTAAATAATCCATTGATTTAAGCATGTGCATGTTATGCTCGATAACCACAACAGTATGACCTTTTTCCACTAATTTATTTAAAACCTGAAGTAATAATTCAATATCACGATAATGAAGACCAGTAGTTGGCTCATCTAATAAATATAAAGTTTTTTGCCCTAAAACATAAGTTAATTCCTTGGCTATCTTGATCCTTTGAGCCTCACCACCAGAAAGAGTGGTAGCGCTTTGGCCTAGCTTAATATAGCCCAGACCAACCGATTTTAAAATATTTAATTTATCAGTAATATGATAATTTCCATCAAATAATTTTATAGCCTCCTCTACACTTAAATCTAAAACATCGGAGATATTATGTCCTTTATACTCAACTTGCAAAGTCTCACGATTAAACCTTTTCCCACGACAAACCTCGCATTCCACTAATACGGCCGGTAAAAAATGCATTTCTATTAGATTAAAACCAGCCCCCTGACAAGCCTCACAGCGACCACCAGCTCGATTAAAGGAAAAACGAGACAAGCTATATCCTCTTTCCCTGGCTTCTGGTAAGGCAGCAAAAAAATCTCTAATTGGCGTAAATATACCTGTGTAAGTAGCGGGGTTAGACCGGGGAGTTCTACCAATTGGAGATTGGTCAATAACAGATACTTTGTTTATATATTCAACCCCTTTAATTTCAGCAGCATCAATTAACTTATTTTTGCCAGGATTATTCTTTATATGTGCAATATTTTTATACAGAACATCATACATAAGAGAAGATTTTCCACTGCCCGATACCCCACAAAGACCAATTAATCTTCCCAGTGGTATTTCTATATTAATATTCTTTAAATTATTAGCCCTAGCCCCTTTTATATTAATAATTCCTTTGTTTTGCGATCTTCTTTTAGCAGGAACAATTATTTTTTTTCGACCACTAAGATAATCTAAGGTTAAAGACTTTTTGTTTTTATTATTAATTTTATCGTTTTTGAGTAAATCCTTAGTACTACCGATAGCCACAATCTCACCGCCATAAACCCCAGCCTCAGGCCCAATATCAACTAAATAGTCGGAATTAATAATGGTCTGCTCATCATGCTCTACTAAAATAACAGTATTTCCCTTATCTCTTAGAGATTTTAAAGTTTCAATCAACTTAAAAGTATCTCTTTCATGCAAACCAATGGTCGGTTCATCTAAAATATATAAAGTTCTGGATAATTGGGAGCCAATTTGAGAAGATAAGCGAATTCTTTGAGCCTCACCACCAGACAAAGTCTCAGCTTCCCTATTTAAAGTCAAATAACCCAGACCAACCTTATTTAAAAATTCCAATCTATCAATTATTTGCTGCATAACATTTGAGACAATATTTAAATCTCTATTGCTCAAATTTCCTAAAACTACTTCAAAAAAGGAACTAGCCCTCTCCAGTGACAAAGCGGTTACTTCAGCAATATTTTTATCACCAATTTTAACAGACAAGGCCTCCTCCCGAAGTCGCTTGCCCTGACATTGAGGACAAGCTTCATTAGCATAAAAGCCAATCTTTCCTAGACCTGAACAGGACGGACAAGCTCCGTGCGGAGAATTAAAAGAAAATAAGCGGGGCTCCATCTCAGGAAAAGCAAAGCTGTCATTGGGGCAAGTCCAATTAGAGGATAATAAAAACTCTTTTTTGTCCCCCAAGGAAACAAAAACAAGGCCGTTGCTATAAGCAATGGCATTCTCAATAGCCTCAAATAAGCGAGAATCATCACCAAACATTACTTTGTCAATAATTATATCAATATCGTGTTTTTTATTAGGACTTAATTTGATTTGGTCACGCAATGAATAAATCTGACCATCAATTCTAGCTTCTGAGTAACCTAAAGACAAATAATCATATAATAATTGATAATATTCCCCTTTTCTTCCTCTAATAACTGGGGAAATGATAGTTAAATATTTCGCTCCTGATTCTTTAGCTCGAGAAATAGAAATATCAACCATTTCCTCTAGGGTTAATTTTTGAATTTTATGGTTACATTTAGGACAATATACCTCTCCAATTCGAGCATACAAAACTCTCAAATAATCATAGATATCTGTTAAGGTTCCAACCGTCGAACGAGGGTTATGTGACAAGGCCTTTTGATCAATAGAAATTGCTGGGGCCAAGCCAATTATTTCATCTACCTCGGCTGGTTTTTTTTGTCCAATAAATTGTCTCATATAGGGAGATAAGGACTCCACATAACGACGTTGGCCTTCGGCAAAAATAGTATCAAAGGCTAAGGAAGATTTACCAGAACCAGACACTCCAGTTATTACCGTTAATTCATTATGAGGTATTTCTAGGCTAATATCTTTTAAATTATGCATCCTAGCCCCCTTTATGATTATATTATTGTTGTTATTATTGTTGTTTTTATTATTATTCATATTATATAATTATATAAAAACACGCCAGAATTTGTTTCTGGGGTTTAAGATAATTTTAAGTTAAATTAATATTATCATCAGCTAATAATAAAATCAAGTAAAATTTCAAATAAATGCTTGACAATAATATTAATTAAAAACTATAATATAATATTATTAAAAAATAAATTTATATAATTATGAAAAAAAATATTCTTAAAAATATATTTTTTATTCTCTTTTTAGTTTTATTAATATTTTTTCCTTATAAAAATAGCCAAGCTCAAGAAATAAAAAACGATAATTCTACTAAAATAATATTTTTTGGCAGCCCTACTTGTCCCCATTGTTCAGCTGAAAAACAATTTCTAAAAGAATTAAAGAGAGATCATCCTAATTTAATAATTGAAGAGCATGATTTTTCACAAAATATTAATTTAGTTAATACTCTATACAAAGAACATCAAGTGCCTCAAAATCAACAAGGGTTAGTTCCGGTAACTTTTATAGAAGATAATTTTTTTATAGGGTTTAACGATTCAATAAAAAATAATATTACTAATAAAATTAAGGGAATAGAGAATGGCAAAAATGAAAAAAATATCAAGATTCCCTTTTTCGGAGAAGTTGATATCTATAAACTATCCTTACCAACCCTAGCTATTGTTCTAGGGATAGTTGATGGCTTCAATGTTTGCTCTCTGGGGGCTTTGATAATAATATTAGGATTGGTTATGGTTCTAGGATCCCGAAAAAGAATATTGTTTTTAGGTAGTGCTTTTTTATTGGTTACCGGAATAACTTATGGACTATTAATTTTTATGTGGCACCAATTTTTTTCAATTATTGCTCCCTACATAAAAAGCATGGAATTACTAATTGGAATATTATCAATCGCCGGAGGAGTTTACCTTATTAGAGAATATATTAAATCCAGAAAACAAGGAGCTGCTTGCAATTCCGGAGGAATTATCGCTAAATTATCGCCTAAGGTTGAAAAAATCTTCGCTAATAAGAAAAATATAGCTATTTTAGTGGGGGTGGTAATATTGTTTGCCGCCGCTGTTACTATAATAGAATTCCCTTGTTCAGCCTTTTTACCAGTTTTATTCGCTAGTATTTTAGTAGAAGCTAATTTATCTATGTCGTCAACAATTTCCTATATGTCATTATTTATATTATTCTATATGTTAGACGAAGTTATTATTTTCTTGATTGCCTTTTTTACTATGAGAATAAAAATAGTTTCACCTAAATTTATTAATATCTTCAACCTAATTGCGGCTTTAATATTTCTATTTTTAGGAAGTTTTTATTTATATCGAATTTTTATATAAATATAAATTCAAATAAACAAATAAAAAAAGAATTCTAATTACGGAATTCTTTTTTTATATACTATATTTATTTATTATTTTTTAGCATAACGCCCCTCACCCTGACGAGCCATCTTTAATTCGGAGTAAATCTTGTCAATTATTCTATCAATTTTATTAAGCCTCTCTCGACCATTTTTTTCTTCTAACGGTGTTTTATATAAAGAATTTTTTTTAATATTTTCTTTTAGTTTAGTAGAAAAATCAACTAAAGAATTTGTAATTAAATTAAAATCAATCGGTTTTTCACTTAATTTATCGAGAATATTATCAGAAAGATCAAATAAATCTTGATTTTTGTCAGAATCATCGCTATTTTTTCTATGCTCAATACTCCCTAAAAAATTATTAATAATAACCTCACTTATCTCTTTTTGATCTCTTAACTTCTCTATAGTGCTATTAATAAAATTTAATTTCTTCTTTTCTTCAATTTGTAAATTTTTACTCAACCTCTCCTCTTCAGACATCATCATTATCATTCTATTTGATAAAATTTCTACTGGGGTTGGTTCAATACCGAACTCATTTCTAATATCAATTATCTTTTGAGAAATTTCTCCACCCTCTTTAGAAATCTGTTCTTTTATTTTTTTTCTTTGCTCTTTACTTAAACCAACAGAAACCATTCTATCTTCTAAATCTTTGGCTTTATAATAATATTCTAATCTTTCTTCTTCTAAATCAGATATCTTTTCTTTTTTTTCTTCTAGAGCTTTTATTTTTTCTTCTAAACTCAAACCTTCTAAAGGATCCTTTTCTCCTTCTTTATTTTCTGAATTTAAATTATCACTAAACTCCTTCGGAGCTTCTCTTTTTTCTCCACCAAAAATATTAAAACCTTTAAACATAATTTTAAAAAATTAATAATTATCAAAACTAATTAAATTATAATAACACAAAAACAATAAAATTGCAAGCTATTTGACTTCTTTTTCTGATATATCTAGAAAATCTTCAATTTTTTTTATAACTGTTTTAGGGTCAATTTTATGCTTTTTATTATATTCTAATTGCTTAGTACGCCTTCTCTCTACCTCTTTAACAGCATTCTTAATGGATCCAGTTATGTTGTCAGCATAAAGTATAATTTTACCAGAAACATTACGAGCCGCTCGACCCATAGTCTGAATAAGGGAGGTTTGACTACGCAAGAATCCTTCTCGATCAGCATCTAAGATGGCCACCAAAGAAACCTCGGGCAAATCTAATCCTTCTCTTAATAAGTTCACTCCTATCAAAATATCAAAAACACCTAAGCGAAAATCTTTTAGAATCTCTGTTCTAGCTAACGTTTTAGTATCAGAATGAATATAATTTGATTTAATATTGTTTTGCTTCAGATAAGCATCTAAATCTTCAGCTTGTTTTTTGGTTAGGGTGTTAATTATAACTCGTTCCCCTTTTTTAATAATTTTTTCTGATTCTAAAACGATATCATTAATTTGACTATAATTATTTTCTTTATTAAAAACTGGTCTAATTTCAATCTCGGGATCAATTAATCCAGTTGGTCTAATAACCTGTTCAACAATCTGTTTTGATTTTTCTAATTCAAATTTTCCAGGAGTTGCGGTAGTAAAGATAGCCTGACCAATTCTTTTTTCGAATTCAGAAAATTTTAAAGGACGATTGTCTAGAGCTGATGGTAATCGCCAACCATATTTTATAAGAGTTTCTTTTCTACTATGATCTCCAGCATACATTCCGCCAATCTGTGGAATACCAATATGACTTTCGTCAACAATTAAAAGAAAATCTGGTCGACCATTCTCATCTTTTGGAAAATATTCCAATAAAGAATCCGGAGCCTCACCTGCCAATTTTCCGGTTAAATGACGAGAATAATTTTCAATGCCATGACAATATCCCAAACTTCTAAGCATTTCCATATCATAACGAACTCGACGCTCTAATCTTTCCGCTTCTAAATATAATTTATTCTTTTTAAAATATTTTAAACGATCTTTTAATTCTTCTTGAATACTTTTAATAGCCTGCTCAATTTGGGGTTTGGTAGAAATAAAATGTTTGGGAGGAAAAATAACAATTTCTGG
>Ga0265294_10004787_pt1 | contig 16739 bp, 11 predicted proteins | sample MunlanPumphouse3_FD_192504 | JGI IMG/M metagenome (GOLD analysis project Ga0265294, IMG submission 192504) | Groundwater microbial communities from a municipal landfill in Southern Ontario, Canada - Pumphouse #3 | ecosystem: Environmental > Aquatic > Deep subsurface > Groundwater | place...
TGTACTTTTGCCCATATGATTTATCTTTTTTTTGTGGAGAAACAAAGTAAATCAAAATAGGCTGAACTTGCAAAAGTTTAGCCTATATTTTTATATTATTGAAAAAGTTTTATCGGACAACAATGATAAGATAACCAAACAAATTGCTGTTGGTATGGGTATTAACTATAACAGAGGCTCTTCTTATATGGGAACATCAGCAGCTGGATTGGATTATTACGATACTCGTTCAATGTTCGCAGTCACTCCTTCTGCAATATATGGAATTAAAATAACTGATAACTTCACATATATTCCAAGACTATACATTTCTTTTGGATTTGGTAGCCTTGATAGCGAATCAGTAGTCGCTGGACAAATTGCAACAACAACAGAAGATTTATCAAACATTGCAATTGGAGTTAAACCTATAAGCTTTGAATACGCAATTAATAAAAGGTTTGCTATCACGATGAGTTTTGGTGATTTATATTATATGATAAATACTCAAAAAGCAACAATTGGTGGTACTGAAGTTAAAGTCGCTGACAAATCGTTTAATTTAAATGCTAATTATGGTGCAACATTTGGATTAAGATTATACTTATAATATTAACTATTAACTAAATACTTGAAGAGAGTGAGCCAAAAGCTTACTCTCTTTTTTTTATTAAATAAAAATACGAAAACGCCATTAATAAATTAATTGATTACCAAAAAACAGAGCTGCTATTAACTCTTAGAATATTGATGAATTAAAGAAAGAGCATACTGAATCAAAGAAACAATCTGCTGAATCAAAGGAATAATTAATTAAATCAAAGAAAGGATTTACTGAATCACTGAAAGAATTAATTTAAACAGTGTATTAGAAAAATATTACGCAGCCTTTTTATAATGATTATTTGCTTTGTTATTTCTTAGGCATAAAAAAGCCCTCAATAAATTAATATTGAGGGCTTTGATTCTATATTAGGTTACCCTATTATTGTTTCTGTTGTAGTCTTAGAGATTCAAGTACTGCATTAACTTCTTTGTATTTATCTGTCATTTCAAGTCTTGAATAGATAATTTTTAAAGCGTTTAATGTATTAATATCTTTTGGTTTGATATTTAATACTTTTTCAAAATATGGTATTGCTAAAGAGAAATTTGCTTTTGAGTCTTTTTGAAGTTTATCGTATTCTTCAGCTGCATCAAATGGTAGTTTGTCTGCATTTTCTTTTAAATCAACTGCTGTATTGAAGTATAATACTCCTAAACCGTAGTTAGCTTCTGTTTGAATTGGTTTAAGTTGTAATGATTGGTTATACATTGCAATAGCTTCTTCATTATTACCTCCATCTCTTAAGACATCACCAATAATTACAAGTACTGATGGTTTGTTTTCTGTTATTGTGTCAGCAATTAATTTAAGGGTTGCAATTGTTTTATCAGCTTCAACTTTGTTACCTGACTCAACATAAGCTCCTGAAAGTAATCCAATCAATCTGTAGTTTCCTGGAAGGTTTCTAACTCCTATTTTCAAAACATTAATTGCTTTATCTAATTCATTTACTTTTTTGTTAGCAATAAATAAGTTGATATAAACTGCTTCTTCTTTGGTGTTTTGTTTAACAAGTTGACGATACATTTCAACAGCTTTATCTGTTTGTTGTGTTGCGTCATAAGCCATAGCAATACAGAAATTAGCTTTCATCTCAACTTCCTTGTTTCTTGCAAGAGCAGCTCCTTTTACAACTTCTTCAAAAAGCGGAATAGATTCTGCATATTGTCTTGAATTGAATGTATTTAGAGCAATGTCAAACTGATAGATAACAATGTAGTTAAGGGTGTTTGTGTTTGCACCTACGTATTCAGATGTTTGAGCTGCTCTTTCAATCTCAATTGATTTTTCTAATGCTTGCTTAGATGTATTAGCAAGGTCTGGGATTGGAATATCAATCTTTTGTTTCTTGTATAGTTTGTCATCTGTTTGAGATACTTCAACAAGTTTTGCATAAATCAAGCCTGCATAATGCCATGTTTTTGCCTCATTTTTTGTGCTTTCATGCACGCAAGCTGCATCAATATTCTTCTTTGCTTCTGAAAGACGTTTGTTTTTCATGTCAGCGTAAGCACTTTGAACCTTCATTGTTTGAGCACTTGCACTAATAACAAATGCTACAAACGCTACAAATAAAATTATTCTCTTCATCTTTTAGGTATTGTTTAATTAAATAAAAATTTTATTCATTTACTTCGTTGATTTCACCATCAGTTTCTTCGATTTCCTCTTCTTCAATTTCCTCAATCTCTTCCACGTCTTCAATTCCATCGTCAATGATTTCTTCACCATCAATTGCTACTCTTTCGATGTCTTCATCATCTTCTGAGGCGTCAATCCTACATACTGCTGCAATTTCATCGTCTCCTTTTAGTTTGATAAGTCTAACTCCTTGTGTTGCTCTACCTAAAACTCTAAGGTCTGCAATTGCTATTCTTATTGTTATGCCTGATTTATTGATAATCATTAAGTCGCCAGTGTCATCAACATCTTTTATTGAAATAAGACTACCTGTTTTCTCAGTTATCTTCAATGTTCTAACACCTTTTCCACCTCTATTTGTGTGACGATATTCATCAACAGCGGAACGTTTTCCATATCCTTTTTCAGAAACAACAAGTATGTCCTTTTCTCCATTCTCTACAGAAACCATGCCAATCACGAAATCTTCTTCATTTCTAAGAGTAATTGCTTTCACTCCTGATGCATTTCTTCCCATTGGTCTAACCTTTGATTCAGAGAAACGAATACAGTTACCACTATGAAGTGCCATAAATATCTCATGGTTACCATTAGTAAGTTTTGCTTCTAATAGAACATCTCCCTCACGAATAGTTACAGCATTTATTCCATTAATTCTAGGTCTTGAATAAGCCTCAAGGGTTGTTTTCTTAATGATACCATTCTTAGTACATAGAATAATGTAATTGTTATTTACATATTCTAAGTCTTTAAGGTCTTTTGTATTGATGTATGCTTTAACATTATCATCTGGTTCAAGGCTAATAAGGTTTTGAATTGCTCTACCCTTTGATGTTTTTGTTCCTTCTGGAATTTCAAATGCTCTCATCCAATAACAACGTCCTTTTTCAGTAAAGAAAAGAATATAGTTATGCATTGTTGCAGTGTAGATATGTTCTATGAAGTCTTCATCTCTTGATTTTGCACCACGAGAGCCTTTTCCTCCTCTGTTTTGTACTTTATATTCTGATAAGAGAGTACGTTTGATATAGCCAAGATGGGAAATTGTAATAACAATCTCTTCATCAGCAATCATATCCTCTATTTTAAAGTCAGAAGATGAGTATTCTATTCTTGTATATCTATTGTCGCCAAATCTTTCTTTAATATCAAGCAGTTCATCTTTAATAACCTGCATTAAGACATCAGGATTATTTAGAATATTCAAGCATTTTTGAATAAATGCCATTAGTTCATCATACTCAGCTTGAAGTTTTTCTCTTTCCAAAGCTGCAAGTTGACGAAGACGCATTTCAACAATAGCTCTTGTTTGAAGATCAGAAAACCCCCATTTCTCCATCATTGAATCTCTTGCCTCTTGAACGGTTTGAGAAGCACGAATTAGGGCAATAATCTCATCAATAAAATCTAATGCTTTTAGTAAACCCTCTAATATATGAGCTCTTTCTTGAGCCTTTGCAAGATCAAATCTAGTTCTTCTTTCAACAACCTCAACCCTATGGTCTATAAAATACTTAATTATTTGCTTTAAATTAAGCATCTGAGGTCTCCCATTAACTAAAGCAATGCTGTTGATTGAGAATGAAGATTGTAAGTCAGAGTATTGATATAGTTTATTTAAGACTACATTAGACATTGCATCTCTTTTTAGTCTATAAACAATTCTTATTCCGTCCTTATTACTCTCATCTCTAATTTCAGAAATACCTTCTATTTTCTTTTCGTCAGCAAGTTGTGCTTGACGTTTAATCATTTCTGATTTTGTAACTTGATAAGGAATTGAAGAAACAATGATTTGATCGTGACCATTTGGTCCCTCTTCAATAATTGCCTCTCCTCTCATTACCACTTGTCCTCTACCTGTGTGGTATGCTTCCTTCACTCCTTCGTATCCGTAGATTATTCCACCAGTTGGAAAGTCTGGAGCTTTAATATATTGCATTAACTCATCAATAGTGATGTCGTTATTGTCGATATATGCAATTGTTCCGTTTAAAACCTCAGTTAGGTTATGTGGAGCCATATTAGTTGCCATACCAACAGCAATACCCGATGCTCCATTAATTAATAGAACAGGTATCTTTGTTGGAAGAACAGTAGGTTCCTTTAAACTATCGTCAAAGTTATTTTGAAAATCAACAGTATCTTTGTCTATATCAGCTAATATCTCATGAGAAATCTTTGCCAAACGAGCCTCAGTATAACGCATAGCAGCTGGAGGGTCATTGTCAATAGATCCAAAGTTACCTTGACCATCAACAAGCTTGTATCTCATCGACCAAGTCTGAGCCAAACGAACCATTGCCATATACACAGAACTATCTCCATGTGGGTGATACTTACCAAGAACTTCCCCAACAATTCTAGCACTTTTCTTAGTAGAGGTATTGTAAAACATTCCCATGTCATTCATCGCATATAATATTCTACGGTGAACAGGCTTCATTCCGTCTCTAACGTCAGGCAGGGCACGAGAAACAATAACACTCATTGCATAATCAATGTAGGCAGACTTCATTTGTTTCTCAATGTCAACCTTTACAATCTTTTCGTTTTCTGAGTACATTTTTACGATTCTTTTACTTAGTATTTTTAAAGTGCGAAGATACGATTATTTTTTGAAATGAAATTGATAAAGGTTAAGAAAATACTAGACATTACTAATAATATCTAATTTAAGCATATATTTTAAAAAAAAACGTACATTTGCAAGTTAATAAATCAACTAAGATATATGCGTAACGACCAATACAGCCCAACAAAGTTTAACTTTTTACCACCTGTTTGTAAGAACCTATTAATAATTAACATCTTAATGTTTTTTGCCACCAAAGCTCTGGCATTAAAAGGAATTGATCTTGTTGGAGTCTTAGGACTTCATTTCTTTATGGCAGAGGATCACTATGTTTGGCAATATATTACTTATGCCTTTATGCACGCCAATTTCAACCACCTTTTCTTCAATATGTTTGCAATTTGGATGTTTGGTTATACTTTAGAAAACATTTGGGGAGCAAAGAAGTTTATATTCTTTTGTTTCACCGCTGCCCTTGGAGCTGCCTTTGTTCAGCAAATCACTTACTACTTTATGTATGCAGACTTAGTTACTGCAATGTCAAATGGTATAACAATTGTTAATACTGGTTTTGACAAAATACCAATACAAGATTTCTTAAATCAAATAAACACAGTTGGAGCATCAGGTATTGTTTTTGGACTCTTGCTAGCTTTTGGAATGATGTTTCCTAACGCTACTATATATCTTTATTTTCTTCTACCAATCAAAACAAAATGGTTTGTTATAGGATACATTATTTTAGAACTATTTAATGGGGTTTTAGGAACCTCAGAAGGAATTGCACACTTTGCACATCTTGGTGGAGCCTTGGCAGGTTTCATATTAATTATGTATTGGAAGAAGAATCAGAAATATAGATTTTAAATTTTGAGACTTGGGAAAGAAGGAGAAAAAAGACCAGTTTATTATTGCTTACTTAACAGATTTAGATAAAACAGATGCAATAATTAATAATGCAATTTGTTTTGCAAAAATGCTTGACAAAGGGCTAATACTATTACATATATCTGACAAAGAATACACAAAAATAAGCACCCAAGAGGCTGAACAAAAGCTAATAGAACTAAGCTCTAAAATCACAGAAATTCCTTTTTGCTCCTATTTCGCAGTTGAGGGTAAATCAAAAGAAATACTTCATAAAGCATCCGAACTACTATCAGGAGTCCTTTTAGTTAGCTCTTCCAATTCAGATAAACCAGACAATAAGAAGCAAAAATTAGCCAACTATACCAAAGAACTATTTAAAAACCTTTACGAATCAAGAGTAGCGTATTTCATAATTGACCAAAACCAAGCTCATCCCCTACCTTTCGATAAAGTAATCATGACAATTAATAATATGAGAGAAAGCAAGGAAAAGGTATTGTGGGGATCCTATTTTGGGAGATTTTCAAAGAGTGAGATTATTGTTTACTACCATAACTACAAAGATGAGTTTCACCGCCATCAGTTACATTATAATATTAAGTTCTTGATGAAGATGTTTGATGGTTTTAAAATAAATTACAAGCTTCATCTATCATCAAATCCCAAAACCTATGTCGATTATCAAGCAATTCAGCATGCAAGAGAAATCTCAGCTGGCTTAGTTATATGCCAGACAACAAAAGATAAAGACTGGACAAATAAAATCTTTGGACTTAAAGAACTTAAAACCTTAGAAGGCAATTTAGATATCCCAATACTCTTCGTTAATCCAAGAAACGATTTATTTATTTTATGTGAATAGTTTATGATTAATGTTTTACTTGGAATAATTGTTTTCTATATCTTTTTTAGGCTATTAACTACTTTGATAATACCTAAGATAACAAGATATAGGATTGAGAAATACAAAGAGAAAATGAGAAGGGAAAACCCTGAACTATTTAAAAATAAAGACAAAGGTTATACAGGAAACATCCACCCAGCCTTGAAGCAATACTATAAACAAGAAGATAATAATATAAACAATAATACTAAATGAAGAAAGAAAACCCATTAAAGAAATTCCTACCACATATATTAGCTTTAGCTGTATTTTTGGTAATAAGTCTAATTTACTTTTCTCCAGTTCTAAAAGGATTAGAGCTTCGTCAAAGCGATATGACGAACGCAACTGGAGTTGGGAAAGAAATTGCTGACTATAGAGAAACAACAGGACATGGAGCCTCTTGGACAAATTCATTATTTGGTGGCATGCCCTCCTATCAAATTCAAGGACCATCAACCAATAATGTATTTGGACCAATAAGTACCCCTCTAAAACTTTGGGGATTTCAATTAGACTTAGGTGTTATGTTCCTTTATATGTTAGGGTTCTATGTTTTTGCAATAACTCTTGGCTTAAGTCCTTGGATAGGAATTCTTGCAGGAGTTTCTTTTGCCTTAGCCTCCTACAATATTATCATTATTGAGGTTGGACACATAACAAAAGCATGGGCTATGGCTATGATGGCACCAATCTTTGGAGGCATGATGTTAGTCTTTAAAAAGAAATACCTAACAGGAATAGCAATCTTTATTCTCGCTCTTGGACTTCAGATAAGCTTCAACCACATTCAAATTACATATTATACAATGCTTGCAGGTTTTATTCTTGCAATTTCATATTTTATTTTTGCAATTAAAGAAAAACAAATCAAGACCTATATTATCAGTGGTTTAATACTTATTGCAGGAGCATTAATTGCTGTTTTACCAATGGCAACTCAACTAAAAATGAACTCAGACTATGTTACTCACACAATGAGAGGTGGTTCAGAAATAACGGTTAAACCTACTGGAGATACAAAAACAAAGAACGATAAAGGTCTAACAATTGATTACGCATACCAGTGGAGCTATGGAATTGGAGAAAGTTTATCTGTACTAATTCCAGATGCAAGAGGTGGAGGTTCTTCTGACCAAAGATTTGAAGAAAATGCTAAGAATAGAATTAATCAAATTAAAACCGTTGCACCAGCACGCCAATCAAATCCAGAGATCGATCAAGTTGTTCAAAGGTATGCAGGAGCTAGTTATTGGGGTGAGCAACCTTTCACAGCTGGAACAATGTATTTCGGAGCAATAATTATCTTTCTTGCATTCTTAGGACTAATCTTAGTTAAGGGAGCAGAACGTTGGTGGCTACTTATTGCAACCATTCTTTCATTCATACTCTCTTGGGGTAGTAATTTTATGGCAGTTAATGAGTTTCTTTTCCATAACCTTCCTCTATATAATAAGTTTAGAACCCCTTCAATGGCACTTGTCCTAGCAAATGTTACATTAATCATCCTTGCCATTTTAGGACTTAAACAATTCTTCTCAAAAGACTTAGATATAAAGAAAAAAACAAAAGCATTATATATTTCAGGTGGAATTGTTGGAGGTATAACTCTTATCTCTGCATTAATTCCAAGCTTATTTGCATCATTCTCTGCAAGTGGCGACTCTGTTTACCAGGACTACTTAGGTGCAAGCTATATTCAAGCATTAGTTGATGATAGAAAAGCATTATTTGTTTCCGATGCTTGGCGTTCATTCCTATTTATTTCAGCAGCATTCTTTGCATTGTTCTTCTTTGCATTTGATAAGATTAAAAAAGAATATATAGCTGTTCTTATTCTTGGCTCACTAATCATATTTGACCTTTGGGGAGTTGATAAACGTTATTTATCAGACCAAAACTTTGTGAAATCCCAAGAGATAAATATTCAACCAAAAAATGCAGACAATCAAATTTTTGAAATGGTTAAACAAGATACTATTAATCATTATAGAGTTTATAATGCTGCAGTAAACACATTCAACGACGCAACAACATCCTATTTCCATCCTTCCATTGGTGGTTATCATGGTGCAAAACTTCAAAGATATCAAGACTTAATTGACTTCTATCTTCTAAATAACAATTATATTCAAAAGGATTTAGCTGACAGTTCAAAACTAAAAACAAATCAAATACGTCAAATATACTTCCAATTCCAAGGGCAAATACCTCCAGTTAACTTTGGAGTATTGAATATGCTAGACACAAAATTCTATATCCTACCACTTTCAGGAAACCAAGATGATAACACTTTAGCAATTCCTAACCCAGAAGCAATGGGTGCTGCTTGGTTTGTTCCAAATATAGAATGGGCTAAGGATGCAAATGAAGAAATCTTAAAGCTTGATAATTTCAATCCAAAAGAAGTTGCAATAATTGATATTCGTTTTAAAGATGTGGTTAAGCCAATCACTTCTTTCGACACCTTAGCAACAATTAAATTTGAAAAAGCAGCTGACAACAACCCTGAATATGCCAAATACACCACAAGTTCAAAGTCTGATGGAATAATGGTTTGTTCAGAAATCTATTACCAAGAAGATTGGAAAGCTTATATTGATGGGAAAGAAACACCATATTTTAGAGCAAACTACATCCTTAGAGCAATCAATGTTCCAGCAGGAAATCACGTTATTGAGTTTAAATTGGAGTCTGATGCATTCAAAACCTATAATTTAATATCTCTTTTTGGCTCAATAATCGTAGTAATAATTGTTCTTTTAGCAATCTTCTACCCTATCTACAATAAAAGAAAAGAAGTAAAAATCAAATTAAAAAAATAATCTAAAACAATAGAAAACATGAAAAGAATTATTAGTCTGGCGATATATTTCATTGCCCTATTAATTGGCATTCAAGCACATTCTCAAACAGAATTACGCCAACCCTTTATTATGGATACAATTAATAATAAGGGAGAAAAACTTGATATAACATACTTTATTGGAGTTCCAAGCTACGAGAACTTAAAAACCTCGAAGAACTTCATCTCAATTGACGAAAATCAATTAATTAAGATTGAAAAACCAACAGAAAATTCTTATAAGATAAACACCTATGTTTCTAATATAATTGTTAATTCATATCAAAAAACAACACTTAATGTGTTTTCTACTGATAAGGTTAAGATTGGACTTGATGGAATAATGATTAAAGAAAGACTATCAACAAAGGATTCTTTAACTGATGACTCCAAGATATCAAAAGAAATAACCTTAGAACCAGGAAAGCATATAATATCTTTTACTGTAATAACATCTACCGATAACCCCAACCACGAGCTTCGTTTTAGCTTTGAGGGTGGCGAAATAAAGACTATTAATAGTAATTCAAAGGATAATCAATATGGTCTAACACTAAAAGAAATGTTAGGAGGAAGAAATATCTATAACACTTCAATTTCACCTTCTGGCAAATATGTAATGGTTAAGTACTACGATGCAGACAGCAAGGGTAAAAGACAATACGGATACTTAGTTGCTAATAAAGAAAAAACGCTATTCTTTGAAGAGGGAAACACTTCTACACAATGGGCTGAAAATGATATATTCTTTAATGATAAGAATGAAGATATATTATATTATTTCGATAAGGTAAATGATAATAGAAGACTTATAAAACAAAACCTATTAGGAGTTAAAGCCGTTGTTGCAGAAAATCTTCCAGAGGGCTCACTTAATATCTTACCAAACAAAACTCAAAATGCAATCCTAACCCAAACCATAAAGGTAGATAATTCCAAAGAAGACTTAAGACAATACCTTATGCCAGATGATAGGATTGATGGTTGGAGAACACGTAGTTTGTTATCAATATATAATTTTGAAACACAGCAAATACAACCCCTAACTTATGGTTACCGCTCAACCTATCTAAATGATTATAATAAAAAGACCAACTCAATCCTACTATCAGTAAGCTACGACAATATCACCCAAAGACCATTTAGCCAAACATCTATCTATGAAATGAACTTAGACAGCTTTAAGATTGACACAATTGTTAAGGGAGAAGGATTTGTTTCAAGTGCAAGCTATATTCCAAACACTGACTTCCTTGTCGTAAGAGCAAGTGGAGAAGCATTTAATGGAGTTGGTAATACTCTTAAAAAAGGAGTTATCCCTAATTCCTACCACGGAATGTTATTCCTAATGAATAAGAAAACAAGAGAAGTTACTTGCATATCAAAAGACTTCGACCCTTCTATATCCAGCATAAAGATAACAGAAAACAAAACAATCTATTTCACAGCCGAAAACAAAGACTCTGTTTCCCTATATGTTTATAGTTTAGAAAATAAAGATATTAAAAGAATAGAAACAAACTTAGATATTGTATCAGGATTTGACATCAATAGCACAGGCAATGAAATAACATTCTTCGGTCAAAACTATAACGACTTCCCAACAGTTTATCTAAAAGACTCTCAAAAGAACCATAAGATATACCAAGCCAAAGACAAGACTAACTTAGCACTTGGAGAAATGATGACTTGGGATTTCAACTTCAAAGGAACAACAATCAGTGGTCGCTACTATGTTCCATCAGACTTTGATCCACAAAAGAAATATCCAATGGTAGTATATTATTATGCAGGAACAAGCCCAACAGACAGAAGCTTTGAAATGCGATATTCAGCATATCTATACACAGCACAAGGATATGTAGTCTATGTTTTAAATCCAAGTGGAACAATAGGCTTTGGACAAGAATTTGCATCACGCCACGTAAACGCTTGGGGAGAAAGAACAGCAGATGAAATAATCTACGGAGTAAAAGAATTCACCAAGGAGCATTCCTTTGTTGATGCAGCAAAGATTGGATGTATGGGAGCAAGCTATGGAGGATTTATGACACAACTTCTACAAACCAAAACCGACATTTTCGCTTGTGCAATATCACACGCAGGCATTTCCGACATAACATCCTACTGGGGTGAAGGCTACTGGGGATATTCCTACTCATCAGGAGCAACAGCAAACTCCTACCCTTGGAATAGAAGAGATATCTATGTTGACAGAAGTCCACTATTCAATGCACATAAAATCAAAACTCCACTGCTTTTACTTCACGGCGATGCTGACACCAATGTTCCAATAGGAGAAAGCATACAAATGTATAACGCCTTAAAGATATTAGGAAAAGACGTTGAGTTTATAACAGTAAAAGGAGAAAACCATGGCATAGTTGACTACGAAAAAAGACTAAAATGGAATAATACCATCTACGCCTATTTTGCAAAATACCTAAAATCACAAGACTCTTGGTGGAACGCAATGTATCCAAAAACTCAACTATAAAAGATAAAACTTAGAAGTAAAGATTAAAAGGTAATAAACAGCCTTAAAACATAAACTATTAATTGTAGAGACGCCCAAATTGGGCGTCTCTACTTGTTTTACTAGGCGTCTCTACCTGTTTTATTGGGTGTCTCAATTTGTTTAATACAATTATTTATAAATAAATCGTATTTTTGTTGTGTGATTATCAACAAGAGAATTAAGATTATAATTCATGAAAAACAATAAAACCATAAGTCAATTAGCAAAAGAGCTAGAAATAACCATAGAGGAAGATAATATAATCATAAGTTGCGATAATGAAACACTAAGAGATGCATATTATAAACTTGAAGATGAAGAGCATTCTATCACTGAAGACTTCTATATATTTGTCAGAAATGAATTTCTAAACTACCTTTCCCATCAATTAGACCCATTTGTTCAATTCGCATTTTCCTGCCCAGAAAACATTGTATGTGACTCTTATAGGCACTATGAAAGAGGAAATAAAAACAATGAAGGAGAGCAGTTTTGGCAGTACATACAAAATGATATAGAAATGTTTCAATATGTATATAGTGATTATGTAGGAAAGGAAGAGAAACTACACATCATACACACACCAAACCAACCCCTTAAACTCAAATTCAAAGACAATCAAACTCCCAATGAAATCACATACACAAAGAAAGATTTCAGTGAATTTGAAATAATAGCTTATGAGATACTTCAAAGAGACAAAAAACGTAATGAAGATTATATAGAAATGTTAGACAATACCAGTAGTGTAGATGATAAAGTTCTTTTGTTTAGAAAAGAGGCGAAAAAGAGTATAAGGAATTAGAATAATCTTAATATTTAAACCCCAATCCCCACAACCTCAAAATTCCATAACCCACTTAGACCCCACCCTTGCCGATTTCTCACTACTGGGCTACGGAGTCAATAATCCGAAATGATTAACTAAGTGTAAACTACATTTAGTCTTAAATTGAATTTTGTAAACCTTTATTAGGACAAATTATATCTGCATTATAATTTTTTATATCTTTGTATCCATAATGCTCCCTTGCCAAGGTAGGGGTCTTCCCTTGCCAACAGAGGATTACTCCCTTGGCAAGGGAAAGGCTCTCTCTTGGCAAGGGAGAAGCATGGAGTGTTTATTATAAATTATTAAAACAAAGAGTTTATGAGTTATTCGTATAAGGTAAATAAGAGAAAGTTTAAAACTAAAGATGGTATTGAACATACAAAGTATTATGCTTGTGCTAAGAGGGGTAAATTGGTGTCATCTAAGGAATTGGCACAAGAGATTTCAGAGAGGTGTTCCTTAACCGCTGGGGATGTTTATGGATCACTAAGTGCTTTAAGTGATGTGCTTAAAAACCATCTTCTTCTTGGCAATTCTATTAAGTTAGATGGGATAGGTATAATAAGTCTTTCTATAACCAGTGAGGCGTCTGATGAAGCAGACAAGGTAAATGCTAGAACTATTAAGGTTGGGAAGGTTTGTTTTAGGGCTGATAGGGAATTGGATGAAGAGGTTCAGGCTGTTAGTTTTGTGAAAGAAAGGGATGCTCCAAAGGGTTATATTCCTAAGAGGTAAAGTACTCTAATGCTTATTTAGGATTATTTTTTATAAAGACTTAGAAACTTCTGCTATCAAAGAAAATACATAATATATTGTTTGAATTTATATTTATTTTGTATCTTTGTAAGCCTATACAAATACAAAAGACGATATGATTACAATAGATAAATTATTAAATCCGAAGAAAGAGTTTTCAAATCTATTATTGATTGATGAGAATGAAAGCTTTAATCATCACTTACTTAATTCTGAGCAAGAGGCTTATATATATAACGAGCATAAGGAAAACAAGAGAACCTTCTTTACTTTCAACAACTTAACAGAGTGGTTGATTGTTTGTGTGTTTCCAACAAATAAGACCGAGCATCAAACCTTTGAAAACCTAAGAAAGCTGGGTGCTAAGGCTTTAGATTTCTTCGATAAGGAGCATATTAAGAATATTAATCTTGTTTCAAATTCCTCTAAAGAAGAAGTAATGAGCTTTGTTGAGGGTGTTTGTTTGGCAAGTTATTGTTTCGATAACTACAAGACAGATCCTTCTCGCCTAATCCATCCTTTTGACCATATTTCAATTATTCATAGCGATATTGAAATTAAAGATATAGAGCATATAAGGATTATTGCAGAGGCTATTGAAAAAGGAAAAGACTTGGTTAATGAACCTTTCTCAACCTTAAATGCAGAGGCGTTGGCTCAAGCTATTGTCAATATGAGCATGGAGGCTAATGTTAATGTTGAGGTCTTGCATAAGGAAGATATTGAGAAGTTAAGAATGGGTGGAATCTTGGCTGTGAACAAAGGAAGCATAGACCCTCCTACCTTCACCATTATGGAATATAAACCTGATAATGCATTAAATAGCAAACCCTTAGTCTTAGTTGGTAAAGGATTAGTTTATGATACTGGTGGGCTAAACCTAAAGCCAGGAGATTATATGAATGAGATGAAAACCGATATGGCTGGAGCTGCTATGATGGCATCTGCTCTCTATGCTGTTGCAAGGCTTAACCTTCCTTTCCATGTGGTTGGACTATTCCCTTCAACAGACAATCGTCCTTGTGGAAATGCTTATGCTTCTGGGGATATTGTTAATATGTATGATGGAACCAATGTTGAGGTTGTGAATACTGATGCAGAGGGTAGAATGATATTAGCTGATGCTTTGGCTTATGCAAAACAATATAACCCTGCACTTATTATTAATGCTGCAACCCTAACAGGCTCAGCAGAAAGAGCAATTGGTAATTGTGGAATTGCAGCTATTGAAAACCATGCAGGACTTTATATGTCGGACTTAAAACTGGCGGGAAAAGATGTTTACGAAAGAATAGCTGAGTTTCCTTTCTGGGAAGAGTATGGCGATATGATTAAGAGTGATATTGCAGATATTAAAAATTCTGGTGAGAAATATGCAGGCATGATAACAGCAGGAAAGTTCTTAGCTCACTTCACAGGAGACATTCCTTTTATACACTTAGATATTGCAGGAGTTGCATACACTTCAACCAAAAAAGGATATATTGGATATGGTGGAACAGGTTACGGAATAAGACTTATAGTTAAATTTATAGAAAAATACTTTATACAAAAATAACATGGAGAATAGAATAGAAAAAAGAAATCAAAAAGAAATTAGCACCCAAGCTCCTCAACAGCCAACACAACAACCACAACATGAATATTCCGATAATATTAAAATAGGTATATCTCAAGGAGACTTAAATGGTGTTGGATATGAAATCTTAATAAAATGCTTTGCAGACGCAAGGATAATGGAAAACTGTACACCAATTCTTTATGGCTCTTCCAAAGTTCTTTCATATTATAAGAAAATGGTTGATTGTCCTAACTTAGCTTTCACAAACATTAGAAACTGTGAACAAGCTGAAAAAGGAAAGCTAAATGTTTTAAATATAATTCAAGACGAGGTTAAAATAGAAGTTGGTCAATCTACTGAAATTGCAGGACAATTGGCTGCTTTAAGTTTGGATATGGCTGCAGAAGATTTAATGCAAGGAAAATTTGATGCAATAGTTACAAACCCAATCAATAAGAAGAATGTTCAATCAGAAACCTTTCATTTCCCAGGTCATACTGAATACCTTACAAAGAAGTTTGGAGCAACGGATTCTCTAATGATTATGGCTTGTGATAAGATTAAGATTGGAGTTCTAACAAATCATCTTGCCCTAAGAGATATTCCAAGCGTTGTTACTGAAGAATTGATTTTAAGAAAACTAAAGATATTTGACCAATCACTTAGAAGAGACTTTGGTGTTCGTATGCCTAAGATTGCAGTCTTAGCTCTTAATCCTCACGCAGGAGACCACGGAGTTAATGGTGATGAAGACGAAACAATCATTCAACCAGCAATAAAGAAAGCATTTGACAACAATATACTTGCCTTTGGACCTTTCCCTTCTGATGGTTTCTTTGGAATGGGCGAATTTAATAACTACGATGGAGTTCTTGCAATTTATCATGACCAAGGCTTAATACCATTTAAGTTGATGAGCTTTGCAAGTGGTGTAAACTTTACTGCAGGACTTCCTTATGTTCGTACATCTCCCGCTCACGGTACTGCTTATCATATTGCAGGAAAGAATGTTGCAAGCCCAGAAAGCTTCCGCAATTCTATTTTCTTGACAATAGATATTTGCAAGAATAGAAGAGAATATGATGAACTAACATCCAATACATTGCAAATATCGAGAAAAGATCATATCATAGATGAAGATATAACTAAAGAACTTCAAAAGGAAGATGAGCGTACTCTATAATCATATTATTGAGTTAAGAAAAGAACTAAACCAGCATAATTACTCATATTATGTTTTGGATAATCCAAGCATTTCGGATCAGGACTTTGATTTTAAGCTTAAGGAGCTCGAAGAATTAGAAAATCAATATAAAGGAGAGAACCCTGACGTTGATAAATCATTCTTCGAGCTTTCTCCTACAAAAAGAGTTGGGGGAGAAACCAATAAATCATTTAAACAAGTTGAGCATAAATATCCTATGCTCTCACTTTCCAATACTTATTCTATTGAAGAAATTGAAGAATTTGTTCAAAGAACCCAAGAATCTCTTAATACAGAAGAAGAATTAGAATGGGTTTGTGAACTAAAGTATGATGGAGTTGCGGTAAGCTTGAATTATAAGGATGGTAAACTTGTACAAGCCCTAACAAGAGGGAATGGTATTATTGGAGATGATATAACAGACAATGTTAAGACCATTAAATCAATCCCTTTAGAGCTTTTTTCAGA
>Ga0265294_10004790_pt1 | contig 16736 bp, 18 predicted proteins | sample MunlanPumphouse3_FD_192504 | JGI IMG/M metagenome (GOLD analysis project Ga0265294, IMG submission 192504) | Groundwater microbial communities from a municipal landfill in Southern Ontario, Canada - Pumphouse #3 | ecosystem: Environmental > Aquatic > Deep subsurface > Groundwater | place...
TTCTATAACTTCATATAATTCATCAGGCTTACGTGAATGTTCTCGTTTTCTAGATTTGATAATATTTACTTGGCTTCTGCCTGGATCTAAAGTTCTCATTCCACCTTTAACTCCGAATAGAACAACTTCTGTTGTATTCCTAAAATAAAAACCCACTCCTCTACCGTCAGGACCTCCATCTTTTCGGACTTTATGCCAAATAATATTAGTTTTGTATTTGAATCCCCATGCTTTTAAGACTTCAAGCCCTTCGGGGATAAGAGCGTTAGGTACCCATAGATACAAGTGACTTTTATCAGCAGCAGCACCGGATACGGGAATTTCCATTATCTCCTTGAAAGAAAGGGTATCATAACGATTCAATCTCTTGTGTTCTGGTGCAACTTTTCCTGTACGATTCGTAAATCTCCAAGGTGGATCTGCGAGAATAGTGCCGTAGTGCTTGCCTGTACAGAATTCATTACTGAAATCTTGGGCAGCCGATGATTTATTAGCAGTTTTTGTCATAGAGTTTACTGGTAATACCAAATACAAGAATTGGGCAGCCTGCACCACTGCCCCCTTCAATACGAGGGAGTAATTTAGACATGTGTGTTGTTGATGCGCCATATGATGGGCCTCTTTTAAGTTTGTTAAATATTTCTTGTAAGTTATCACAGCGAGTGATTATTACCCCAACACTGATTGCTCTAAGATCAAACAAAAGACGGAAATTATTTAAATCACGATCGAAGAATGGGTCTTTGTTATTCCATTCAATTTCAAGGGCAACCCTATTTTTGTAGCAATCAACTTTATGAGTAGGCGAATCCATTACATTTTCATCTACCTGTACTGATGTTTTGAATTCTTTTTCTTCCCAGCCTCTGGCATACAAAAATTGGTCAATTGCATTTGATACTTTTGATTTTCTCCCACCACCTTCTGAAATCCAGCTTTTGCATAGTTTGAAATCCGATAACAAAGCAATAATATCCTTCCACTCATTTGGAAAATCATTTTTAAGAATAGCACATGCATGCTTCCATTCGTGCACTTCGTAGTTATTGATGATCTTTGGCGGTAGAAGTTCTATTCCCATAAAATGATTAAGAAATATTTAAGCTGATGGTACCTGAAAATTAGGATTATTGAAATTTTTGATAACAGCGATAACCTTACCAATAACATAAAAATCATCTGATTCATGCAAAATAATTGGCATATATTCATCAGTGGATTCTGAAATAAGTTGGACTTGCTTCAATTCTGGCGAATAACGAAATTTTTTGATGTTTGCGCTGCCATCAATTACTGAAACAATATAGTCCTGATCTATGGGATCTTTTTGAGACGAATCTACAACTACAAAATCTCCATCATTTATGTTTTGTTTCTGATATCCAATTTCTGCATTATTCATAGAATTGCCAGATGCACGCAGTAAAAAAATGTTTTTTATCGTTTTGTTTGGAAGTACATTGCGAGAAATCTTAATAAATCCTTGTGCACTGTCTTCTGCAAGACAAGTTGCTACTCCGCAATTTGCTAGACCATAAAACGGCAAATTTAAATATTGAGTGTTTTTTGTATCAGCCTTGTTCAACTTGATAATGCCATTTTGCTCGACTATCAATCCGTCCTTTTTCAGTGATTCGATATGGTGTTTAACAGTCTGAGGATATTTTTCTCCTATACGCCTTCCAATTTCCCTGTACTTCATTGGAATTGCCCCTTGGTCGCGCAGTAGAGCCAACAATTTTTGTTGAGTAGAATGCATTTCGAAGGAATATTAGCTTTCATATGTGCTACAGTCAAATCTGTATCATATGTAAATACTGCATTATTTCTTGACATAAAAGAATCTACATAATAGACTGGTGATGTTTATTTCCTTTTCTACTTAATTATGGCAAGATATTGTGTAAATTCTGAAGCACAGCAAACCGGCGAACATGAGGTTCATAATCTGGATACATGTACCCGATTACCAGAACCGAAACACCGAGTAAACTTGGGCACATTTATTTCGTGTAGTTCTGCGGTTGCGGAAGCAAGAAGGCACTATCCAAATGTCGACGGTTGTTACTGGTGTTGTTCATCCTGTCACACTCGATAGTTTTGTAACATTTTACTTCTTTTCTTAATCCCGTATGGCAAAAAAAGTGACTCGCAAAAAAGCTGCTTCGGCTGCGTCAAAAGTATTACGAGACAAGCGTACTTCCAAGAGTAGTAAAACCGCAGCTGGTAGCGCACTTAGCCAAAGAGAAAAGCGCAAAAGAAGGCGATAATTCTTTGGATAAGGTCTTTCATATCGTAATGCTCAATAAAAAATGAGCCTGTTTAAACAGGCGAACACCTTATCCCCCCCCCTAATCTAAAAAAACACATTCACTACCTTATCTCGTAACGAAAAGAAAAGCGTAGTCGGCACCGCCGGAAAACGGAAAAAAGATATTTCGGCTAACGTTTCCGCAGTATGCGATGTTCACTGGCTGTATAATATCGCACGAAGTGCGGTGCAGCCAGTGAATATGGGCGGAAATTTGCATAGTAAAACGGAGCAAATTGTAGCCGCATACTGCGTGTTAGGCGATGTAAAAAAGCGATTATTTCAAATATTCGTTCAAATTAATTTCAACGAAAAAATATTTTTCTCCTCTTTCAGCAAGAAAAAATAAAATTCCATTTTCATCGAGTTCGATTGGATAAGCAAAAGTTGCACAACAGCTGTTAGTTCTTATTTCATCGAAGTCTTGAGAAATTTTTTGGCCGTTAAAGAAAAGAAATTTTTTCCCATCTTTTTCACCGACAAATCCTATTTTGTCTTTATATGCAAATAAATGTGAACTTGCTTCAACTAAATATTTTTCATTGACTGTTTCGGTGTTGTACCAGATATTGCGGTTCACAACTGGAGTATTCTCATCTTTCCATTCTTTGAGATCGTAAAAAGTGAATGCAGGTAAATTATTAACTATGCTCGCATCCTCTATAACGCTTTCCGCTCCAAAAAACATTTTATGGGAAAAAATTTCTCGGTCGTTTTTTTGAACTACCGCGCAGCAAGCTGCGCGGATTCTAGATGTTCATTGTCATCTGGCGCTGGTTCCTGATGTAATCTTTGACTGAATCGAGGCGCTTGGATCCTACGGTTTCCACGAAATAGCTGTCTGTCCAAAGTTTGCCACCCCAGTAATCTTTGCGAAGTTCTGGATGCTTCTTAAAGAGTTCTCTCGCTGAGATGCTTTTGAATATCTGTGCTATGCGTGATGGTGCAAGCCTAGGTGGAGCAGAGACGAGCAAGTGGACATGATCGGGCATGATCTCCTGCTCAAGAATCTTCATATCGTAATGAGAGGCAATCTGTTCATTGAGTTTCCACAGATCTGTGTCTAGACCCTTCTTCAAAACCATTTTTCTGTATTTTGGTATGTAGCAGAAGTGATAGGCAATCCTGTACGTGGTATGCGACGTATGTTCCGTATCGAGCATCCATCGTATTCTACAGAGAATTGCAGAGCGTGTGCGCCCTAACGGGCGCCAGCTCTGCATCCCCGCAGCAAGCTGCGGGGTTTTTCGCTGCGCTCATATAAATCTGTTAGAAGAAGCGGCAGAGCATAAAGTTCCATGTGCGGTTGTCACAGGTGCGCAACGGCACTCTGCCGATGTTTCTCTTGATTTGCTGGGCATCAGAAAATACTTTGCGGTCATCATTACTCAAGAAGATACCGCATTCCGAAAACCCGATCCGCATCCGTACCTGCTTGCCTCCGAACACATCGGAGTATCTCCGGCAAAATGCTGTGCATTCGAAGATACTACCATCGGCATAACATCGGCAAAATCCGCAGGTATGTTCTGCATAGGTATTCATCACGAAGGCAATACTCCTATGGAATTGGCAGAGACAGACTTGATGATTCAGGACTTCAACGATTTGAAATTCGAATGCAATGGGAGATCGATAAAAATTTCGGCTACAATCACATCATGAAAATACGCGTGTACACAGGCAAAGATCGGAGAGACCTGACAGATCTCATCCAGATTTTGCAGGATTATGTCGCAGGGCTCGACCAACTACGTCTCAATAAGTCGGGTGAGGAATTCGATGCTCCCGCATACACGAAACGTCTTCTGCAGAAAGTTGCTCAAGGAAACGGCGTGATTTTCGTTGCAGAGCAAGATGGGAACATCCTTGGTGGCATTGCCGGAGTGGTTGAGGAAACGTCCCCAGAGGATCAACTCGAAATACGCTCGGAAACAAGTGGAAGGGTCGTGGAACTGGTTGTGAACCCTGAGCACCGTGGGCAGAACGTGGGAAAGAGATTGATGGAAGCCATGGAGGCGTTCTTCAGGGAGAAGCAATGCGTGCACGTTCGTGTTGAATGTTTTGCACCCAACACAGTTGCACATGCGTTCTATGAAACATGCGGGTTCAGCGACCGAACCATTGAGATGCTAAAATCGCTCTGAATATGATGAGTTTCCGAATACTGAACCATGTCTGCCATCCGGCATCTACTCATCTTCCGTGGATACAGAAGTTTGGTTGCGGGGGCGGGATTTGAACCCGCGACCTCGAGGTTATGAGCCTCGCGAGCTACCAGGCTGCTCCACCCCGCGTTACGGAACGTAGCGTAACACACGCCCAAGTGGGATGCAGAGAAAATCCACTGAAAAAGTGTCAAAATACGTCCCCTGATACAGGCAGCGAAAACCTGCACATTTCCTTGCACGGCAGCAGCATCATTGCATACACTGCACCCATGGCCCATAAGAAAGCCGGTGGCTCAACCAGCAATGGCAGAGATAGCACAGCTAAACGCCGCGGCGTCAAACGTTTCGGCGGTCAGCGCGTATCTGCCGGTGAAGTCCTGGTACGGCAGAAGGGCTTTTGGTACCGCCCCGGCGCCAATACGCACCTGGGCAAGGACTGGACCATCCACGCAAACACCGAAGGTACCGTGACATTCAGCCAAAAACGGATGCTTAAATTCAACGGCCGCCGGGAGCGTTGCACGTTCATCCATATAGAACCGACACCGGGCGTCTAACGTAAAAGAAATATGGCGATTGCGCTATCGCCATTGGCTATGCATCCGCTACCATCGCTGCATGTCCGATGCCATGGGACCCGCGGAATCGTGGGCACCCGACGAAACAGGATCGGCGCAGGAAGGTCTGAGCGAAGAGGCAAAGCAGCGCTTCGCCGCTGCAGCGGCAGCCATGCAGCGCATTCGCAAAGAGGAACGCAAATCCAAAAAACGTGATGATCGCGTGGCACAGACCATCATCCAGTTTTTAGGGAGCGGCCAGCACGCGCATCTCTTCATTCTCATTGCGAGACTCGTAGCCCGAGACTGCCCGAGCATTTTCATCCTTGCCGTACTCTCGCTCATCCACGATGCCAGTCGGGAAGAAGCAGATCGATACATGCAAGAAAACGGCATGGATGCCCCTTCGGCTAAACAAACACAGGCAATCGCCCTCACGAAAACACATGACGATATCGACGATACATCAAAAGCAGAAATCATCGCCTGGGTCTCGCGCATGCAAATGGCACTCGCAATCGATGCCACAAGCATCCTCCTGCGACTGATGGTGGACGAGAAGAACATCGACGGAACCGTGCTTCAGCTGGCAACGTTCGTGCTGCAGGAACACATGCGCATGCATAACCGCGAAGCGCCGTACGAAAAAGTGCAACCGCTCACGGCAAGCATCCTCCAGACTGTATTCAGCCCATTCATGGCAAATGCCAGGCAGAAGTTTCTGGAACAATCAACGCACGGTGAAAACAGCGATACAGCAGAAGAAGACTAAAATGTGAGAGCGTGGAAGGAATCCATCCACTCGCATACGACACTCATGTTCCAAAAACAAAATCCGCAAGCGGCGTCTGTGCAACGCTATGCATTTCCGCATACAACCGGAGCCGATCACAGACAATATCATATGAGCAATCTTGCAATGATTTCATGATGCACTTCTTCTGGACGGCAAACCGCTGGGAATGGCGGATACGGGCAAGAGTAATATGCGGATGGAAGGGCGTGCCAGCAACCCACGGACAGGCTTTGCGCAAGCGCGTAAGCTCTTCGCAAAACGCAATCTGCAGGAACAGCACGCGTTCCTGGCCATGCGTGCCAAAAGTATCGGCGCCAGTAATATGCATGGTGAAACGCGATGTTTTAGATGCCAGAATTCCTGCCTGATCCAGAACACTCTGGTACTCAATCTCCATGAGTTCTCGCCAATACTGCAACGTAAGATGCGGCGTCTGCGGATTCTGGAAACAGAGAATATCGTTGAAATCCCGCAATGTATGCTGCAGAGACTGAAAATGCCACTTGGACTGCCCTTCCAGAGGAAGGGCGATGAACGCCGAACGAAGAGGGAAGGACAGATGCATGGGAACCTCCAAAATATCCACATTGTTACCGTTTCAAAACACTCAGAAAAGCTTCCTGGGTCAATGTGACTTTCCCCATCTGTTTCAGGCGTTTCTTCCCCTTCTTCTGCTTTTCCAGCAATTTGCGCTTCCGCGAAACATCGCCACCGTACAAATGTCCCGTCACATCCTTACGAAAAGCCGACAACGTCTCACGAGCAACGATTTTGGCACCGATCGCAGCCTGGATGGGAATCTGGTACTGCGCTTTGGGGATGACCGTCTTGAGCTTTTTACATACGAGCGCGCCGACATCCTGCGCCTCGCTGCGATGCACAATGGTACTCAGTGCATCGGTCGGCTCCCCGAGCAACAAAATCTGGAGCTTGACTAAATCTCCCGCACGAAAACCGAGAGGCTCATAACTCATGGAAGCGTAACCGGACGTCGCGGATTTGAGGGCATCGAAGAAATCCGACACAATACCTGCAAGCGGAATCTCAAAGTGCACGAGTACTCGGTCTGCATCCAGATACTCCATGGATTTTTGCACACCGCGGCGCTTTTGTGCAAGCGTCATGACGGCACCAACATCCTGGGAACGACAAAGTATCTCCAGCTGTACCCACGGCTCGCGCACCTCTGCAATGTGCGCAGGATCCGGAAAATCGGCAGGATTGGAGAGAACCGCCACATTGGGTTCATCTGCCTTCAGCAGACTGGAACGGATAATTTCCGCAGGTCGCTTGGAGTGCAGATGGACCTCGTAACGTACGCTGGGAGCCGTGATGATGAGATCGCAGTCGTATTCGCGTTCCAAGCGCTCCTGCACAATATCCATGTGGAGGAGACCCAGAAAACCGCAACGGAAGCCGTTGCCAAGCGCAATGTTGCGTTCAGGTTCTACGGAGAGCGCTGCATCATTCAGAGAAAGTTTTTCGAGCGCATCGCGCAAGCGCGGATAGCCATCTGCCTCGGAAGGGTACAAACCTGCAAAAACCATCGGTTGCACCTCCCTGTAGCCCGGCAATGGCTGCGAATCGGGGGAAATCGCAACAGTATCCCCCGTCCGAACGCGCAAAACATCTTTGGCACCCGTGACGATGTACCCGATTTCGCCTTCATGAAGCGCGGCATCAGCAACGTACTGCGGCGAGAAATGGCCAACTTCCAGCGCCTCGAATCGCGCTTCACCCTTCAGTAAATGTATAGGCTGCCCTTTGTGAAAGGTGCCTTCCATAACACGCACATATGCCACAGCGCCGCGATACGGATCCATAACAGCATCGAAAATGAGAGCCCTTCCTTCTGCCTTCTCGCTTCTGCCTTCTGCCTTCCGAAGTGAGAAGGAAGAAGGATCGGGAACATGCTCCACCACCGCCGTAAGAACACCTTCTATGCCGATCCCCTCTTTCGCAGATATGCGCAAAACAGCATCCGGCGTGCATCCGAGCAATTTTGTTACTTCCTCTGTCACTCGCTCGGGATCAGCCGCTGGCAAATCGATCTTATTGAGCACCGGAATAATTGTGAGATTATGTTCCATAGCCATATAGAGCACCGCCAGTGTCTGTGCCTGAATACCCTGCGAAGCATCCACGAGCAGAATGGCTCCTTCGCACGCGGCGAGACTGCGGCTCACCTCGTACCGGAAATCCGTATGCCCGGGAGTGTCGATCAAATTGAGCTGCACACCCGCATATTGCATACGCACAGGCTGGAGCTTAATGGTAATCCCACGCTCGCGCTCCAAATCCATGGTATCCAGCAACTGCGCTTTCATCTCACGATGCTGCTTGGTGCCAGTCAACTCGATCATGCGGTCAGCAAGCGTGGACTTGCCGTGATCGATGTGCGCGATGATGCAGAAATTGCGGATATCCATAGACCGCAGAAATGATGCCCGTCTTACGCAGGCGAGGCGAGCAAAAGGAGAACATTGCGTTACCGCCGGTACACATCCGCGAAGAACGCACCTGCATTGCCGATGAACTTTTCATATTCCTCCTCAATACCATCGATACTCTCCCAATGCATCTCTTCCATACGCTCATCAAAAGAACGTTGTTCCCGCAAAAGCAATCCAGATTTCCATGTCCGCTTCTGCTTTTCGTATTCCATTCCGCGGCTGCGTGCCTCATCAAGACGCCGATATTGCACCCGCACGATACCCTGCGGATCCCGGTCAGTGGAATGGATGTAGTCAGTGATAGGAAAAAACGCGTGCAAATCGCGCTCTTTTGCATGTGCAGCCTGCACAATACGCCGCGCATATGCCAAAAGTCGCTGACGTTCCCGCTGCTGCTCTTTCGTAAGGGAATCCGGTTGCTGCAATGCACGCTCCAACTCCTGAGTGGCATGCCGCACCGCCAGGAGCGCCTCGCGTTGACGTAATGCGGCAACTTCCTGCGTATAGCGATACGCAGTTTTGTCGATCTGCGGGTGCCCTTCCATGAGTTCCAACGCACTACTGACCGCTTCCATTTCCGGAAGCGACCGCAGGCTCCGCGCCAGATCGATCTGACGTGCGGTTTCAATGGCAACGAGGGCAATGCCCGCCTTTCCAAGAATATTGCCAACGCGGCTGGGAGCACCCGGCGTCTGCGCCGGAGCCCGGGGAGCCGCTGAGCGTGGCGGAGATGTGCGCGAAAGAGGAGTGCGTGGCGATGGCGGAACGGCGCGAGGAGCAGCGGAACGCGCAGCGGCGCGTAATGCAGACGGTAACTTGTACAGGGCATACATGCCCACTGCACCCAAAGCACCGGCAGCAACAGCCGCGGCGAGGAGGTAGTTGGATAACGCCTCGTAACGGCTACGAAGAATATGCAACGCCCGACCTACCTTGAGATGATCGCCTACCACGTCGTTGACGCCATGCAAAAACTGGGCATATTCGCCCAAAACACCGCTTGGCGGCTCATCTGTGCCCCACTCGCCCTCAAGCTGGCGCAGGAGCATCATGTACACTGCTGCACCTCCGTGCTCTTTCTGCAGAGTCGCAACATTGGACGCCGTCACACGCTCCTGCGGCAACACCGGCTCGCCCGCATCGTCGAAACGGATCTCTTGCCCAACGAAAGCAGATGCTGCTTCCATCCCCTGTAACAGGGAAACGGTTTCCTGCATTGCAGAAATTTTGGAACGATCAAAATTGTTGATGTGGTCCAGAACACTCTTGGATTTTTGTATGACGCTCTCTTTCTCTTCATCTGTAAGTTCCTCCCACGTTTCCTTACCAACAGGCCACCCAAGTACCTCATCAAGCGGCGCAGTGAGCAAACTACGAGCCGCATCCTGCATCCCAAAAGACTCGGGGACAGCAAACGTGAACATCGCAGCAATACGATGAGTCACACTCCGTAAAACCTTGCGCCCTTCTTTATTCCAAAGATCTTCTGCACGGCCAGTGAGACTGGTATCCAGTACTTCTTCATCCACTGTATGCAAAAAAGCAGACATCTGAGACAAATGATGTTTCTTGCGAGACTCCATGTTTCGCATAATCGCATCGCGAATATCCGGCGGAGTTGTGAGAGGGTTGATACCCCCCACGCCCTCGAAACTGTACCGACCACCAAACTGACGTTGTATTGCAGCCAGTTCAGTCTGTTCGATGTTGTATACACCCAACGTATCAGTGAGCCAGAGAATCTCATCAATAATGTGCTTCCGCTGGGAATCCAGCGTATCAAATTGCCTATTGGCGTTGTGTATACGTTCCTGTAAATGGTCATAACGAGCCACATCCTCTTCGGTGAACGTTTCGCCGCGTGTCTCCGCCATTTGATGTTTAAGCGCTAAACGATCACGCTCAGCTATGGTATGAATCAAACGGGGGTCCGCAGCAATCTGCTTTTGATCGTCCAGAAGCTGCTTGTAGCGGTTTTGTAGAAAATCCAAATACAGACGTTTGGGCAAGTACCCCTCCTCAATACCCTGCAAACCATGCTGCCCTCCCAAAATTTCGATAATGCGCTGATTGAGCTGATTCGCCCGAATGAGCTTCTGTTCGTTCGACGCGTCTAAAACATCACGGCTCCCAGAGGACAATTGTGCAACGTACTGCTCACGCATGCTCCGCAAATGTGCTGCATCGCCAAAACCATCGGCAAGATGCTGGTCAATGAGCAAAACGTGGGAAAAGAGCGTCCGCTCCGCCAGCGCAGCACGCAATGCATCAATATATTCCATCGCCTGGCGCTCCTGCTGCTGCAACGCAGGTGGAAGCACGGAAACCTGCGCTCGCAATGCTTCGTAACGCCGCATGGTCTCCATCACGTGATTAGCCGCAGTACGAAAATACTCATGGTATGCAACAGCCTGCTCCGCCACAATAAGTTCGTTGCGCTGTTCCGGATCACGCAGGACATGTGCATCGTTGCGACGCTCCAGAGCAGCGCGTCTGTAAATAAGCTCGTTGTATCGCGACTGTTCGTTGTAGGTGTCAATCCTATGATTCCGTACCAGAGCAGATAATTGTTGCTGTAACCACTGTTCCGAGACAGTATCAGGCAACGGAGGTGCTTCGGGGCCCAGAACAGAAGCAAGTGCATCGAGCCTTCTACCGAATACATCAGCACTTTCGCGTGATTCGGAGCCGGAAGATGGCTGTTCGATACTTTGCATGGATGTTTATGTGATAAAAACCCTCTAGGATCAAATGGGTCCGGATGCCCCCGGCACCGCAGTAGCGGGAGGAGGTACAGCCAGTTCCCCTGCTCCGGGAGGCAGCGGCGTCACCAGAGTGGGATCCATCATCTCCCCCGCGGCTTCGGCACCACCGAGGATTTTGTCCAAACCAACTTTCGTGAGCAGGAGTTCCCAATTACCCGTGACATAGAATCCCGCTGCAACTCCCGATGCAACAAGTGCAGCAACCAGAAGCGTCGTCACAACAGGATGGCGTTTTGCAAATCCCTTCACGCGTTCCCATGCGCGCCGGAAGGCACCCTGTTTTTCCGGCTGCTGCATATCCAACAAATACCGCTCTTTCTCATGGAACACATCTGCTACCAAATCGAGCTGCTCGCGCAACACCGCCGGTTCAAACTGCGGATCTAAAACCCGCAAATCATCCTCGTGCTTCAAAAGACTCTCAAAGAGACGCTGACGCCCCTCCACACTCTTGAGTGCAGCCGCCACTTCATCAATACTCATTTCCAGATACTGGGAAACCCGCTCAGGCGTCGGCACAAAAGGTCGCGGCGCATCAATATCCCCTTTGGGCTGTTCGTTGAGCGTATCAATGCCTGTCATGCGGATGTGGGAGAATGTGCTGCGAGTAGAGAATGCCGTATGAGCGTGAGAGCCGCTATTGCCTCTACGTCTTCGTCCGTGGACACACGTGCAAGCAACGAAGCGACAACCGCCGTTACCGGTGCAGGCCCAATGGCAAAGAAGAGCTCTGCCATGTCATGGTCAGACACATGAGCCATATCCGTATCCAAAATGAGCGCTGCAAGCGCATCTGCACTGTTAGAATTCTGTGCCGACGCAACGAACTGCATCAGCTTAGGATCGCGCAACCGAAGCATCTGCATCCGAATAGCGCGCCGTGCGGGGTCATCGGCACGACCGTCTGTTTTTTCCTCGTGCACGACCCACCCCTCGCGCACCGCATCCGGCAATGCCTGAAAGGCATCGATTTCCGCAGCAGTGAGATAGAGTTCGTTTAACACGTTGTACAGTCTAGCATCATTTGGCGATTTCCTCAACGTGTTGCAGCGCATCGCGCAGTGCATCCTCCCCGTTCTCAACGAGTCGCTTGCACTGTTCCTCATACCCTTGCAGTTCCCGCAGCATCGATAATTTATCTCCCTCGCGCTGCGGTACGACCGCAAAATCTCTACCCAATGCCAGGGCGGCGAGCGCCCCGTGGTACCGCTGTGCGAGCACAAAGGTCGCAGCACAGACTTCCGATCCCAGATCATCAAGGGAACGGATGGGCACGACCATACCGCCCGTCGCGCGTGCGAGCTGCACGCAGGTACGTTGCTCATCGGCAGACTCCGGTTGTAGTGAAAGGATGCGCACAGCATCAAAACCGCCGGATCGGGCACGCTCTGCAGCAAGATTTCGGAAGGTTGCCGATGCATTAAATCGTGGTATTATTACGAATACTTTTTTTGAACAATCATTGTATTTATGCTTATCAAATAGAGTAAAAATCGGATCAAAACTTAGTACAACTTTTGTATTCAAATTCCATGAATCCAGTCGTTTTCGAGAAGACGCATCCCGGACGGAAAAAAAAGATGCCATGCGTGCCGCACGGCGGGCAAGCCACTCCCCGATCCGACTCCGAAAGGGACCAATACCCTGGAAGGCGAAATACACCGGCTTGCCGCAAAGCCGCCCAACACACACATGCCAATACCAAAGGATGCATGCAAAAAGCGATTCGGTATCTGTAAAAAGACTTCCACCGCCAAAAATAACAGCATCACACATACGGTATGCACGGAGAGTGCGCCACCATGGCAACAGAAACGAACGCATGCCCATTGGTAAACGAGGGTACTCACCAGGCGCAGGCCTGGCAGATACTACTGTCCATTCCACATCAGGAAAAGTAGTGAGAAAATACTCTTTTAATGCTTCGTCCCCCAGATTTCCAACGCCGTAGTTACCGATGAGCAGCAAACGCATGATGCAATCCTACTCCTTCTTGGCTTACTTCTCCTCTGCTTCTCCTATAGCGGATGTATCCATAACTCCCTCTTCTGCCGCCACGTCAGTTTCAACTTCCTCTGTTGGAGCAGAAGCCATGGCAAATTCCTCCGCCATAGTAAAACGTTCGCTCAGGCGCGCTGCCTTACCACGACGCCCTCGCAGGAAGAAGAGCTTTGCACGACGAACCTTTGCAACTTTTTTGACTTCCACCTTCTCCAACAAAGGAGAACAGAAGGAAAATACCTTCTCTACACCCACGCCGGAAACAAGTTTGCGTACAGTGAATGTCGCATCGGTCTGCACATGACCACGATGGACAGCAATAACCAAACCTTCAAAAACCTGCGTACGCTCCTTCGCCCCCTCCTGCACACGTTCAGAGACACGCACGGTGTAGCCGGAACGGATATCGGGCAACCGCTGGGGATACACTTTCGCCTGTGCATGAAGAATCGCTGAAGGCATAGCGCACGAAGCCTACAGAGCACCCTTGCAGCTGTAAAGGGAAAAAGAAGGCTTTGTAGCCGCTACTTACTGGTTGCCTGATCCATCTCCTTCTGCAGCGCATTAATAACAATGAGATGGCGGGGATCATTGACGATTTCCGCAATGAAACGATCCCGCAAACTGAGCCTGTAAAGAAAATCCCCCTCGGAGAAAATGGAGTACTTCACATTCTTCAAACTGGGATCCTGCAAAAGCAACGCTTCAAGCATTTCTTTCTTCAAATCACCCACGATCAGCAAATCCACTTTGCTATCCGCTCCCACAAACGACCCCGCAAGCACTGCAAGACGCACGAGCGGGAGTTTTTTGAGACTGGAAACAATAGGGCTATCCGCCTGTACCTCTTTGGCAAAAATGCTCTTGAGTTCACTGTAGAGAACAAAGTCTGTATCGACGCGGTAATACTTCTTCCGATTGCGATGTCTGGCCTTTACAAGACCGATACGCCGGAGATTTTCGAGTTCGCGCCTGATGGAGTTGATCTGCTCATTGAGCAGACGAGTCAATTCACGGATGAAGTACTCCTGCTCAGAATGCAGCAAAAACGTAGAGAGCAACTTGACGCGCGTTTGCGAACTAAACAGTGCTTTAAGAATGGATGAAGACATAGCGACTACAGTCGTGTTCACAAACTGTAGTCATGAACACCCAACTAGTGCAAGAAAATTACTCATTTAAATGAATACAAAAAATATACAAATATTTAGTCTAAATAAAGCCAAAAAGTAAATATAAACTCCAATTTATTCTCGTATTATGAATACAATTTATACTCACAATTGAATCACTTTTATGTTCTCGAGTACTATTTCTGCACATTGGTAATGCCGCTATAACCACAGTGAATTGTGTAGAAAGACAAAAACTGCTACACTATGATGATGTATAAACACATAAAAATTGCTGGAGGAATGCTCTTGGGATGCTTCTTGATTTGGAGTGTACTCATCGAACAAACCCCCGTACTCATCGATAGTGCACTGGCACAGGTAAATCCCATCCCTGCTGCCACAGGACTAAATGATCTCCTTGAAAAAACAGGAGTGTTCTTCGACGTACTCATGGTAGCTGTATACGGCGCAATACACTTCCTCTCTGCACTACTAAGCCCTGACCTCATGGTTGATTTACGGGACAATATCCTGATAGGAAATAATGGAAAACCGCTGATTCAATTCATGTGGGCATTCTCACGAAATATCGTCAATGTCATCTTCGCGTTCCTGCTCATCATCGTAGCACTGACCATCACAGTCACAGGCGGAACGAGTGCGCCATCTAAAGACAAAATGGTGAAATTCGTCGTGGCACTCATTCTTGTCAACTTCTCCTGGTTCTTTGCATGGGTAATCTACGATGTAGGCAATGTACTAACGGCAACGGTGTACTCGCTGGCTGCCAGCGTGCCGGGTGAATGTATGACCATCACAGAGAATGGCGACCTGGAAGAAGGATGCCTGTACATTCAGAATGCATATCTCTTCCCGGATAGAACCGATGCCTGTGTCGTCAACGCAGCCAGTAACCCCGATCGATTCCATGCCTGGGGCGGCATATTCTGCTTGGAACTGGGAGACCTGCCAGACGACACGAATACAGGCATGGGGATGTTGCAGGGTATGTACTTAAACTTCGTACAGCTCATCAACGTTGGCAGAGTTGTGAATGCTCCTTTGCCCGGAGCAGGCGGAGGCGGCTGGAGCCAAGTGCAAACATTGTCGCGTTTCGTAGCGCAATTCTTCCTGGTCTTTGGTTACGTCATTATTGCAGGACTGCCAATCCTGGCAATGGCTGCAGCATTCTTCGTGCGTATTCCTATCATCATGATCACGATCATGGCCATGCCCTTCATCTTCATTAGCTTCGTCATTGGCGAAAAGTTCGTGGACACCATGGATATCTTCAAACACTTCCTGAAAGCAGTCTTTCTGCCTACTGTCATCGCTGTGCCCCTCTCCATAGGATTCATCATCCTGCGTACGGGTATGGCGGCAAACTGTAACGCGATCACAAGCCAGCCATGGCTGTGCAACGAAATGGGCGGACTGCGCATCGGTGGCTTAAAGTCATGGTGGCAACTGTTCTGGGCACTGACGGGTATCTTTATTATGTGGGTCGGCACCTTCATGACATTCAGTAAAATGGGCGGTGTATTCGCCATGATCGGCGGCGCATTCGACGCCGTCGGCAAGAACTGGGGCAAGTTCGCTCTCAAAGCGCCGCTCTCACTGCCAGTGGTACCCATGCCCAGGGGCGGACAGGCATCGATCATGCAGCTGGGCAGACTCGCGCAGAATCCCAACCTGATGATCGGTCCGAATAACACACTCACCATCGATTCCATCAGGAATGCGACAAGAGGAGGAGGTACGGCAGTGAACAGGACGTTGGCGGATCCAACAATAAAAACAGAACTTGGGAGAATTAGAGACGCAATACAAAACAATAGTCCACCAGACTATAGAGTACTCGCACAACATCTTAATCAAAACCACAGAGGAGTAGATATACGAGCTGTACTAGAACGCAGTCCAGAACTCAATGCGACAAACGGAATGGTTAGTCAAAAATCACTCGATGAGATCGTCACTGAAATCAGAGCTGCAATGCCGCCAAACCCGTAATACATGCCAATAGACGTACCACCACAGGCACCGAAGGCACCGAAGGTGCCGGAACGAAACCGCGAGAGAATCGCGGAGCTCGCACAGCAAAACGAGAGGCTGGAAGAGCTGTACAAACCGCTCTTTGAGCGGATGAAACTGGGCGCGGACATAGCGGCTGAAAACGCCGGAAACCCGCAGAATGCCATCATGTCGCGCATTGACGAAAACTACAGCCAGCTCATGCAAAACCGCGTAGAAACATATCTGCTCTCAGGCACGCCCGAAGCGCTGCGACAGCAGTACCAGCAGGTGAACCAGAATCGGGAAACGGCATTCATGGGCGAACGGGACCGCGAAGCAATCCAGGACGCGCTGGGACTCTTCTTAAAAACAGAGAAAGGACATGATCCCCTGCTGCAGTACTACCCCTCTGTCACCGGTGACGGCAATGTGGCGCACGTGCGAACGGAAGTGCTATACAGGCACATGCAAACGCTGCAGAGCATTACACCGACACACCCGTCCCAACATGCATTCCTGGAACAGTGCACCGCGGCGCTGCAGACGATCAT
>Ga0265294_10004791_pt1 | contig 16734 bp, 14 predicted proteins | sample MunlanPumphouse3_FD_192504 | JGI IMG/M metagenome (GOLD analysis project Ga0265294, IMG submission 192504) | Groundwater microbial communities from a municipal landfill in Southern Ontario, Canada - Pumphouse #3 | ecosystem: Environmental > Aquatic > Deep subsurface > Groundwater | place...
ATACTCCAGGATATTGCTGTAATCTTTTGCAGAAAAAGACTTCTTTGTCAACGCTTTTGCAAGCAGGTTATTATAGGAAGAGGTGTCTGTGGGGACATATCCTTCCTGGTATACATATCCGAAGTAAAGATGTCTCCCTTCCTCAGGCGTCATGTTTGCATCGCTGTTGAGGTATTTCTCCAGCAGATTGGGATAGTAAAAGGAGGAGCTAGGTTCTTTCACATCTCTTCTGATCTGATCAAAGTCAGGAGCTTTGAAAAACAGATCATCCTGCGAGAATGCAGAGAGAAACAGAGATGTGAAGAGTATGAGAATAAAGGTGATTTTTTTCATATGACTAATTATTTTTTATCAAATGTATTTCCTTATTTTGGTTTTAACAACTATATATAACTAAGAAAACTTAATTGAATAAGCCGGTTACCGGGAGCAATTACTGTTTTCCGGAGACAGACATCTCTCTGTTTATCTTCGTCACGAGCCCCTGTAACACACTACCGGGGCCCAGTTCCACAAATTCAGTGGCACCGTCGGCAATCATGTTCTCTACCGAATGGGTCCATTTCACGGGGGAGGTGAGCTGTGCAATGAGGTTTCTCTTGATGGTGGCCGGGTCGGTCTCACCCACGGTGGTGACGTTCTGATAAACGGGACAGTGAGGTGCCGATACCTCCGTAGCCTCAATCGCTGCCATCAGCTCTACCCTTGCCGGTTCCATGAGAGGGGAGTGAAAAGCACCACCCACCTTTAGTGGCAGCGCACGTTTGGCCCCTGCCTCTTTCATCAGTTCACATGCTTTCTCTACTCCGCTGATGCTCCCTGAGATCACTATCTGGCCCGGACAGTTGTAGTTGGCAGGCACCACCACATCATCAATGGCTGCACAGATCTCTTCCACCTTCTCATCCGGTGATCCAAGAATAGCTGCCATGGTAGAGGGGTTTGCTTCACACGCTTTCTGCATCGCCAGTGCACGTTTGTAGACCAGCTTCAGTCCGTCTTCGAACGACAAGGCTCCGGCAGCCACCAGTGCCGAGAACTCACCCAGCGAATGTCCGGCTGTCATATCGGGTTTGAATTCTTCCCCAAGCGTTTTTGCAAGAATCACTGAGTGCAGGAAGATGGCCGGTTGAGTAACCTTTGTCTGACGGAGATCTTCATCCGTACCGTTGAACATAAGGTCTGTGATCCGGAAACCCAGTATCTCGTTTGCCTTCTCAAACAGCTCTTTCGCTAAAGGAGATGTTTCGTATAACTCTTTGCCCATGCCCACAAACTGTGCGCCCTGACCTGGGAAAACATATGCTTTTTTCATTATTGATATTTTTTTTCGTTCAGATAATATCTACTTAAACAGGTTAAGCCCTGTTCTGTTCAATCTCACTATTCCGTTTTTAGTTTTTTTTCTTCTGCATTTCCAATTGCTTACAGCTTATTGATTACCGCTTATCGCTTACAGCTGATAGCTGAAAGCTAAATTCCAAACCGCTGCCCTTAACAATCTTCAAACTAAAAAAACTGACAACTGACAACTGACAACTGATTACTGACGACTGACAACTGACCACTGACGACTGACAACTGACAACTGACAACTGACAACTGACCACTATTTACTTTTTTCCCGAATCTCCACACGGCGGATTTTACCACTGATGGTTTTTGGCAGTTCGCTCACAAACTCAATGATGCGCGGATATTTGTAGGGTGCCGTCACACTCTTGACGTGCTGCTGTATCTCTTTCGTCAGGGCGTCGCCGGCTTTCGTCCTGTACTCCTCTGCCAGGACGATGGTGGCCTTGATTACCTGTCCCCGTATCTCATCCGGTACGCCGGTGATGGCACATTCAACCACGGCGGGATGCGTCATCACGGCGCTCTCCACCTCGAACGGTCCGATACGATAGCCGGAGCTCTTGATCACATCATCGGTACGACCCACAAACCAGTAGTACCCCTCTTCATCACGCCAGGCCATATCACCGGTATGATAGAGGTTGTCGGCATAGACCTGCCGGGTGAGCTCTTCATCCTTGTAATAACCCATGAACAGTGCCAGCGGACGTTTTTCGTCGGTGTAGAAGACGATCTCCCCCTGCTCGCCGTCTTCGGCAGAACGGCCGTCGTGGGTCAGCAGATCCATCTTGTAGAGGGGGTTGGGCACACCCATCGATCCGGGCTTGGGCTTCATCCATGGAAAGGTGATGATGGTGGGTGCCGTCTCTGTCTGACCGAACGCTTCCATCATCTTGATACCGGTCTGTTTATAAAACGTATCGAAGACCGAAGGGTTGAGTGCCTCACCTGCCGTGGTGCAGTACTCCAGTGCCGAGAGGTCATATTTACTCAGATCCTCACGGATCAGAAAGCGGAAGATGGTGGGAGGGGCACAGAAGGAGGTCACCTTGTAAGTGGCGATCATGCGTAGCATATCCTCCGGGATGAAACGTCCCTCGAAATCATAGACAAAGACTGTTGCACCCACGATCCACTGACCGTAGAGCTTACCCCATACAGCTTTAGCCCAGCCTGTGTCGGCCACGGTGAGGTGCACACTCTCCTCATGCAGGTTGTGCCAGTATTTTGCCGTGGTGATATGTCCGAGAGGGTAGGTGAAGTCGTGGATCACCATCTTGGGCTGACCGGTCGTCCCGGAGGTGAAGTAGAGGATCATGATATCTTCGTTCACGTTGATCTTCTCCGGCTTCACAAAGGGAGCGGCATCATCCACTCCCTTATGGAAATCGATCCATCCTTCAGGGGTGTTTTCTCCCACCATGATACGGTGAACTACGGTGGGTGATTTTGCCATTGCGCGGTTCACATGATCCGTCAGGTTTTCATCCTCTGTGGCTATGATGGCTTTGATCTCAGCCGCATTGTTGCGGTAGATGATATCCTTGTCGGTCAGCAGGTGGGTGGCTGGTATGGCGATGGCACCGATCTTATGCAGTGCCAGTATCGTCTGCCAGAACTCAATGCTCCGCTTGAGGATCAGCATCACCTTGTCTCCTTTCCCGATGCCGGCTGACCGGAAGAAGGATGCAGTCTTGTCTGAAAGCATCTTCAGCTCTCCGAAGGTGAGGTCGCGATGGGCTCCCTTATCGTTGGTCCAGCAGAGCGCCCGTTTGTCCGGATCTGTTTTTGCCCACTCATCCACTACATCGTAGGCGAAGTTGAAGTTCTCAGGGACATTGATTTCGTAATTTTCGATAAAATCCTGTTGGGATTCGAACACAGTTCTCTTTACAAATTTTTCTATCATGACAACCTATGTTTAAAACAATCTTTTTTCAGGGATATAAAATGACAGCGAGAAATTTCACCGGCTTGTCGTTGAGTGCCTTCATCCCGTGCGGGAGTGATGAGTCGAAGTAGATGCTGTCTCCTTCACCAAGGACAAGTTCCTTTCCGTTGATGTTGAGCGCCATGCTCCCCTCCAGGATCATGTTGAACTCCTGTCCCGCATGGATGCTCTGGAAGAAATCGGTCTCCATCGGCTTGGGTTCCACCGTCACCACGAAAACTTCCGCTACATTATTGGTGAAACCGGATGTGAGCGATTGATACTTGTAAGCTGATACCCTCTCCACGCTCACACCTTTATCTTTCCGTGTGATATAGTAGGAGTTCATCTTTGGTTCAGTACCGAACATGAGCGTGGCCAGATCCACGTTAAACTCCCTTTCTATTCGCTGCAAAAAGGAGAGTGAGATATCTCTGTCACCCGATTCATATTGCAGGTAGTCTGTCAGGTCAACCTCCAGCTTGTGTGCCATCTCCTCGGGAGAGAGATCGAGTGCATCTCTTAACCCTTTTATCCGATCACCTATTTGTGTTAAGTCTGTCGCCATCTTTTTTGAGTTTATTTGATCCTTATTGAACTACAAAGATATCAGTTTTTTTTAAAGAAACAGATAGAGGCTCATGGCCATCACAGCCATACCTATCACCAGCCCAATAATGGAGAGGTGATGTTTCCCAAACTTCTCGGCACTGGGCAGCAGCTCATCCAGCGATATATAGATCATGATCCCTGCCACAGCTGAAAGAATGAATGCATCGAGCTCCGGCGACCAGTAAGGGAGGAGAAACCAGAACGCGATCAGTGCACCCACAGGCTCCGCGAGACCCGATGAGAAGGAGAGCCAGAAAGCTTTTTTCTTGCTTCCCGTGGCGTGATAGATAGGTACCGCCACCGCTATACCTTCAGGGATATTATGGATGGCGATGGCTACCGTGATGGGGATGGCCACCTCGAGGGATGTGAGGGCCGACATGAAGGTGGCAATACCTTCGGGGAAGTTGTGGATGGCGATGGTGATAGCGGTGATGATGCCTGTCTGTTTTAATTTGTAATTGGAACGCATCTCCTCCACACCATGTATCTCATGTGGGTTTCTCGATTCGGGAACAAGGAAGTCGATCAGTGCGATCAGTGCGATCCCCCCGAAAAAGCCCAGAATAAGGTACAACATCCCTGTTTTTTCTCCGTAGATCTCATTAAACGAGCCCAGTGACCGCGGTATCATCTCCATGAAGGAGACATAGATCATCACCCCGGCGGAGAGCCCGAGTGCGAGGCTGAGAAAGTTGGTGTTGGTCCGTTTGGCCACGAACGCGATCAGGCTGCCTATCCCTGTGGAGAGCCCGGCAAAGAGCGTGAGCAGGAAAGCAATGATGATTGTCTGGTTGTCCATTAGTTGCATTTTATGATTGAATCCATTATCTCCTGATGTATCACTCCGTTGGTGGCTACCATCTCTTTCCCGAAAATATAGTTGTCCGTTCCTGAGAAATCGCTGCATCGGCCTCCCGCACATTGCAGGATGAATGCTCCTGCTGCCACATCCCAGGATGACAAGCCCGAGTGGAAGTAGGTGTCGCTGATACCGGCTGCCACATAACAGATCTCCAGGGCAGCTGATCCTTTGATGCGGAAGCTGCAGTTGCGGAATTGTTTCATCGCATTTCTCAGTATCTCCTCACCTTTATCATTCAGGCTGTAGGGAATGCCGAAACCGATATAGGCGTTCTCCAGTGCCGACTGTGTGCTGACAGTCAATGGTGCGTCGTTGAGAAAAGCCTTGCCACGGGCTGTGGCGAAGAACATCTGGTCTGTCATGGGATCATATACTACTCCCATAATGATCTCTTTCTCCCTCATCAGGGCGATGCTTACCGAGTAGGGTGTGTCACCATGTACGAAGTTGGTGGTGCCATCCAGCGGGTCGATGATCCATGTATAGGCTTTTATCTTATTTTCCACGGTTGCCTCTTCCGTGAGGAAGCCGGCTTCGGGCAACAGCTTCTTCAGCCCGGCCACCAGTCTTGTTTCGGCCTCTTTATCGATGTAGGTCACATAGTCTCGTGTACCCTTCATCTCAATATCTCTCTTCTTCAGCTCTTGCTGCTCGCTCTTCAGGTACTCTCCCACAGCGCGTGCGAGGATCTTCACCCCGCTGATCAATTTTTCCGGATCCATATTATTCAATGGTTCAATATTCGTTAATTTCATTTTACTCTATTTATCGGGAAACATGGAATCCCACCAACGCGGGTCCTCTTTCAGCCATTTGGCGAACCAGGCGTAGATGCTGTTGTTCCATGCGATACGCTTGTCGTAATCATAGATCGCGTGATTCTCACCCTCCACCTGGATGAATTCCACCGGCTTGTTCAACAGCTTCAGTGCTGTATACATCTGGATACTCTCGCCGATGGGCACGTTGGTGTCGGCAGTGCCGTGCAGCAGCAGGAGAGGTGTCTCTATCTTGTCGGCATGGAACAGGGGACTCTGTTCCACATAGAGCTTCGGATTGTTCCAGGGATAACTGCCTGCGCTGGCACCGGCGCTGTATGAATAGCCCCAGAATCCTTCGCCCCAGTAACTGGTGATGTTGCTTATGCCGGCATGTGATACCGAGGCGGAGAATAGGTCTGTCTTGGTGATGAGGTATTGTGTCATGAAACCACCATAGGAAGCACCTATATTGCCAATTTTTGTCCCGTCGACAAAAGGATGGGCGGCAACGAACGCCTGTACCCCTTCAATGATCTCATCTGCCGTCTGCTCACCCCATGCGTTCACATGGCGCGCCGCGAAATCCTGACCGTAGCCTGTCGTCCCGCTTGGTTGCAGCGTGTAGACGACATAATCCTGTGCTGCGTAGACATGCAGGGGGTAGGTGCTTTCAAAGACGCGTGCAGTAGGACTTGTGCCGCCATAGTAATAGACGATAAGCGGATATTTCCTTTCCGGATCGAAATTGGGTGGAAGGTAATAGCGTCCCTCAATCTCATCACCGAACGAGCTTTTGAAGTTCCAGTCCTTCACCTCTCCCAGGTTGAGCTTACTCAGCCTGTCGGCATAGGGATCGGAGATAAGCGTTGACTCCAGTGTCTTCAGGTTGAGCAGGTAGCTCCTGTTGGAGTTGGATGTGCTCACACCTGTATAGGTTGCCCACCGGGCATTCTCGGCAATATTGAACGATCGAATCACATCCTCCTTGAGCGGCAGTTTCTCAAACTTCTTCGTTCGCGGTGAGTAGCGGTACATGCTGGCGCGGTCACCATCCTCCGCACGATAGTAAATTGTATTATCCTGCGTGTTCCACTCCTGTGCGTTGATGGCTGGATCGAAGTGCTTTGTCACCGGTTCCACTCTTTTGCTCTCCAGATCCATGATGAATGATTGTGTGTCGTAGCTGTTGGCGATCTGTCCCTGTCTGAGGTTGAGACCTATACCGTTGAATGCTTCGGGAGCACCATGGATAAGCAGCTGCTTGCCATCGGGAGAGAACTGCGCTGAGTAGGTGTATCGCTGATCCTTCCAGATAGTGTCTGTTACCATTGTCTCCAGGTTCAGCAGATAGAGCGAACTTTTGCGAAAGGGACGTTCGGCAAGATCCTCTTCGGAAGTGGAGAAAAGCAGCAGTTTCACATCGTCGGTCACATCATTGAGCGAAGCTGTCTGTCTGCCGAATGTGAGTTGCTGCGTGAGTCCCGTGTCGAAGAAATAACGATAAAGGAAGTGGCGGTCGCGGTAATGTGACTGACGGTCGTCGATGCCGATAAGTCGTTTGAGCCCGCCGGGATTACTGACGGTGATGGTCTCTTTTGATGAGAAGAACATCGATTGTTCATCCGGTGCGATATGGAAATTCTCTTTCGGCAGGTTCTCCGCAACAATGGCGGTTTTCACTGTCAGCGGGTCTATCGTGTATAGTGTCCGGCTATCATCGTTGTCATCCACATAATAGAGCAGGTCCGTTTTCGGCATCCAGCTCAGCTGGGAGCGGTTGGCCGGCTCGGAGAAGATGGTCCTTTTCTGCCTGGTATCATAGATCTCCGTGTAGCTGCGTTTGTTGCCTCCCGGGAGCGTTTCGCTCAGGCTTAACAGCACCAACCGACCGCTGGGAGAGATGGATGCGCTGTTTACACGTGTTCCCTCCAGAATATCTTTGATGTTGATACGTCGTTGATTGATATTGTTGAAACTGTAGACCAGCAGAGAGTCTGCCTCCTCGGCCTTCAGCTCTATCTTCACCGCGGGGTCGACTTTGTTCTCTGCTGTCGTAAGCATTTTTATCACCACACGGACATTGTTCGTGAAGCCGTTCAGTCCGGTGTCGACAGAGCCGGCATTGTGCAGGCTGTCGTTCACCTCTTTTTTGGTGGCACGTTTCACATTGTCAATCCAGAGCTCAAGCCTGTTGGGCGAGGTAACTGTTATTTTACCCTTGCCATATCGGTCGGCAGAGAGATAGAAGGAGAGCAGTTGAAACGCATGGCCCTGCGCTGGTCCGGGAAGGTTGAAATAACCGGCTGTATCAGGAATGATTTTTGTAGTAAAACGATCATGATCGGGAAATGAGATGGAGTAGGCGAGGAGCAGCTCATCCGAGAAAGGGGTCTCTTTCAGGTTGACACTATCGAGCAATACCGGTTTCTGCACCGGAATGGGGCCGAAAGCATGTATCTCCCGGGGGCTTAAAACCTGTTGTGCCTGCAGACTTGTTGCCAGCAATCCAAATGCGAAGATGATCCAATAAAATCGTTTGTTCATATTGTCAGTTGTCAGTGTTCAGCTTTCAGCTATCAGTTATCAGCTTTCATATTCCATATCCCATATCTCACATCCCAACTCTCACAGTTCTTTGTTCGTCCAGACAAAGTGATTGCTGAACATCCCTTTCAGGTCAGGTTCACTGTGGAAGAAACCGTAAACAGATGATCCTGACCCGCTCATGGAGGCGTAAACCGCTCCCAGATCATACAGCTGTTGTTTGATCCGGCAAATTTCGGGATATTTTTTGAAAACAGGGGACTCGAAATCGTTTTTCATCAGTCCCCTCCACTCTGTTACAGGTTTTTTAACAATTTCCTTCAGCGATAATTCCGGATGACGGGGAGTGATCATCGCATATGCCTCTTTTGTGTTAACAACAACATCAGGTTTGACAAGCAGTAGAAACCAACTTGTTAAATCGAGCTTTATCGGTTCCAGCAAATCACCAATACCTCCGGCAAATGCCGGTCTGTTGTGAATGAAAAAGGAACAATCGGCTCCCAGTCGTGCGGCGAGCTGCATCAGTTCCTTATCGGAATAACCCAATCTGAAGTTGTTATTGAGCAAACGAAGCATGAAAGCCGCGTCGGAAGAACCCCCTCCCAGTCCTGCACCCAAGGGGATCTTTTTGAGCAGATGTATATCGACCGGAGGAATCTCTTTTTCGGTTGAGATCAGTTTCAGTGCTTTGATCACCAGGTTGTCCGCTTCGTTTCCCTGTATCACATTACCTGTTTGGAAAAATCTGTAGGGTAGGGAGAGCATAGGCTCCTCGCCCGGTTCGCCCGGTTCGCCCGGTTCGGCAGTACGGGTAGTTAATCCGGAACCTGCGTTTGCGAATCGAACATTATTGTTGTCGGCCGGGAATGGCACATCAGGGCTTGTGGAAGCGGATATCTCATCAGTGCAGGTGGGTACAATCTCTAACGCATCTTTTAATCCGATAGGATAAAAAACTGTTTCAATGTTGTGGTATCCATCCTCTCTACGGGAGATGATGTGAAGACCTATATTTATTTTCGCGTTGGGAAAACAGATCATATGGTATTGTTTTGTGCAAAGATATAGATTTTATCCGTAAGATGCTCCTGCTGATTGTTGTCTCACTCCTGTTACTGTCATTCTCTTATTGTCACAGACCGGCAAGGTACTACAGCTCAAATGCTGCCCTCACTCCTATCTGTTTAAAGCCTGTTTTGTGGAATGAGCCGAATATGCCGGCATTAAAGAACCGGTTGCCGATACCGTACCCAAACTCTGTGTAGGAGATGATTTGTGGTGTGTATAGCTGACTCAGGTAGACCCTTTCCTTGTCTGCGAAGTCCGATACAAAGGGAATGCTCTTAAGGATGAGGAAGGGTGTTTCGAACATCATATGTCCCTGGACGTATGAATCGGAAGCATTGTATAACGTTCTGCTGAGCAGGTTGAAATTACCCCCCAGCCCGTCGTTCCAATTTTCAGGGAAGTTATTCTTGGAGAAATAGACAAAATCGGCGAAATACTCTGTCTCCTGGTTAATGAACATCCCTGCTCCGAGATGATATTGAAGTGAATTCATCAATCCAAACTGGATGTTCTGGCTGATGTCGAACTCAATACGGTTGTACTGGGAGGTGCTGCCAAGAATATCCAGTAAACTGCGTGAAAGCTCAATCTTGAAAGTGGGGAATGCTGAACGCTCATGTATTTTCTGCCGTCCTTCATACCGATAGTATTGTACGGGGGTCCAGCTGAGACGTATGTAGGGAGCAAAGGATTTCTTGGTGCCAAACAGCTCTTCAATAGGGTTACTCACATCTGATGCAGCGCGCAACATCAGTGGGCTGTTCTTGCTTTTACGTATGTGGTAATCAACACCCGTTTGCAGGAGTACGCCGTTTATAAGCTCATAGGTGTTGAACAACTTGAAGTAGTAATCCTTGTAATATCTCAGGGAGATATCTTCAAATGAAAGTCCCTGATTCCTGAGTCGATCCTGTATCTGTTCGACGAAGAGTGAGCTGTATGTCGGATTACCGATGCCGACCGAGAAGGAGGCTGTTCCCAGATGGAAGGGTTCATAATTCCATGAGGTGGTGAGATCGGTGAAAAACTCTTTCCTTCGAAACATATATCCGGCGAATGCATTGACCATTAGCGTGCGGTTACGATGCAGATCAATATTGAACGATAATTTCTGACGGTAGGTGACGCCATCTCGTGAACTATAGCCCAGCATCAGGGGATTCAACAGCCCTGAATAACCTATTCTCGTGGATCTGTACTTGTAATTGGAGTTCATAACCATACGTTGCGCCATCTGTTGCGCTATTCCTGCGCTGCCAAGAGAATCACCGTTTATCTTTTGTATCTCTTTCTCCGCCTGTTGCTGTGAATGTTGGGTAATGACATCCCGTTCTCTCTCCTGTAGAGGTATGGGTCTCTGTTCATCCCAGAAGAGTGAGTCAATGCGGACCGGCACCGAGTCAAGCCGTACCTTGAATGTATCACTTATGTTGAGTGACCGCTCAGGCTCCAGTATCTGCCGTAAATTGATCTCCTTGTAGGTGATCGTTGCCAGATGCCTGCTTGCCAGTACATTTCCCAGATAGGCAGCTGTCTGATAAATGGTGAAGTTTACGGGCAGGTAGTTGGTGATCCACTCATCTCCCATCGTCATCTCAAAGGAGAAGTCAGACAGGATATCGACACCCTCCCCCCTAAAAAAAATGACACGCCATGTGCCCTTCTCCACAATGAAATAGCCTTGCAATAATTTCGTGTTCTCGTAGATCGGTGTGAATTGAATGTTATAGTAGGTTTTATTGTTCTCGGTGATTGTCTGGTATAACGTATATCGGTAGTACCTGGCTGTGTTGAAACGGATGGGCATGAAAAAACTCTCATCATTGGTTGTTTCACCGTAAATATTGATGTTCAGCAGCTCAAAAGGGATCATGTCGATATCTTTTCTCCTGGTGAGCGTGCCCGTCACATGACGGATATCCTGCACGTAACTATTGGGATACTCAAACCGGAAATCACTGATCGTTTCTATCACTGCCGCATCATTGTCGGGGTCATGGAGCACGAACTGCGGTATAAGATGTGTGTATTTGTAGAAGAAGTTTTTTTTAACCGTCTCCACGTAAGTACGTGTGTAAACCTCGGCGTTGTAGTTGTCAATAAGGTCATTGTATTTTTCTGCAGCGTTCATTGCCCTCTTCATAATCGTATCTATCGGCAGATCCGATTCCAAAGCAAAACCGTTAAAGGTGACAACGATCAGTAACAATGTTTGTATGATTAGACCTTTTCTCATTCCAATGGACAAACTTACATTATTTTTATTTCATAGAGAATATTGGTTAAAGAGATTGTGTCCGTTTAACGAAAGTTTTCCCCGGGGATAATTTTTTATTGTGATGTGAATATAGAAAATTAAATTCAATTTTGTTACAATTCGTAAAAAAAAATAGTTATGTTTGTGTTTTAGAACATAGTTCTACAACACTCATGCCTGGCAAGAATAAAGAAGTAGCAGATCTATCGTCTTCATTACCTGATATATGGAAGATGTTAACGGACGTTGAACGCGACCAGTTGCGCCACAATGCCCGTATAATTCATTTTAAAAAGAATGAACTGATCTATCTTGAAGATGAGACTCCGAGGGAGCTGATGTGCCTTTTTAAAGGAAAGGTGAAGATCTTTAAAAGTGGAGTGGGCGGCAGAAGTCAAATTATCAGGATCATACGTCCCGTACAGTATTTCGGTTACAGGGCCTATTTTGCCCGTGAACCATATGTGACTGCTGCTTCTGCTTTCGAAGCCTGCACTGTCTGTGTGATTCCTATGGAACTGATTGAACAGTTCCTCCGTAATAACGGTGATCTGGCTCTTTTCTTCATTCAAATGCTATCGGTCGACCTGGGTATAGCCGACCAAAGAGTGGTTAACTTAACACAAAAACATGTCCGCGGGCGATTGGCCGAATCGCTGATCTTTCTCAAAGAGAGCTACGGCCTGGAAGAAGACGGCGCCACCATCAATATTTATCTTGCACGGGAGGATCTTGCGAATCTCTCCAATATGACCACCTCAAATGCGATTCGCACGCTTTCAAATTTCGTAAATGAACGTATTATCACCATCGACGGAAGAAAAATAAAGATAATCGATGAAGAACGGCTGCGAAAGATCAGCCGCATCGGATAAATTGCTTATTTTTCTTAAAGTTCGTTTTTATTTTTCCATTTTCGAAACTACTGTCTAACTTTGTGCATCAATTGATAAAGAATGATCCGAAAAATTGCCCGTTCCATACTTACTTCCTATAATAAATCAGTGGAGCGATTTGTGAAAGATCCACACGGTACACAACAAAGAACATTGAATTACCTGCTCCAACACGGGCGAAACACTATTTACGGTAGAGAAAAACAGTTTACATCGATTAAAGATGATGGTCAATTTCGAACGAATCTACCTGTGATGGCCTATGAGGATTTACGTCCCTATCTTGATAAGATTATTACAGGCAGGCAGGATAACGTGCTCTGGGATACCCCTGTGAAATGGTTTGCCATGTCGTCGGGAACAACAGAGGACAAGAGTAAATATATCCCTGTCACCAGGGAGTCGTTGTTCAACGGTAACTACCGTGCCGGTTATCATATGCTGGGGATGTATGCCGTGCATCATCCTGATACCTCATTTATTCAGGGGAAAACACTGGTACTGGGAGGCAGCCAGCAAATTAACCGCATAGGTGGCGGTATATATACCGGTGATATATCGGCCATTCTGATGAAGAACCTGCCGGCACTGGTTAAAAGAAGAAGAACACCCGAAAGCATCGCGCTGCTACCGGATTGGGAGGAGAAATTGGAAAAATTGGCTGATTATGCCATAAAAACCGATATTCGTTCTTTTGTGGGGGTGCCTTCATGGATGCTGGTGCTGTTGAAGAAAATAGTGGAAGAGAGGGGTAGATCGATAACCGAGATATGGCCCCACCTGGAGGTGTTCTTTCATGGAGGTGTAAGCTTTCTTCCCTTTCAGGAGCAATATGAAAAGTTGATTCCCTCAGAACGAATGCGCTACTGGGAGACCTACAACGCCTCTGAAGGATTCTTCGGAGTGCAATACGCTCCCGATTCCAAAGATATGCTTTTGTTGCTCGACAACGAGATTTATTATGAGTTTATCCCCTCCGGAGAATGGGAGAGTGAAAGTCCTGAAACCATTCCCTTAAGCGGAGTGGAGACAGGCAGGCAATATGCGATGGTGATCACTACCAGTGGCGGTTTATGGCGTTACAAAATAGGTGATACCATTGAGTTTACCTCTACCAACCCTTATCTGTTCAAAGTGACCGGACGTACCAAGCAGTTTATTAACGCTTTTGGTGAGGAGTTAATCGTGGATAATGCCGACAGAGCTATAGGTGAAGCTTGTCGTACAACAGGTGCAAAGATCATCGAATATACTGCAGCACCGGTTTACTTCGGAGATCAAAACAACGGAGCGCATGAATGGCTGATCGAATTTGAGACGCAGCCCTCTGACATGAACCTGTTCATACGTACACTGGATGAAAGTATCCAAAAGATCAACTCCGACTACGAGGCAAAACGCTCCTATAATCTCTCGCTGGATATTCCGGTGGTGAGGGTAGTGGAGAAAGGTGTCTTCTACGAATGGATGAAACGGAATGAGAAAGCCGGGGGACAGCATAAAGTGCCCAAGCTTTCCAACGACAGGAAATATGTGGAAAGCATATTAAATTTTATCGCTTCGAAATACTAAAATTGAATAAAATCAGGATTACATTGTCCAAAAACGAGAAAGATTGTGTAAATTTGCACCCTAAAACCGACTTGTAAAGTGATGAGAATAAAACCAATCTATTTTTTGCTGCTCATTTTCGTGTTCAGTTCCTGTAACGAGTACAACAAAATACTGAAAAGTACAGACAGAGACTTGAAATATACCTACGCGAAAAAGTATTTCGAAGAAGGGAAATACAGTCGGTCCATTACACTCCTTGAGGAGCTGGTGACCTTTATGAAGGGCACCGCGCAGGCTGAAGAGTCGTTGTACCTGTTGGCACAGAGTCATTACAACTCAAGAGATTACTACTCTGCTACAGAGGTCTTCACCACCTATTACAACACATATCCCAGTGGAGAGTATGCTGAGCCGGCCCTCTTTTACTCAGCTTACGGGATGTACCTGGACTCACCCGATGCACGGTTGGATCAGACAAAGACCTATACTGCTATCGTAGAGTTTCAGAAATATATCGAGCGTTATCCGCAGACGGAACGTGCCGAACAGGCAAAGAGTTACCTGTTCGAACTTCAGGAGAAACTGGCTTACAAAGAACTACTGGCTGCGCGGCTCTACCTCGATCTTGGCAACTATATGGGTAATAATTACGAATCGGCCGTGATCACGGCACGTGAAGCAATGAAAAGCTATCCCTATTCAAAGTATGTGGAGGATTATCAAATCACCATTCTTCGTGCCCGTTACGAATATGCACTGCGTAGTACGATTCTCACACAACCGGAACGCTATCGCATGGTGGTTGATGAGTACTTCAACTACAAGAACTCGTTCCCTGAGGGAAAATACAGTGAGGAAGCCGATCTCTACTATAAGGAGGCACAGGAGAAAATAGAGGTGTTGCCTACTACTTAATCAACAGAAAATAATTAATTTACATAATAAAAATGGATTACAGAAAAATTGCTGCCAGCTCGAACACGGAGACACGTGATGTGATGAAGTTATCGGAACCCGTTGGAAATGTGTATGAGATGGTTCGTATCATAAGCAAAAGAGCCAATCAGTTATCAATAGAGATGAAACAGGACCTGGATACCAAACTGCAGGAATTTGCTTCCTACAGCGATAACCTGGAAGAGGTGTTCGAAAATCATGAGCAGATAGAGATCTCCCGTTTCTACGAGAAACTACCCAAGCCATCACTTCTGGCTATTGAAGAGTGGAAAGAGGAAGATATTTACTACCGCAATCCCTCCAGGGAGAAAGAGTTGTTCTGAGAATATGTTGCAACGGATTCAAACGCTTTTTTTGTTATTTGCCGCCGCAGCAATGCTTGTTGCTTCGGTCACTCCGCTCGCTGTTTTCATCTATAACAGTGACAAGGTATTGTTCGAAGCGATGGGGATCTATCTGAACGGTACGCTCAACGATTCTACATGGGGATTGTTTGCCATTGGAATGATCAGCTCACTGCTGGCATTGATCACTGTTTTCCTCTACAAACAGAGAATGCTGCAGATACGGCTTTCGATATTCAATCTTGTCATCATGATTGGTTTTTACCTCTACTTTGGTTTTATCTTGTATAAGATATATCCGGTAGAGAATCTTCAGTTTCAGAAGGTGGGTATTGGTATTATTATGCCGGTGATTGCAATCATCCTGACTATATTGGCTATCAGGAAGATAGGTGCAGATGAAGCATTGGTGAGATCACTGCAGCGGCTGAGAAGATAAGATAAAAGATACAAAACAGGTAAAAACGGTATTCCTATAAATGGAGTGCCGCTTTTTTTTATGGCCATGCGGTCGTTCAAGCTGACTGGGATGAAACAGATAAAACGCATTGAGCTGCTGCCCCTGAGATTGGAGCAGCTGCTCAATAATAACCGGTTGTTAATCACCGGTCATGAGATGATTTGTCAGAAAGTCCACTTTTCAGATGTTTTCGCATTATCTGTTTCAACAGGTACAGGTGCTTTTGTCTTGATAGGTGCTGTCGTTTCATTCTGTACGCCTATTCCCTTGTAATACTGCATCACGCTGGGCATGATATTCTCTATGTTCGCGATACGTTTGCTGTCTGTAGGGTGCGTACTGAGGAATTCGGGAACCTGAGCACCGCCACCGCTCTCGGCCATCCTTGTCCAGAAAGGAACAGCTATCTGAGGATTATAACCGGCCATGGCCATCACGATCAGTCCGATCTCATCCGCCTCGTACTCCTGTTTGCGGGCATATGGCATCATCACGCCGAACTGGGCACCAAGACCGAAGACGGTGTTACCCAGCTGCTGCATGGCCTGTGAGTTGCCTAAAAGACCTCCCGCAATAGCTCCACCGTACTGTAGTGCCATCTGCTGACTGATCCTTTCGTTGGAGTGCTGGGCAATCACGTGAGCGATCTCATGGCCGATAACCACTGCCAGTGCCCCTTCTGATTGGGTGACAGGCAGCAGCCCGGTGAAGATAACCACTTTCCCTCCCGGCATCGCAAAGGCATTCACGCTGTTGTCCTTGACCAGGTTGAACTCCCAGGCGTAGTTCTCCAGTTCCGATTCGTATCCATTATTTTTGTAAAAGGTCTCAACTGCATTCGCAATACGTGAACCAATGCGATTGACCATTTCGGCATCGGTCGTTCCTCTTTCAAGTGGGGCAGAACGCATGAACTCCTGATACTGTTGTAGGCTCAATGCAATCACCTCCTGGTTAGAAACCAGCTGTAATTGTCTTCTTCCGGTGAATGGAACACTGCCGCACGATTGAAGCAGTAGCGCCATTAATAAAACTGTGAATGAAAATTTCGCAGTTTTGAGTGAATTTGCTTTTTTCATAGTTGTTTTTTAATTGGTGAATTTATGTTTCTTTGTTTCTGTTTTTTC
>Ga0265294_10004793_pt1 | contig 16725 bp, 13 predicted proteins | sample MunlanPumphouse3_FD_192504 | JGI IMG/M metagenome (GOLD analysis project Ga0265294, IMG submission 192504) | Groundwater microbial communities from a municipal landfill in Southern Ontario, Canada - Pumphouse #3 | ecosystem: Environmental > Aquatic > Deep subsurface > Groundwater | place...
CTATATTATCAAAAATTAATGCCATTGTGTCATTAAACAAAGCAGCACCAAAAACCATAGGCAGATCGTAGGAAGCTACTTCCGTTAATCCATCTTCAGAAGTTTCATATATCTCAACACCATATTGTGTTATTAGTAAAATTCTATCGTTGTTTTTTACAAGATTCTTTCCTTGAAGAGATAAAGAATAGTTTTCTGAAAATGTACCTGTGTGCTGAAAATCTAATTCACAATATAGGCTACTTGCTAAGAGGAAAATAAGGAATGTAAGGATTATATGCTTTTTCATTTTAACTCCATATTTAATATATTTATGTTGATTATCTGCAACACCACAGATTGGATGTGGAAATAATTCCACAGTAATAATCTTATTGTCTTTAATGACCAAATCTAAACGATAATTATAGATTTGGTCTGTTGCTGTGGATACTTTAATGCTCTAATATATATATATATGGCACTTAGCTAAGGTAAGTGTCATGGTATTATGCTTATAATTATAGTAGTTTTTAAGCACTTTGGCTCTGTTTATAGATTCTTGCTTGCATATATTTGCTACTATTTTCATTATACTTACCTTTTATTATTTGATATATGACAATTTATGATCTTGGTCAGAGATGTGTCAAGTAGATAATTGAAAGAATGATTAATGATTTACATATTTCATGGTTAGGGGTGTTATAGAAGTCCATAAACTAGGGAAGAGGTACCAAAATCAGTACATGTCTCACAATATAACATCCCGTCCTAAATAGTTTTACTGCTTTTCTATTAAACCCTTATAAGGCTTCGTCACCTTCGCCCTCACGCGGCAGGGTTATTTTTGTTTTGACATCTATACCCGGGGTTAATCCTTGAAATACAAGGATTAACCACCGGGCTAAACTATTTATCCCCAAGGGGATTTAAGAGGGTTAGCGAACAGTAACAACCGATTAAACAATTAAACAATTAAACAAATCAACGATTCAACATGTATTTCGTGTTAACCAGTGTAAAAGCTCTTTTTTAATGATTAATTATTTCATCAGCAACATCTTCTTCACCACTTCCTGACCAGCACTTTTTATCTTATAAAAGTAAGTTCCGGAGCTAATCTGTTTACCCTGATCATTATCACCTTGCCAGATAATAGAGTGCTTTCCAGCTTCTTGGTTCTCACTAACCAGACTCTTTACCTTCTGTCCTTTAATATTATAAATGTCAACAGTAACGCTTCCTTTTTGGCTTACATCATAAGATATTGTTGTTTCAGGGTTAAATGGATTTGGGTAGTTGGTAGCATTTAGAGTTACAGGTGTTATTTCTAAATCACCGTTGGGGGTAGCGTGGCAGGTGTAGATGGAGAAAAAGTTATTATTTGATACTAGTAGATCGAAATTATCCTCTGTTCCACCTTCAATAATTAGGAAATTATGGAATGAATATTCTGATGTAATTACACCTACTTCAACAGGTACATTATCTATGAGTTTAAATATTGATAGAAGTCTACCTGAGTAATCGTATCCATATGGTGTATCATAATTCGCAGTACCGCAATATATTAAGTAGTCATAATATTTCACTGCCCCTGAATTGACATAGTATTGATTTAGGTCATACCTCATTGATAGCCCAACTGGGTCATATGATAAATCAATTATATTTTTATTGTTAGCTGTTAATATATCCCCTCTGATAAAAATAGCAGGGAAGTAACTTACAAAAGGAGTTGTAATGTTGTTAACTAACTGGTATTCTGACTCATTAAATGAATAGACTTTAATTCCCTGATTTGGCCTTAGTTGATAAATATAATTTTGATAGACTTCATAATTATAAGTTAAGCTACCATCTAGCACCCAAGACTCTGTAAGCTCTCCATTCTCCATTATTACCGAAATTAATGATGAATCAATTCGATAGATGAATTGATTACCATCCCATTTAAATGGGGTAAGAAACGAAGTATCGACAAACCCCTCCAAGTCATATGAATCTGTGAGAATTAAATTATCATCTTCCCAATCATAAAAATAAAAACATTCTAATATTTCGTCAAATCTCACAATTTTTTCCTCTTCTTGAAAATACCAGTAAGCACTTTTTTCAGGAAAAACATTATCTATTTGCTGTACATTTGTGCAGTTTTCCAAAGAATAACTATGTAGATTTGTATTTATTTCAAAACACATTGTATAGAATTTGTTATTTTTAATAAAACCATGAAGTGATGATCTCCCTCTCTCAATATAATTAACATCTAACATTTCAATTGCATTATTAGTAATATTAGCTTGGGTAAACTTTATGTTATGCACGCTGATATAGAGTGAGTTATTGTTTAATATAAGGGAAGATCCAGGAACACCAGTTAAGCTTGGACGTTCCGCAAGTTGCTTTGTATCTATCAATATAAGATTGTTTTCTTCATCAAGAACAAGCATCTTTAATAATAGTATTGATGTACCACCACCTCCTTCCTCTGATGTAAATATAATCTTATTATTTTCGAATACTACCGACCTCATTATACCACCATTGAAGTATGTTGTCCCTGTATATTCTAAAGAATCACTTGCTGTGATATTATATAGTCTAATATCCCCCAAAGAATAAGAAATCATTTTATCTCCAAATATAGCAATTTTTCTCTCTTCTTGACCTAAATTATATTTTTTCTGCAGAGTTCCGGTTTCATCTATTATATAATAATAATAACAGTTATCGCTAAAATCAAGCAGAATTGCTCCCATATCATTAAATTTTGAGGGGTAAACTAAGGTTATATCATCTATTTGGCTGATAGGCTCAAACCTCTCATAATCAAAAACAGTATGCTGATTGACTCCTGTTCTTCTGATAAAGTAATTTTCAAATAATTCAGCTGCAAACATATTGTTGATATCAATCTGTGTTTCATAAAGAATAGTCTGTTGGTTTGGTACTGAAGTGTCATAAATTGTGAAATAAGAACCAAAGTCTTCGTTATTTTTGAAAGACACATATCCACTATACGCACCTAACCTATCATGTGAGTAATAATGATTCATCCAGGGTTCATATCTGACATTACTAGTATTCTCTAAATCACCATTCTCTTGAATTCCATAGATTGCATATCCATAAGAATCCGCTGAAAATATTTTTCCATTTGAGTATTTTAAATTACCAATACCACCAAACCCGAATTCTGATTCTAAATTGTAGTCAAGTTCGGCTGATAAGCTTAGACACATTACAAGAATAAATAATTGTATTATATTTTTTCCCATTTTGATTTCCTTTGTATACAGGACAGAGAACTCTCCATCCTGCATACGTTAGTTTATTGTATTATTGGTGTTCCAGGATCTCCAGGAGACATATCAAAATACTCTGTTATTGTTACATAACTATGTTCTAATAAATACATATTCCATCTTTCAATACACACAGGTCTAAAAAAAATACTGCTTAATCCATCAATTTTCAAATGGTATATTCCAGCACTAAGATTAGTGATCTCTCTTGTGTTTTCATTATAGCCAAATTTACTTGGTAATAATGGATAATATAGATTGTACTCACCGCGTACCCAAAGTTGAATATTACATTTGTCAAAGCTCATATCTGACTTAATTTTTATCGTAGCAGCACTAACAACTCCAACAGCAACAAGTATTAACATTATTACAAGTAATCTTTTCATGATTACCTCCATTTTTTATTTTTGTATGTTGATTATCTGCAACACCACAGATTGGATGTGGAAATAAATCCACAGTAATAATCTTGTTGTCTTTAATGACCAAATCTAAGCGATAATTATAGATTTGGTCTCTTGCTGTGGATACTTTAATGCTCTAAGATATATATATATATATGGCACTTAGCTAAGGTAAGCGTCATAGCATAATGCAAGTAATTATAGTAGTTTTTAAGCACTTTGGTTGTGTTTATAGATTCTTCCTTATATATAAATGCTATTATTTTCATTATGCTTACCTTTCTCTATTTGATATAGAACAATTTATCAACATAGTTAAAGAACTGTCAAATTAATTATCTATTTTTATCCTTTTCAACCTGCGTTCACGGAATCTATAACGAGTAAATTAATTTAAACTCCTTAATTTCAGTATTATAAGAGGTATCATCTGCTATAATTATAGTTATAAATATGGCTGTGTGTGGCGAAGTTATTGAACTATGGCAAGTTGCCGGGTAAGGAATAGATAACTGGAAAATAACTGCAAACTAAAAGAACAATATAAACAAGACAGTCCTCTATTTTATCAGCGGCACACAGGACGGCACAGCATATTAGGGGGACACTCACTGATAGCTCGTTCAATCATCAAAGTTTGATCGAGATGGAAGCGAAGGTCCCCTGAAGACCTACCGACAGACAATTATGTCAAGTCCTAAATAATTTGACTGTTTTATTCATCAGTTCTCCCCTGACGGGTCGAACTTTTTTCAGAAAAATTCTTTAGGAGTGTCTTCGAACACTCCCTATTATATAATCATCACTCCGTGATTTAAGAGGTCTCGTTGCCAACGTCAGTCGATTGAACCATTCAACGATTTAACAGTATAGTTTGTCTGAAAGTCTTACCTTCTGTGTTTTTGTGCAGTTTTGTGTTTTTGTGTTAAATTGTTCATTATTTACTGTTAATTATTAATTTGTCAGTTTTTTCATTGACATAACGACAGTATAAATATGCTTTACTCAATACTAATTTCGTAAGGAGATTGCATAAGTGGGTATTAAAGAAAATTATCAATTAGTAATGAAGAGAATTGAATCAGTATGTCAGAAGAATAACCTTAATTTTGAAGATATTAAATTAGTAACAGTAACCAAGACTCACTCCGCTGATGTTGTAAAGGAAGCAACAGCTGCCGGAGCTTTATATATAGGTGAAAATAAAGTTCAAGAAGCTCAGACTAAATTACCTCTTTTAGAAGGTGAATATGAAGAGTTTCATCTGATTGGAAGTTTGCAAAGTAATAAGATAAAGCATTTGATGCCTCTGCGTCCTGCTCTTATTCACTCTATTGAGAAACTATCAACAGCCAAGAAATTATCAGCTTACTGTGTGGAGAACGAACTTAATCAAGATATTCTCATTCAGGTAAATACAACCGAAGAGGATAGCAAATCAGGTGCAGGTGAAGCTGAAGTGATAAGTTTAATTCGCGAAGTTGCCCTGTTGCCAAATATCAAGATTAGAGGGTTAATGACAATTGGTCTGTTTGCTGCTGATCCTGAAGTTACAAGACCCTATTTTAGAAACTTAAAAAGAATCTTTGACTATGTTAAGTCTTTGAATATTGATAATGTAGAGATGAAATTTCTTTCCATGGGAATGACTCATGATTTTGAAATTGCTCTAGAAGAAGGTGCTAACATCATTAGAATTGGTAGTGCTATATTTGGCGCCAGAGACTACGGTAAGAAGGAGAACTAATGGAAACATTAATTGATTTAATAGTGCCTATTTCGATCTGCATAGTTGCTTATTTTTGTGGATTTCTCTCCACAGCGCAAATATTTGCCAGAACTTTTAAATATTTGAAAATAACCAAAGTTGGTTCCGGGCATGCTGACACTATGAATATTTACTCAAATGTAAGTAAAACTATGGGCGTAATAGTAGGAATAATCGACATTGGCAAGATGTGGCTGTTTCTCTATTTAATTAAACTTATATTTACCAATTTTACCCAACAAGCTGATTTGGTATCTATCAATTATCTTTTTGTGTATGGCTTTTGCGTAATTCTGGGACACTGTTTCCCTTTCTATAATAAATTTAAAGGTGGCAGGGGTATCTTCACTTTTGCCGGTTATCTTGGCTTCTTTGCCCCAGTAACTATGTTAATCGTAGGAATTATCTCAGCTGTAATTGCTTTAGTATTTGGTCAATATCGGGCAGCTAAATATTTCTTGGTGGGCCTACCTGTGGTTGCTTCTCTGATAATTTCTACTATTACACAAGTAACTCCAGGGTTGACAACTAAGATATTTATTGCTTCTTTACTGATGGTGATAGTCAATTTTATTGTTTCACGAAAACGGGAAGAGATATGATAAAGCAGTATTGGAAGGGATTTATTGTAACTCTCTTGTTAAGTGTTAATGTTATTTTAACTGCTTACCCAAGCATAGATTATGATTGGCGTTCTCCTGTTAATAGTGTCTCTCCAATTGGACTTTCGATGGGTGGAGTAAATCAGATATATGCGGAAGATTTTGGAGTTGCTGAGGAGAACCCTGCTCTCTTAGCACTTAGAAACGGCACTTACTTTGCAGCGACTTTTAAAAGTAAAAGAATGGAGAACAGCTCTTTGGGTGATATTTTAGTTCCTAACTATTTACTTAAAAAGAAACAATTTACTTACTATGCTTTTTCAGGACCCAAATTTGCTGCTTCTTTTCAGCCGATAATCAATAAAAGAGAAAGAATAGATACAAGTACAAATTTAAGTTACCACGATCTCTATCTGAATTCCTATACTGTCTCGTTAGCTGCTCAAGATGATGATTACACAAAACTTACACTCGGCTTTAATCTCAAATTTATTCATGGTCGTCAAGTTTATCATCGCTTCAGGAGAACAGGACAGGATTTAATTCTGGAAGAGTTTATTGATGACAAGGCTGCCGGCTATTCTACTGATCTTGGCTTAACCTATGCTCATAATTCTATACTTGTCGGCTTAACCCTGAAAGATCCATTTTCTCAGATTTATTGGAGTAATAGACCAAATAATCATCTCAGACAGAGATTTTCTTTGGGAGCTGGATTCTTTAATGAAAATTCATCTTTTCAAATTGCTACACAGGGAAGACTTAATAATGCTGAAGAGCAAACTTACCACATTGGTTACGGTTACGGCTTGAACTTTGGTAATGCTACCACGCAATCAATTGGTTTTAAAACAGGGTTATTTAGCAAAGATTTTAAAGGAATGGACTCTATTTTCTATACGCTGGGCTTTGGCTATACAATAAGTGTGGTAAGAGTGGATTTCTCACTAATCTCTAATGGTTTCACTATGGATAATACAGATTTCCTCTTCTCTGTAACTTTAGGCAAATAGCATGTTTTCACTCTCTTTTCTCAATTCCGGACTTCTCATAGCCTCGTTAAGTGCCTTAATCCCGCTTCTTATCTATTTCTTTGCTAAGAAAAGACCTGACAGAGTAATCTTTAGTTCAATTAGATTTATCACCTTAAGTAAAGATGAGAAGAAGAGTAAAATTAATCTTAAGAATATTCTGCTCTTAATTATCCGGACTCTTATTTTCCTTTTGTTAGCACTGATTTTTGCCCGTCCTATTATAGAAACTTTTCTCGGGATAGGTAGCAACTACCATGCCCCAACTACTATTTCTATAATTGCCGATAACTCCTGGAGTATGGATTACTATTCTAAAGATACTCAACGTTTGGAGCTACTTAAACAGAAGTTAAAAACTATTAATGGCAAGTTAACTGACGAAGATTTTATCAGAATTTATACTAAAGATAATTATATCACTTCTCAGAAGTTCATGCAAGGTGCTATTGCTGATACTCTAATTCAGAATATCCCCTTGTCTTACCAAGATTTACCGTTAGATTCTCTCATTGTGCAAGCCCTTCATGATAAGAAAGATATAGAGACTGCTAACTTTGAGCTTTATCTTATCACAGACATGAATGAGCAGCTTACCTATCAAGACTCTTTAACTAAGATTAAGCTGATTGAAGTTGATAACCATAAAGAGTGGAACAACTTATCAGCAACCATTACTTCTGTGCAAATTGGCAGCACTAAAAATGTTAAACAACTTAGTATCGATTTTGTTATTCATAATTATGGTGAAAAAGAAGTTACAGATAGATTGGTTAGATTAAACTATAATGATAGAAGCTATGATAGGTTTGTTACGATTGAGGCTAATAAGAGCTGGCAAGGTAATTACACTCTTCCTATTGAGAAAAGTGGCTGGCAGAAGGGATTCATCGAGATTCAAGATGAATTCTATCTCAAAGATAACAGAGCTTATTTCAGTTCATTCTTTAATCTTGCTCCTCAAATAACCATAATTACAGAAGAACCAAGTATCTCCCTTCCGCTCAAAACCATGGTTAACATCTTTGCTGGTGATGATAATAATGTTAAGTATATCCCGCAAAATTATGTCAATAATCAACTGTTAGCTACCAGCGATATCGTGATATTTTATAAGCTTAATAGCTTGGAAAGTAATGTTAAAACGCTTACTGAACAACTACGCAAGAGCAATAAAGGAAGTCTCTTTATCCTGGGTAACAAATACGATAAGAGTGTTGAGAATTATCTTAACAAGAAGTTTTCTCTAGAGTTAGGAAACGGTGTGGTTAATCAAATATTCCCTGATTGGCATAATCCTTATAATAAGCTAATCAACAGTCTCTCGGTGAAGCAATTTCCTGAGATGAGATTCAATGGAGTTGCCAAAGCTTCCTTTAAAAATAACTCCAGGATTCTCTTAGCTTCAAATAGGCAACCCCTAATCGCTCAAGCTGATAATGATTTTCTTTTCCTCTTTGATGATAATAATGATTTTGTAACCAATAGTAGTTATCCTGTATTTATGAACAAGATATTTGAACAGCTTAGTATTAGCGAGCTGGAAGTCTCAACTAATTATGTAGGTAACCAAATCCCTTTGAGCAAGAATGCTGAAGTGAATGACCAAAAGCAAATTGGCAACAGCTTTGTTTTCTCTGATGTGGGGATTTATAAAGTCCTATCTGAATCAGGTAAACTCTCCTACGAATCTGTAAACTTGGGTGAGAGCTTGCTTAAAGAGAGTAGAGTTAATAATGATGAAGTGAATAACTCTTTTGAGGTTATCACGGATAATTGGGAAGGACATCTCTTTGCTGAAAGTGGACGCTTTGAACTGCTAAAATATCTACTTATTGGGATAATGGTGCTGTTTGTAGCTGAATTGGTGATTGTGAAATTTGGGTAGGAAGAATATCTTACCAGGGGGCTTCATGAAATGCATTACGCCCTCCCAAGCAAAGACACAAAGAACACAAAAAGAAGAATTAAATACATTAACCACCGATTTAAAACCAATTTTGTAGGGATATCCCTTTTGGTTACCCTCTTTATAGCCACAGAATTAGCACGGATTAAGAAGATTAAGGATCTTCTTTAAATTCCTAAAGGGACTTTTAAAAGTCTTTTTCTTCCTTTGTGGCTTTGAGTCTTTGTGGTGAAATACTTCTTTCTTTAATTATTAATTAATTTTGACTTTTTCATTGACACAATTGACACTCCACACAAAATAACACAACTTACTAAAAATAGTTAAAAATAATATTTAATAAATGAAGGAGATAGTAATGAAAAGAACATTTCAACCTCATGGTAGAAAGAGAAGTAACAAACATGGCTTCCGTCTTAGAATGAGTACTGCTAACGGCAGAAGGGTGTTAAATGCACGAAGAGCTAAGGGTAGAAAAAGACTCTCAGTTTAATTATATTAAAAATCGGAAGCAATATTTAGAATTTTATAAAGTTCAGAAGAAGATTCGTTCTACTAATTTTTTAGTTCTGTGTCGTAAAGACACAGAATCTTCTTTATTTTCCATTGGAATAACAGTTACTAAAAAAATTGGAAATGCGGTTACCCGAAATAAAATTAAGCGAAGATTAAAAGCTTATATGAGACAAGAATTGATAACAAACATTAGTGGTCAGATGATTAATATAATCTCCATAAAAGATGCTTCTAACATTCCTTGGAGGGAGTTCGTCAATGAACTGGATTATCTTTTTAAGAAAATTGAAGCAGCTTGTAAATAAAGGTACAGATTTTATAAATCTATTGTTTATCTTTAACATTAGATTATACAAAATCTATATTTCTCCACTATTCCCCGCTGCTTGTAGGTTCACGCCCACTTGTAGCACTTATGCAACACAAGCATTTAGAAAATACTCTTTTTTTTATGCACTGTACTTGTCGATTAGAAGAATTCTAAAATGCCATCCCTATCACCCGGGTGGCTACGACCCGTTAATATAACTTAGGAGCAAAAGTTTGAATAAGAAGACCCTATTAGCCATCGTGCTTATGTTTTTAACCTATTGGCTGTTTAATGCTTATTTCTTTCCTAAACCCGAACAAACTACGACTACAGCTAAAAGTACTACTGAAATTGTGCAAAAGAAAGAGGGATTATCAAAACCGATAATTAATCTTACAAACGATGGTATTATAATCTTTAGTGATGTAAATGATGGTGATATTAGATATAATTTTGCTGGTACTGAACCAACAGTTAATGATGAATTATATTTAGGTATTATTAAAGTTACTGACCCTGATCAAGTAACTAAAATTAGAGCAAAAGTTTTTTATAATGATCAAGAATCGCATACAGCTTTTTACACTAAAGATTTAAAGAAGAGTGAATTAGTTCAAGGAAGCGATATTGAGTCTGTAGTCTTAGAAAACGACAAATTAAGGCTCGTATTCTCTCCCAAAGATGGAGTTCTCTCTCAAGCTTATGCCAAGGAATTCAAATTAGGCAAAGATAAAATAGTTCAGCTTATCCCGGAAAAGAGTTTCCTTGGGGTTGTAGAAATCAACAATGCTGATTTATCAGACTTAATTTATTTTAAAGAAGTTGACGGGAACAGAGTTAAATTCTCTCTTAAAGATAATAGTGGTAATGTAGTCTTTGCTAAAGAGTATATTTTAACCCAGGATTATAGAGTAGATTTTAATCTCTATTTTAACTCTGAGCTTTATAAGAAAGATTACATGGTGAAAGTACCCGGTATTGCTGACACAGAGATGCTCAGTTATAAAGAGACAAATCCCGATAAGTACTTTAAGAATAAAGCTATGGATTACAAACTTATAGCTTTAGATACCAATGAGATAGTAAAACAAATCTTGACAAAGCTAAAATCTTCAGAAATAACAAGTCATACTGATAATGTTAAGTGGGTAGCTTCCAGGTCCAAGTACTTTGTAATTTCTTTATTTGGCGATCAAGTAATTGCTGATAAGAAATTCGTAGGTAGAATGGAAAATGAGAGTCCTGCCTTTGACTTTATTGTAGAGAATTCTGACTTTGAATCTGAATACGAACCTTACTACTTCTATCTTGGTCCTGTTGATAAAGATTATATCGAAGTTTTCGATTCAAGCTTAATCTTCGACAGGGTGATTGAAAGAAGTTGGACTTGGCTTCATTGGTTATCTAAGATATTCGAACTAGTAATGCAAAATTTAGCTAAGGTGATTCCTAATTATGGTATTGTAGTTATCATCTTTGCCCTACTTATTAAACTAATCTTGTACCCCCTAACTCATAAGAGTTTTGAAAACAGTATGAAGATGCAGAAAGTACAACCATATTTGTCTGCTATTCAGAAGAAGTACAAAAGCGACCCAATGAAAATGCAACAAGAGATGAGTAAGGTTAAGAAAGAACATGGTGTCAGCACGCTTGGCGGTTGTTTACCAATGTTAATTCAAATGCCTATATTCTTTGCTCTCTACCCGACATTGAGATATTCTATCTCTCTTCGTGGCGCTTCATTCTTCGGCTGGTTACAAGATCTTTCAAGTCCCGACCCATATTATATATTACCAATAATCATGGGTATATTCATGTTTCTTCAACAAAAAATGATGACTGACTCGCAGATGAGTAACACCAACTCACAAGATATGGATGAGAAACAAGCAGCTATGATGCAAAGTCAAAAGATGATGGCATATATCTTACCGGTAATGATGTTCTTCGTCTTTCGCAAATTACCATCCGGGTTAGTTCTTTACTGGACAGTATTCAATATCTTGTCCATTATCCAACAACACTTTATAAACAAAAAATTTAGAGGACGCTAATATGGAACCTATTGTTTTGACTGGAAGTACAGTCGAAAAAATCTTAGAAGAATTTTGTCAGGCTAAAAAAGTTAAGCTTGATGATATTAAGTATGAAATTATAGAGGAAGGCAAGAGTGGTTTTCTTGGCTTCTTTGGCTCAAAAAAAGCAGAAATTAGAATCACTACTTTTGGTAGTAAACAAGAAGTGCACAACTTCTTATCAGAATTATTAGACAAAATGGAAATCGAATTTGTAGATATAGAAATTGAAGAAACAGAAGACTCTTATAACTACCATATTGTCGGATCTTCTGATGCAGGTTTTCTCATTGGAAAGGAATCTAGGTTCCTCAATAATATGCAATATTTAGTTAATAGAATCTATGAAGGCAGAGATGGTTTCAAAAGAATCTACTTAGATGTAGATAATTATAAAGAGAGACAAGCTGAGCAAATAGTCAGGAAATATGAACCGGTGATTGATAAAGTGGTTTCCAATCAGAAGCCTTACACACTGGAACCTTTAGACCCTAATATCAGAAGGGTTATTCATAAATTTATAGAAGGAAGACCTGAAATAAGCACTCTCACTATTGGTGATGGTAAAAAGAAAAGAATTGTTATCTTCCCTAAGGGATATGACCAAACCAAAATTCGTAAAAGATCTTATATGCCACCCAACAAAAGAAATACCGACTATGTCAAGCCTACTGAAAAGAGAGAAGGACATAGAATTGAAAAGACTAACGATGGCAATCAGCCTAAAAAAGCTAATTTTAACGCTCGCAAAAGACCTTATAGAAAACCTAAACCAGCTCAGAAAACTGAAACTGAATAAACAATGTTTAGTGTTAATGTTTTAACCATCGGCTTCTTTTATTCAGATGCCGGTGCTTCTTTAGGAAATCTTCCTCGTACTATATGGGGAAGATTTCTTTCTGTTGATGAGAAGCATAGACACAAACTAAACTTGAACTTACTGCTTATTCAAGATGGGGAACGCGTTATTTTAGTTGATACAGGAGTTGGAAATAAGCTTAACGCTAAAATGCAAGAGATCTTCTCTGCTTCCTTAATCTCCTTTGATGTTGCTTTGGCAGCGCATAACCTAGCCCCACATGATATTACCGATGTTATTATGACTCATCTGCATCAAGATCATGCCGGTGGGATTGTTAGCTTTAATGAGCAGGGAGAAAAGTACTTAACTTTTCCCAATGCTACTTATCACATTCAGAAGCAAGAGTGGGAGATAGCTAAGCACCCTGATATTCTTAATCGCGCAGCTTATGATTATGAGAATAATCTAAAGTTACTAGATCAAACAGGGAAGCTAAATCTCATTGAAGGTGAGTTTCAGCTCACAGCCAGTGTTTCCATGAAGTATGTCGGCGGGCATAGCGAAGGCTCGCAAATAGTCTTAGTTAACCATCCTGCACATAAACTAATCTATGCCGGAGATATTATTCCCTCTTCTGTCTTCCTGAAAGTGCCCATCACATCTGCCTACGAAGTTTGTCGAAGAGATACAGTGAAAGCCAAGCTCTGGATCTTAGATAAAATAGAAAATCAAGGCTATACCCTAATTTATGATCACTCAACCAAGGAGTTGCATTATGCTAAAAACAACTAAATTATTCTTTCTTATTATTCTGGTATCTCTGCTTTTAATCACATTAACAGGTTGCGACAAGAGTCAGCCAAAAGATTCTCAAGGCATCGTAGTAACTTCTCCTGAAGTTGCCGAAACAATTGCCAAGTTAGGCGGGATAGATTTAATCATTGGCAGGACTCAATACTGCGATTATCCACAAGAGATGCATGCTATCGAGTCAGTAGGAGATTTTAGTTCTCTTGATATCGAAAGAGTAATCTCTTTAAAGCCAAGTATAATCTTCACTGCTGCCTTTGAACAACAAGATTTCTTTGATAAACTCAAACCTTTTGGCATAGAAGTAATCAAGATTCATTCCAACTCCATAAACTCATATCTGGAGAATGTTCAGCTTTTAGCTAATAAACTTGAGTTACAAGATAATGCAGAACAACTAATTAATGATTTTAAAACAACAATCTCCAACATAACGCTTCCGGCTAAATCCCCTAAAGTCTATTTTGAAATATCTCCCAACCTCGGAACAATTACAGACAACTCTTTTATTGGAGATTTAATTGTTAAAGCCGGTGGTACCAATATCTTTGGTCAGCTGAATAAAGATTTCCTGATTGCTAAGAATGAAGAGATTGTTGCTGCTAATCCTGATATTATCATTGCCCTCTCTTACGCTTCTAAAGAAGAGATTATCCAACGAAAAGGTTGGCAAAGTATGGAAGCAGTCAAGAATGCTCGCATCTATACAATTGCTGATGTAGATTTGGATACCGTGATGAGAACTGTTCCACGTTCCCTTGATGCTCTTAAGGTGTTTAATCAGTGGTTCTTAGAGTATGCCCAAGATTAGTCGTCAGCAGAGAAATAAACAACTATTAATAGCCGGTTTACTAATTCTTTTTGGTTTAGTATCCGTGCTTTATTTATTCTATAAAGTACCGTCTGAGTTAATCTTACTTAACATCAGACTTCCCCGATATGTGCTTACCTTGCTTACCGGTGTAGTATTAGCTGCAGTCGGCAATGTATATCAGATGCTACTTAATAATCCTTTAGCAGAACCTTATATCTTAGGTACAAGCTCCGGTTCTGCCCTTTTTGCTATCACAGCTTATATTTTGGGCTTTAGCTATTTAATGCCACTCTTTGGTTTTGTGGGAGCAATGCTAGCTATGACATTAGTCTGGTTCATTGCCCGTAAAGGTTCCAGAGTAAACACAGTAAAACTGATTCTCTCAGGTATTATCGTCTCTATGATTTGCTCCTCTATAATCTCACTTTACATCTATCTTTTTCCTAATCAGATTACAGTTATTATGAGTATTTTAATGGGAAGCTTAAATCATGTCTTCAGTAATAATGAATGGTATATTTTCCTCGCCTTAACGTTAGTTTCGGTACTACTTCTTATATATCAATTCTTTCTCACTAACAGCCTTAATGTCATCTCCACCGGTGAATTAACGGCTCATTCGTTAGGCGTAGATATAGCCAAAATCAGGAAAAGAGTCTTTGTTACTACTTCACTTTTGATTGCTATCGTAACCTCTTACGCCGGGATAATCGGCTTTGTCGGATTAATCATCCCGCATATTGTCAGAATGATGTTTGGCGATAACCTAAGAAACAACTATTTTATCACTATGTTAGTGGGTGGAGTTTTCTTGTTACTTTGTGATTTTGTAGCTTATCATATTAGTCCTTTTGGTGAGTTGCCTGTCGGCATTCTTACTACTCTCATCGGTAGTGTTTTCTTTATTATCTTATTACGCAAGAGGGTTTAATGGATTTACAACGAAGCTGTGGAGTTTTACTCCATCCTACTGCTATTCCTAACAAATATGGAGTTGGCGATTTTGGTGCTGAAGCTTATGATTTTATCGATTTATTAGATTCTTTAGGTCAATCCTATTGGCAAATCTTACCGCTTACTATCCCTGAAAAGGGCAACTCCCCTTACTCTCCGCTTAGCTCTTTTGCCGGTAATCCTCTGCTTATTTCTTTAGATAAGTTAGTTGATGAAGGTTTGCTTTCTTCTGATGATCTTAAAAGCGTGAGCAGTTATGAAGCTAAGATTAACTTTGACCCAATTATAGCTGATAAGAAAAGACTTCTCCGCCAAGCCTTCAGAAACTTCTCTCCTGAAGATATTCACTATCAAGAATTTTGCCAACATCATTGGTTAGCAGATTATTCTCTATTCATCACTCTTTATGAGAAGAATCAGAGAACTGCCTGGAGTGAATGGGAAGAATCCGAAAAAGATGCTACTAAAGAAGTTAAGGGGCAGTTAAACATAACTTATCAAGAAGAGATTGCCTACCATAACTTTGTTCAGTATATTTTCTATAAACAGTGGCAAGAGCTGAAACAACACGCTAATGCCAAGCAGATTCAAATTATCGGGGATATTCCTATTTATGTTTCTTATAATTCGGCTGATGTGTGGGCAAATAAAGAGCTCTTTCAATTAGATGATAATTTTAAACCTGAATATATCTCCGGAGTTCCACCAGATGACTTTAATCACGATGGTCAAATTTGGGAAAACCCTCTCTATGATTGGGAGAAGAATAAGGAGACCGGTTATCGTTGGTGGAAGGAGAGAGTCGCTTATAACCTACATCTTACTGACGTTGTCCGCTTAGACCACTTCATTGGTTTTACCCGCTACTGGAGCATTCCTGCCAAGCTGTTTGATGCCAAGCAAGGTGAATGGTTACCGGGACCTAATAGTCATTTCTTCACTGAATTACAAAAAGCCATCCCTAACCTTAATATTCTGGCTGAAGATCTGGGACTGCTCACTAAAGAAGTTACTAATCTCAAGAATAAATTTGAGTTTCCTGGTATGATAGTTCTGCACTATGCACTTGATGAGCATGAGTTTATCCCTCAAGCTTATCCAATAAGAACCTTCATTTATACAGGCACTCATGATAATAATACCACGATTGGATGGTGGGAAGAGTTTGCCCAGCATCATGATCAAACTAAAAAGAACCTCTACGAATATCTCAAGCATATTAGAGGCAGACAAGATGTCGTTATTAATCTTAGGACAATAGCTTATGACATGATTGAGCTTGCCTACTCTTCAAGCTGTGTTGTGGCAATAATCCCGATGCAAGATATTTTGGAGCTGGGAAGTGAGTATCGCATGAATAGACCGGGCATTGCTAATGGGAATTGGGGTATGAGATTGCCGCAGGATTATTTGGGTAATATAGACTGTGAGAAG
>Ga0265294_10004794_pt1 | contig 16725 bp, 16 predicted proteins | sample MunlanPumphouse3_FD_192504 | JGI IMG/M metagenome (GOLD analysis project Ga0265294, IMG submission 192504) | Groundwater microbial communities from a municipal landfill in Southern Ontario, Canada - Pumphouse #3 | ecosystem: Environmental > Aquatic > Deep subsurface > Groundwater | place...
TAAGCGCATATGGTAATGATATTTATCTGGATGACGTGAGTGTCGTTACCCAGTAACTGACAACCATATCAGGGGCTTGGAATATCAGTCTATTCCGAGCCCCCTTTACTCCTTCCTTGATCCAGTGCCTCCCACATTATATTAAATTCAGGCGATATCCACAAAGAGAGTAGTCTAACACCTTTAAAAACCTTTTCTTTCGTTGACAATGGCCCGGAGAGATGCTATTTAGAATGCATTTTACCTGACATATCTCCGCTCTCCGTGCGCCGTTTTTAACGTGCCGGCCAAGAAGAGGTTCACTATCGTGATATCACTGAAATTATGCCGTAATGTCCTGATTCGGTTACTCGTTGCCCTGGTCATAATTTCATCGCTACTTGTCCCCCCTGGATTCTGCCAGGAAACAGAAGACTCCCAAGTATTCATCTACGGCTTCAACGCCTACCAGCAAAAAGATTACGCAACTGCCATCGAGAAGATGAACGAGGTGCTGCAAAAGTATCCTGACACCCCTCTGCGCGATATGGCGCTTTTCTGGCTTTCTCGTTCGTATTTCAAGAGTGGCAACCAGCAGGAAGCAGCTCGCTTCATGTCTCAGTTTTCCAAGGAGTATCCCGATAATCCGCTCAAAGGCACAGTGGAGGATGACCTCCTCAATCTTGTTGTTCGTTATGAGCAGGGAGAAAGGTTGTCGGCTGGACTGCCGCCGACCAAGTCCACTGAAAAACAGGCTGTAGCTCATAAAACAAAGCTCGAAAAGGAACGGCTGGTTCAGGAAAAGTCTGAGAAAGCCCGCTTGGCACAACAGCAAGCCGAGCAACAGCGACTTGCAAAGATCGAGCAGAAGCGAATTGCATTAGAGAAGGCAGAACAGGAACGTCTGACTCAAGATAAGCTTGCATCTGAAAAGACCGAACAGCAGCGCCTGGAACGGGAAAAGGCCGAACGGTTACAAATAGCGGCTCTGCAATCCGAAAACGAGCGAAGGTTGGCTGAAAAAGCTGAGCAGGATCGTCTGGTTGCCATGCCGTCTGATGATGAGCGTAAACTTGCCGAAAATGCCGAACGTGAGCTGATAGCCGTCCGGAAGGCAGAAGAGGAACGAGTCGTTGTTGCTGCGGCTGAGGCCGCACGTTTGGCTGCTGTCAAGCAGGGGCAGGAACGCATAATAGCTGAAAAGGCCGCTCAAAAAGCTGAGGTTGCACGTTTGGCTGCCGTGAAACAGGAAGAAGTGGAGCGTGTGGCTGCAGCACGGGTTGAGAAGCTGCGATTGGCCAAGCAAAGTGCTGCCGAAGAGAAAATACTTTCCGAAAAAATGGCACTGCGTGAGAAGGCTATTGCTCAATACAAGTCTGTCATAGAAAAATATCCTGGTACCAAGGCAGCCACTCTCGCTGCCGCTAAACTTCAGAAGCTGGGTGTCGCCGTGGCATTGCCGCCATCGGTTGCAGTTGTTGAACAGACGACCGCTGAGCCAGAGAACGCTCAGGTGTTGAGACTGGAGGTTGCGCAATACGCCGGATTTGAATTCAATCTACTACCCAGATCCCAGTCCTTTGATGTTGCCCGTCGCATCAGCGTGCCGTTTGAGGTTATCAACCGCGGTAATGGCAGTGACTCTTTCTACTTTGAATCGGGTTTTCCGCCTGAGTACAACGTCAGCTTTGCTTCCGCCGCTACACCTGAGCAGAATATTAATCAGACATCGGTCTTGGCGCCTGCTGAGACCTACAGGGGTGTTGTGACTCTGACGATCCCTGCTTCCAGCATAGATGGCCTGCGAATCACCCATCCTGTCAAGGTCGCTTCCCGTTTTATGAGCGAGGCCAGTCAGTCGCGCGAGGTTTATATGGTTGCCTCGGCTCCGCTTCTACGTGCCGTGTTGAAGACCGATAAAACTCAGCCGCTGCCGGGTGAGAAGGTTGTCTACCGCATTGCCGTGCTGAACGTTGGTTCGACGGCAGCCGAGAATGTCAGCTTGCGTCTGAATTTCCCACCTCAGTTGGAGCCGGTCGACTATGCCGCAGCCGGTTTTAAACAAGAAATGAAGACTGCTCTCGTCTTTGATGGCCTGCGGGTTAATTCCGGCGAGAGCAAGGAATTTACGGTAACCTTTCAGCTTAAGTATGATTCTCTGGCTGGTCAGGAGTTGCTCTGCCGAGCCGAGTTGATCAACAATCCTCTGAAGACTACAGCGGTCTTCATATCCAATGCCTCCAGCGTACAGCCGCAGCACGGTATTGCTGTACGCTCCGGTGTGGAGCGATTGGTTGTCATCCCTGGACAGACCATCATGGCGCCGTTTATTGTGACCAATACCGGCAACGTGCGTGAAAAATTCCGGATTGCTTCAACATTCAAGGGCGCCCAAGAGACGATCATCTTTCATGACCTTAATAGGGACGGCATCAAACAGGCCACCGAGCCGGTCATCAGCGAGATCGGTCCCCTTGCTCCAAAAGAAGAAGTCAGCATTGTTATGGAAGTTAAGACCACAAAGAATGCAAGTGATGGCACTGAAGGAAGTGTTAAGATCTCTTTTACTCCAGAGGGTGATGCGGCTCGGGCAGCAGAAGGTTCGGCCCGTCTCATCTACTCCAGGCCGGTACTTCAGATGGCCATGGCTGGGCGCGACGGTCGTCTCAAGCCGGGTGAAGTGGCTTCATTCGACCTGACTATTACCAACCATGGTTCCAATCTGGCTCGAGTAGTGGAGTTGCTGAGCGCTTGGCCCGAGCAACTCGAACTTGTTGCTACGGATCCGCTTAATAGCTCTGTCAACGGTGGTAATATCCTCTGGAAATTTAATGAGCTTGGCGCAGGCGAGAAACGTTCCATCAAGGTTTCGTTCAGGGTGAAGCCAGGAACCCGCGTAGGAATGAATATCCAGGTCAAGAATGTTCTTAAATATGAAGATCAATTGGGGAATAGGTACTGACATGACACGACGCGTATGCGGAACTGTAGTGGTACTACTACTTCTCGTCCTTGTACCTGTAGCCCGGAGTCAGCAGTATTTACTGTACTCACCAAAAGTGGTGAGCCCGGAGGATATAGTTAAGGCACAAGAGGGGGTGCTGGTCCGTGAAGTGTCGGTGCAAAAGGGAGATACACTCTCTGGTTTTTCCCGAAAATTCAGTGGCCATGGCTCATATTATTCACAAATTCTACTCTTTAACGATATCAAGAATCCCAATCTGATCTATGCCGGCAAAACCCTCAGGGTTCCTGTTTCCAAGAAGCAGGTGAATGAGAAGAGGGTGAGCGTGGCTCCGGCGCCCAGGAAAAAGAAAACTGCCTACCCGGTGGCTGCGCCCGACAAGGGTCAGACTGTTGCATCGTTGCACCACGCAAAACGCCACGTAACTGGCAAAACAACGGCAAAACCTCAGATAGAGAAGTCTCTCGGTGATTTGAAAAGCATTGATACCGCCAAACACAAAAAGCGGGAAGTAAAGCAGAATACAACAACTACATTAGTGAGCAAGCCAGCGCCTGTGGCAGAGGTAACTCAAGTGGTTGAAGCTGGTAAAGAAGAAACACGTTTGGTAGATGTTAAGACGTTGTCTGCGCAGAAGCTTTTTGAGAGTGCGATCAGGTCTTATCGACAGGATGATTGCCGCGTAGCTCTGGAGTTGTTCGAGCGTTTCCTGTCTGACAACCCAACATCTCCTTTGGCTGCCGATGCCAGCCTTTATAAGGCCGAGTGTTATCTGAAACTGTCAAGTCAGTAGCGAACCTCTATTGATTTAATACACACAAAGGGCGCCTTCATGGCGCCCTTTGTGTGTATATCTCTGTTTCTTACTTCCAAGTAGCCACGAAGGCCCGCAATTTGCCTCCCTTTTCATCGCGGTAGTACACTATACTGAGGTTCTCCGCTACCTGTCCCCGCTGGATTTCGTACCCATCTTTTTTCTCTGATGAGTTCATGATAAAGACCGGTTTTTTGCTGAGTTGCCTCAAAACACCCTTCATGAATGATTCGGGAACACCTTGACCTCCGTGGTCGATAACCTGAATCATCTTGATAGTATCATTTTCATAATAGATCTTGAACTCGGTGTATTTTCCCTTATAGCGCTCCCACCCGGGATTGGCTCTGCTGTACTTCTTATCGAGACGCGAGCGAGGGATAAAATCAGGCAAAGCCGTAAGGCGCGGACTGTCCGGGACTGCTTTGGATTGAACCTTTTGTCCGCTACTCTCCGCAATGGCCAACAGTATTGCCTTTTCGCTCAATTGTGTTTCAGCTTTTGCTGAGGGTGTTTGATTGCCAGGTTTTGGGGCTAGTGTGGTAGTCGGTGTAGATGGTGCGGCTGGTGCAGGAGTTGCCTGTGTTGTCCCGGCAACTACAGGTGTTATTGTGGCTGTAGACTTAACTGGCGCCTGTCCCAGCTGGATTTTGTTCCCATCTTTTTTATCTTTATCTGATTCAGGATAAATCTTGAACTCGGTGACGTTCTCCTTATAGCGCTCCCATCCGGGATTGGCTCTGATGTACTCTTTATCAAGACCCGCGCGAGGGATAAAATCAGGCAAAGCCTTAAGGCGAGGACCGTCCGATACCGCTTTGGATTGAACCTTTTGTCCACGATTCTCTGCACTGGCCGACAGCATTGTCTTTTCTCTCAATTGTACTTCCGCTTTTGCTGCGACTGCTTTATTGCCAGGTTTGGGGGCAAGTGTGGTAGATGGTGCAGGTGGTGCAGGAGTCGCCTGCGTTGTCCCGGCAACGACAGGTGCTATTGTGGCTGTAGGCTTCACTGGTGTCTGTGTCTTAATGTCTGCTGTTTGCGAAGCAACATCCGGGGGTTTGTTTGTTGATTTACTGTACTGGAACATGGTAACAACAACGACAGCGATCAATAAGGGCGCAAGCCAGAGGAGGAACGTAGTCCCTTTTGAGCGGTTTTGCACAGGTTTAAGATCAATCTTTTCGACTTCCTTATGGTTCCAGCTTTGAAGGTGCTCTTTTGGTGTCTCATCGGTTTCTTCGCCCGGTTGTATACTGCTGACGGCACTGTCAAAGGAACTGGTAAACTCTGAATATACCGAGACCCGTGAGCGCGGGGCGTAGATAACCCCCTGTTCCTCCAGGGAAGGCTCGGCATCAGTCGTGTGCGGGAGGGCGGAAAGTTCCGGTGTCTCCGGCGGCATAGGCACAACAGGTTGTTGTTCAATGGTAATTTGTTCTGTTTGGTTTAGTGCTTGAGTTTCCGTTATGCTGACAGCTTTTTGGGTGAGGTCTGTTACGGAAAATTCTCCTGTGGTCGTGGTCGGAGCAGCCTTCTTTCCTTTGTTGTCAAGGCTGGCAATTATTTCCCTTATGGCGTCAAACAGGGCATTATCGTTCAGGGATGTATCGAGTTGTCCATGGTAAAGCTTGAGTGTAGCATTGCTGACCTGATCGGGCGGGCTGAGCAGCACAAAGCGGGTACGTTTTCTTCCCAGCTGCTTTTTGAGATGCATCAGTAGGATATCTGCGGAAAGTCCTGACAGGTGGGTCTGGACGAAGACCATTGATGGTTTATCGGCGATTATTTCTTCGCCACCCTTTTCAAGATTGTTGACAATGCGTATACGGATATCCTTATTGTCAGAAAAACGGGAGAATATCTTACGAAGACGCGGTATATCCGTTATCAGCAGTAGATTGGTCAATGTATTTCCTCCTTTGAAAGATTTTTCATTCTATAGAATTAAGGCTTCGTTTTCAACTGTATTATTAGAAATTCAACCTTGCTATGTTCGCGGAAAATCGTGTATCGTAAACGATGCCGTAACTACCTTGCATTAAAGGAACATCAATGCTGGATACACTTATTATCGATACGCTCAAGTTAATTGTGGGCGCCGGGAACGTCGCAACCGAACGACAGGATCTGCTCTGTTATTCCTATGACGCCACCCAGATGGAATTTCTTCCTGACGCAGTTGTTCACCCTGCGAATACGGATGAGGTTGCCGCAGTACTCAAGTTGGCAAATCAAAAACGGTTTCCGGTTTTTCCCCGCGGGGCTGGCAGTGGTTTCTCGGGTGGAGCGCTGCCCAAGTCGGGTGGTATCGTGCTGGTCACCACCCGCATGAATCGTATCCTGCGCATCGATACCGAGAACCTGGTCGCCGAGGTTGAGCCGGGGGTCGTAACGGAACAGTTCCAACTGGCGGTTGAAAAACTGGGACTCTTCTATCCGCCCGATCCGGCTTCTCTCAAATTCTCAACCCTTGGGGGCAATGTAGCTGAAAACGCTGGCGGTCCGCGTGCCGTTAAATACGGTTGCACCAAGGACTTTGTAATGGGGCTGGAGGTTGTACTTCCAACCGGAGAAACCATTCGTACCGGCGGTGAAACCTACAAGGGGGTGGTCGGTTACGACCTGACCAAGCTACTGTGCGGGAGTGAAGGAACCTTGGGCATCATTACCAAAATCATCTTTAAATTGCTACCATATCCAGATGCCAAGAAGACCATGCTGACCATCTTCGATTCCATTGATGGCGCCGCCAAGGCGGTTTCGGCCATTATTGGCGCAAAGATTATCCCCACTACGCTGGAGTTTATGGATCATGCCACTCTGCAGTGTGTCGAACGTCGTTTCAGCTTGGGTATACCACCGGAGGGGCGTGCCGTGCTGCTAATTGAGGTGGATGGTGATCGCGACCTGATTGAAAAACAAGCCCAACAGATCCACGATATCATTACTCCGCTCGGCCTGGTCCAGTTCCGTGCAGCCAGGGATGCCGACGAGTCGGAGCAACTCTGGAAGGTACGTCGTCTTGTCTCACCGTCATTGCGTGACGTGAACCCTGATAAATATAACGAGGACATTGTCGTGCCGCGCAGCAAGGTACCCGATGTCATTCGCAGCATAGAGAAGATCCAGCGCCGTTATGACATCCCGATCGTCAATTTCGGTCATGCCGGCGACGGCAACATCCACGTTAATGTGATGATTGACAAGTCAGTACCAGGGATGGAGGAAAAGGCACATGAAGCCATCCGCGAGGTGTTTCAGGCCGCACTGGATCTGGGGGGCACCATGTCTGGCGAGCATGGTGTGGGTCTTTCCAAGGCGCCATATATCGAACTGGAACTTTCCGCGGTTCAGATTGCTACCATGAAGGCCATTAAGAAAGCTCTTGATCCGAACAATGTCCTTAATCCTGGAAAAATGTTTCCCTGGAAGGAAAACAATGTTGCGCAGGTGGAGCGATAGTATGGTGAATCATGGGGTAATTGTTCTGGCATCCGCATCGCCACGCCGTTCTGAGTTGATGGCCTTGGCGGGCATTTCCTGCGAAGTGCTCCCGGCTGACATCTGTGAGGATGTGCTGCACGGTGAGCAACCGGTCGAACACGTCATGCGCCTTTCACGCGAGAAGTCCCGGGTTGTTGCAGGCAAAACTGACGGTCGTTTTTTTATTGGCGCCGATACCGTGGTTGTGCTGAATGGCAGGATCATGGGCAAGCCGGTGGACGAAAACGAAGCCTTTGAGATGCTGTCAGAGCTGTCTGGCCGAACCCATGAGGTAATCACCGGTTTCACTGTTTTTGACCGGGAGACAAGCAGCTGCGTTAGCCGGAACGTTCAGACCGAGGTGCTTTTCAAAACCCTGACGTCTCAGGAAATTAATGGCTATATTGCCACCGGCTGCCCCATGGACAAGGCAGGAGCCTATGCAATCCAGGGAGGCGCGGTTCACTTTATCCGTTCTATCTGCGGATCCTATACGAATGTTATCGGGTTACCAATGACAGAACTCTATGAAGTTTTGTGTAATATGCAGGCTGTGGGTTGAACCATGCCATGTTCTAACATTTTAATTATAGGCGCCTCTACCGGTGGTCTCAAAATTCTTGAGCAGATGTTTCCTCGCCTGCCTGTTTTGAAAACAGCGGTCGTTATTACCCAGCACATAACCCCACTGATTGACCAAGCCTTTGTTACCTCCCTTGCACGGGTTTCGAAGATGCCGGTCAGTCTGGCATGCGAGGGACAGTTTCTTCAGGAAGGGAATGTCTATCTGGCGCCAGGGGGCTTTCATCTGAAAATTGTCAGAAACCAGAGCATACATCTTTATATAGGTGAAAAGGTCAATTTTGTCTGCCCCTCCATTGATGTCTCCATGAAATCGCTCACTCCCCCCAATGGATGTCGGCTGGCTGGGGTCATCCTGACCGGGATGGGATGCGATGGAGCTGCCGGTATCTCGCACATCAAGCAGATCGGCGGGATAACCATCGCCCAGGACCAGAAGACCAGCGTGATCTATGGTATGCCCAAAGCAGCTGCGGAGACCGGCAAAATCGATTTTATTCTGCCTACTGATGGGATTGCAGACAAACTGTGTGAACTTTTTGGATAAACATCTATATAAGGAGCCAAGGAATGCAAATGACCCTTCAATTCAAAAACTGGCGTATTCAGTATAAGATCATGTCTATTTCAATTGTCAGCGTAACGGTTATGATGGCTGGTTTGTTCATCTACCTGTTGCCACTGATCGAGTCCCGGATCATTAATGAAAAAAAGGCTGCCACTCGGCATGTCGTTGAACTGGCCATGGGTGTTTTGGAGATGAATGACGCCGAGGTCAAGGCGGGTAAGATACCACTGGAACTGGCCCAGAAACAGGCTGCCAAGCAGATTTCAAAAATGAGGTATGAACAAAAGGAATATGTTTGGATCAATGACCTCAGCAAACCGGTGCCTAAGATGATCATGCACCCCACGGTGCCGACTCTGGATGGGAAGGTTCTTGATGACCCCAAGTTCAATAAGGCCACCACCATGAGCGATGGCCTTGATGGCGCCGTCCGGAAAATTGACCGGAAGAACCTGTTTGTAACCTTCAATGAAGTTGTCGAGCGGGCGGGTCAGGGTTTTGTGAACTATGAATGGCCAAAACCAAAAGCAGGTGGCGGTACAACAGACGAATTGTATACCAAGCTCTCCTATGTCAAAAAGTTCGAATCGTGGGGCTGGGTGCTGGGAAGCGGCATCTATATTGATGAAGTTAAGCATGATGTGGCGAAGGTTAAATGGATCCTGGTTTCCTTGAACATTGTCTTTGCAATTTTTATGCTGGCGCTCTGTTTTCTCATCAGTCGCGGAATCACAAAAACCCTCGGTTATGTTGATAAAAATCTCGAAGATATGGCAAGCGGCGACGGTGATCTGACTCGGCGTCTGAATGTTGACCGTGAGGATGAAACTGGTTCTCTGGCCAATTCATTCAACCGTTTTCTGGACAACCTGAAGGATATTGTCGTCCGCATCAACCAGAATGCAATCGAGGTCGCCTCGTCGGCAGACCAACTTAACACAACCTCGGCAGCCATTGCCAGTGGCACTGAAAGAGCTGCATCACAGTCTATCTCCGTAGCTATCGCCTGTGAGGAGATGGCGGCGACCTCGGCCGAGATCGCTCAGAATTGTATCAGAACTGTTGATATCTCGAATCGCGCCACCCAGACTGCCTTGAACGGTTCCGAGGTCGTCAACCATGCCGTGCAGAGCATCCAACGCATTGCCGTCAAGGTACAGCAGAGCGCAAAAACGGTTGAGTCGCTCGGTACCCGCTCCGAGCAAATCGGTAACATCGTAGGCACTATTGAAGACATTGCCGATCAGACCAATCTTTTGGCGCTTAATGCCGCCATTGAGGCGGCTCGGGCCGGTGAGCAGGGTCGTGGTTTTGCGGTCGTAGCCGATGAGGTGCGCGCCTTGGCCGAACGCACAACAAAGGCCACCCGCGAGATCAGCGAAATGATCAAAAGCATCCAGAAAGAAACCAAATCGGCGGTCAGCGCCATGGAGGAAGGTGTTCAGGAGGTTGAGCGCGGAACCGAGGATGCCGCACGTTCCGGCAAGGCGCTTGAGGAAATTCTGGAGCAGGTCGGGGATGTCACCAGTCAGATTAACCAGATCGCCACTGCGGCGGAGCAGCAGACTGCAACCACCAATGAGATCAGCAGAAGTATGCACGAGATCACAGAAGTCGTCAGCGGAGCCTCGCACAGCTCTCAGGATACGGCGGCGGCGGCCAACCAGCTTGCCAGGATGGCCGAGGAGCTGAAGCAGATCGTGGCACAATTCAGGATGTAACCGTTATATGTGACCTTCGTGGACAAACCTCGGAGGTCTCCTTTATCTAATGAATATTTCAAGCAACCTTGCACATATTAAGGAACGTATTCGGATTGCTGCTGAACAAGCTGGCCGCAACGCCGAATCCGTCTGTCTTGTTGCGGTTTCCAAGACCCGTCCTTCCGCAGATATTATTGCGGCGTTCGGCGCCGGTCAGACCATATTCGGGGAAAATTACGTTCAGGAATTTACTGTCAAAGCTACAGAGGTAAAAGAGCCGGTCGAGTGGCATTTCATAGGCCATCTGCAAACCAACAAGGTCAGAAACATCGTAGGCCTGGTGACGCTGATCCACTCGGTGGATCGTCTCTCTCTGGCCCAAGAGATCAGCCGTCAGTGGGGCAAACTGGGTAAAAGTTGTGACGTGCTTGTTCAGGTGAACATCGCCAGCGAGGCATCTAAATCAGGAACTACCGGGGAAGGGGCGCTGCAACTGGTCAAGGACATATCTTGTCTGCCCAATCTGAAGGTGCTGGGACTGATGACCATGCCGCCTTTTTTTGACGATCCCGAGGCGGCCCGGCCTTACTTTGCAGAACTGAAGCGGCTTTCCCTGCGTATAAATTCAGAGTGTATTCCAGGTGTGGAGATGCGAGAGCTATCCATGGGTATGTCAGGAGATTTCGAGGCTGCCATACTGGAAGGCGCCACGCTGGTGAGGGTTGGCTCGGCCATCTTTGGTGAACGTCACTACGATTGAATATCTATAGCTCCAACCGACCCATCTCCTCAAGATATTTCAGGACAAAGCGCTGTGCAGCCTCCACGGCACGCGGAATATCCCACATACCCATATCCCGTTCATCCACCTGATTGCTGATCCCGCGAATCTCCAGGCAGTTTATGTCATAGCGCAGGCAGGTCAGCGCAACAGCGGCGCCTTCCATGTTTTCGCTGATGGCGCCAAATTGCCGGACAAGATCTTCACCCCGTTGCCGTGTCCCACTACAGGTAGAGACCGTAACAAAGCGTCCCTGCGCAAGGTTTACCCCGTAATAGCCTGCTAATTGCATGGCCTTTTCGGCAGCATTTATGGAAAGTGGGATGTTGTTGTAGTACATCCGGTCACCCTGCACCAGATAGGGAAGGCCCATTGAACGCAGATCCTGCCACCCCTCTGAAGTAACCACCCCCTCGTCCCCCAGCAGCTCTTCACTGGCCATCGCCAAATCCCCTATGGAAAGCCCGCTGCCCGGATATGCGCCGGCGCAGCCGGTATTTATAACAAGCCGCGGTCGATAGCGTTCGATCAGAGCGGCCGTGGTTGCTGCTGCATTGATCTTTCCAATACCGGCGGCGCAGATGATGATCTGCTGGTTAGCAAGCGTCCCCTCGACATAATTGTAGGCAGCTGTTTTCAAGTGGCAGGTGTTACCCAGGGCATGCTCCAACAGTATTGTCTCTTGTGGTACGGCAGCTATGATCAGGATCGGTTTCATGAAGTGATTTCCTTGATATGTGGTGTTCCAGAACCTTGTAGCGGGATCTCATGTTTTGGGCTCTCTCGTCTTCTCGCTACGAAGCTCCTGCTGCGTAACTCAATGGCTCTTCATCCCCGCCGATCCAACTCCACCGCCGCATAGGCTGAATGGTTGTGGATCGACTCGAAGTTTTCCGTCTCCACCGAAAACCATGTTATGTTCTCCAGGGCGGCCAGGCGTGAATATGCCTCGCGCACCATATCCTCCACAAAACGGGGGTTTTCATATGCCTGTTCGGTGACAAACTTCTCGTCCTCGCGTTTTAGCAGCGAGTACAACGGGCTGCTGCCGCACTGCTCAATCAGCTCCACCAGATCCTCGATCCAGATGAAGTCGCGGTAGCGCACCCGCACGGTCATGATGCTGCGCTGATTGTGGGCTCCGTAACGGGATAGCTCCTTGCTGCACGGGCAGAGTGATGTCAGCGGCACCTTTACTCCCAGCACAAAATCCAGGCTGTTGGTCATGGAGGCGCTAAATTCGCAGGTGTACTCCATCAGGCTTTTGGCGCCGGACACCGGTGCTCGCTTGTCGATGAAATAGGGGAACTGGATCTCCAGGTGGGCACTTTCAGAGCCGAGCTTGGCCTTCATCTCCTCCAGGATCGTCTCCAGTTTGTCCAGGGCAATCTGCTCGCGGTGCCGGTTGAGGATCTCCACGAAGCGGCTCATGTGGGTCCCTTTGAAGTGGTGGGGCAGATCGACGTACATGTTGACCCGTGCCACGGTATGCTGTAGCGAGCGGTTCTTGTCCATCACAACGATCGGGTAGATGATGTCCTTCACGCCGACCTTGGAGATAGGTATCCTGCGGTGGTCTGGTCGTTTCTGTATGTCCGGCATGGCGGGCTGTGGTGATGTTGCACGGGGGCGTATCATAGTATTCATTCCAGCGCCTCTTGAAGGCCTGAACGATACTCGATTTCCTGCCAGATTCTGTCACGGCCATCTCGGGAAAGTGCAGAGAAGGGCAGCAAGCCATCCTTGTCCTGCTCAATAAACTCCGCGATCAACGTGGTCTGTTTGGCACGCTCGTTTCTGGAGAGTTTGTCGCACTTGGTCAGGACAATGATCGGCGGGATGCCGTAGACGCCCAGCAAGCGGAGCATATCCAAATCGCCATCCGATGGTGTCCGCCGGATATCCAGGATCAGTACCACCGTTTTCAGGTTCTCCCGCTTGGACAGATAGGTCTCGATCATCGACCCCCACTGTTTACGCACGTCGGGCGGGGCCTTGGCGTAGCCGTAGCCGGGCAGGTCTACCAGCGTCAGGATGTTATTGATGTCAAAGAAATTAATCAACTGCGTTCTGCCTGGCGTGGAACTGGTGCGGACAAGCGCCTTGCGGTTGGCTAGCACGTTGATCAGTGATGATTTACCTACATTTGAGCGTCCCACAAAGGCCACTTCCGGAAGCTCGGGTGGGGGATAGTCCTTTGGCTTTGCCGCGCTTTTAATGAAATCGGCTTGTTTTACTTCCATGGGCAACCTCCGTAAATTAACATTATAATGCGCCGCTGTTTGCCGATACAAGCGCTTATTTTATTGCCTCACTTTTACCTGTTCAGTGTCAAAATTACCCTATGTCTTCCGTCCAATTTTATGGTATATGGATAACATTACGTTTCGAGTCCCTCTTACATGCTTCCGACAGGTTCCGATGACCGCATCTCCTGTGGACATAGCGTTGTTCGTGACCAAGCTGGGGCTGGTGTTTTTCGTCATCCTGACCTTGGCCGCTTATCTTGTGTTTGCTGAACGGAGAATCCTGGCCTGGATTCAGGATCGCAAGGGACCCAACCGTGTCGGACCCTTTGGCTTGCTTCAACCCCTGGCCGACCTGATCAAACTCCTGACAAAAGAAGACTTCATCCCGGCAGCCGCTGACCGCTGGTTGTTCCTCCTGGCTCCGGCCATGGCTGCTATCCCTGCTATCCTGATCTTTAGCGTGATCCCCTTTGGTGCACCGCTGACCATTGCCGGACACCGCGTCCCGCTACTGGTGGCCGACCTGAACGTTGGTCTGCTGTTTTTTCTGGCTCTTTCCTCCATTGCTGTCTATGGAGTGGCGATAGGCGGCTGGGCCTCCAACTCCAAATATTCCTTGCTGGGGGGCATCCGCGGCCTGGCACAGCTGATTTCCTACGAACTATCCATGGGACTGTCGCTGGTACCTGTAGTCATGCTGGCTCACTCATTCAGTTTGACCGACATCGTTGACGCCCAACGCACCATCCCCTTTATCGTGTACCAACCGTTGGCCTTCGTTATCTTTTTGATCAGCATCACTGCCGAATGCAAGCGGATTCCCTTTGATCTGCCTGAGGCCGAGGGCGAACTTGTGGCGGGTTTTCACACCGAATACTCAGGTATGCGCTTTGGCTTGTTCTTCGTAGGGGAGTACATCAACATCATCGTGCTGGGGGGGATGGCGGCTACCTTTTTCCTGGGGGGCTGGCATGGGCCGTTTCTGCCGCCGGTAGTCTGGTTTACCTTTAAAACACTCGCATTTGCCTTCTTTTTTATCTGGATGCGAGGGACATTGCCCCGCCTGCGCTATGATCAGCTTATGCATCTGGGCTGGAAGGTCTTGACACCACTGGCGTTGGTGAATATTCTGGTCACTGGCTGGTGGCTGACGTTGACTGGTTCGTAGAAATATCATCCGCAAAGTTACGCTCACACCTTGTCGCTACGGAATAAAATGATTAACTACACGGACACTGACGTCCGAATCTCATACAAACAAGCATGGAGGAGTTGAACATGGAAAACGTGAATGCCAAAGACCGCAATGGCCACACACCTCTCATCAAGGCTTCCAAAGAAGGAGTAAAGGACTTTGTTCAGGACCTGCTTCATCGCGGTGCTGATATAACCGCCAGCAGTGACAAAGGTAAGACAGCTCTCCACTATGCTGCCGCCAACGGCCACACCGAGATCGTCAATATGTTGATCGCAAAGGGCGCCAATCCAGATGTTCGCGACCGTGAAGGCCATACTCCGCTGATGCTGGCTGCCATCTATGGCTGCAACCATACAGTGCTGGCCTTGCTGGAGGGAGGAGCAGATCCGGGGCTTAAAACTCCTTCAGGAAATACGGCCAGCCTGTATGCCCAGAACAACGAACACCCGCTGGCATCGGCTCTGCTGAAGAAGGCAGAGCGCGCCAAACACGGGAATGCCTGAAACTGATTCTGAATGCATGTTGCCAGAGACGCCCCGTCTGGAACTCCCAGCGGGGCGTCTCTGAGGTTTAAGGGAAATATGATTAAATGTCTGTCGTAGATGATATAAAAGCCTTGACCGGTGGTTTCGGAGTGACCTTGCGCCATATGCTGCGCAGGCCGGTAACGATCCAGTATCCGGAAAAAAAGCGGAATCCCCCCCCACGCTACCGGGCCCGGATCGTGCTGACCCGCGACCCGGACGGCGGTGAGCGCTGCGTTGCCTGCTACCTTTGTTCAGCTGCCTGTCCGGTGGATTGTATCTCCATGCAGTCAGCAGAGCGGGAAGATGGCCGACGCTTTGCTGCCTGGTTCCGGATCAATTTCTCGCGCTGCATCTTCTGTGGCCTGTGCGCCGAGGCCTGCCCGACCCTGGCGATCCAGATGACCCCTGACTATGAAATCTGCAAGCGCAATATTATGGATCTGGTCTACGAGAAAGAGGATCTGCTGATAAACGGCTGCGGTAAGGATGACAGCTACAATTTTTATAAACACTCCGGGATCGGGGTGACGCAACCGCGTGGTGAGGGGTTTGAGGAGAACAAGCCGGTGGATGTCAGGACGTTGATGCCATGATACTGGTAGGGGCGGCCCCGTGTGACCGCCCTGTATGCCCGCCCAAGTCAAGGGCAACCACATAAGTCAAGGGCAACCACATGGGGTTGCCCCTACATGGGTGATATGGAACAAGCTATCTTCTACATACTGGCTGCTACAGCGGGCATCGCCACGGTTCTGGCTATCACCGAAAAACACCCGGTACATGCCATCCTGTTCCTGGTTACCTCCCTCTTCTCCATGGCGGTGATCTTCTATCTGCTGATGGCGCCGCTGGTGGCAGCCTTCGAGGTGATCCTCTACGCCGGCGCGATCATGGTGCTGTTTCTGTTCGTGATCATGATGCTCGATCTGGGGCGCCCGGAAAAGGGGCTTGCGCCTCACTGGCGCGAATGGCTGCCAGCGCTGCTGCTCTCGGCAGTCAGCATCGGTTCGCTGGTGACGGTGATTGTCTCCCGGCATGCTTCAGACTCCATGGCAACACCACAACCTCTGCCGATCCGCGAGATGGCGGTCAGCCTGTTCCATGAGCATGGCCTGGCGGTTGAGCTTGTGTCGCTGCAACTACTGTTTGCACTGGTGGGAGCGCTATATCTCGGCAAACAGTCCAAAGGCAGGGGTTCCGAATGATCGTCCCGCTCGGACATATCCTGATCCTGGCCGGCCTGCTGTTCTTCATCGGCATGGGGGGACTACTGGCCTGGCGCGCCAACCTGATCATGATGCTGGTCTGTATCGAGGTCATGCTGAATGCCGTCATGCTGGTCTTCGTGGCTGGTTCGGCCCGCTGGGGCAATGCGGATGGCCAGTTGTTCGCTATCTTCATAATGGCGCTTACCTCGTCCGAGGTTTCGTTGGCTCTTGCAATGGTGGTCTATCTGCACCGGCGGCGCAAGACGGTTAACACGGATATGTTCAGTGAGATGAAAGGGTGAATACATGCAGTGAAGATGCGGCGTCTGTAATTCCCAACATTCTGTCAGAGCCGACGGTCTCTGTGTCCGCTGCCGCAAGTTTGCCTGCAAATTTTTTATCATTAATCAGAGTTCTCCCCGCGTTTTCTTTGTAGTTAATGAATTTAAACGAAAGATCCAATGAAATTCTTCCTTGCCCTCATACTCCTGTTCCCTCTTTGCGGCGGCCTGTTCAACTCTCTGATCGGTCGTAATCTTCCCCGCAGAGTGGGTGAAACCATCGCCTGCGGAGTAATCTGGGGCGCGTTCGCCTGTGCTGTTCTGGCTGCACTCCAGTTCAGTGCTCCAGTAAAGATCGAGTATGCCTCCTGGCTATCGGCTTTC
>Ga0265294_10004796_pt1 | contig 16721 bp, 15 predicted proteins | sample MunlanPumphouse3_FD_192504 | JGI IMG/M metagenome (GOLD analysis project Ga0265294, IMG submission 192504) | Groundwater microbial communities from a municipal landfill in Southern Ontario, Canada - Pumphouse #3 | ecosystem: Environmental > Aquatic > Deep subsurface > Groundwater | place...
GGGTAGCTCAGCATAGCTCGCTTCGAGCTCGACATAGCTCCGGGTACCTCGAATACCTCGCAGAGCTCGGCATTTGGTTCTGCAAGAAGTTTAATTCAAGGGAATATAACAAGACGGGCTCCCTGTTGGAAGCCCGCCATGTAAAACTCTATTACTAGGTTTTAGAGAATTGTTATCCTGTTTTCAGACAGATGAATCGAGAGAGGCTGATCTTTTGAAGTGTGTTTCTTGAAGTAATCCTCAAGAGCATCCCTCATGAATGTCTTTCTGACATAAACAAGCTGATTCACATCCGTTGCCATCGTTTTGGTAGTATCAAGGACATTCAGCATTGTATACCCATCTCCGCCACCTGCAAGGAAGCTGTTGATCACGACTTTGTAACGCTTGTCCATTTCTAGTTCGGAACCATCAGAAAGAGTTACGCTTACAAGTTCATTAGGCGTCCCTGCCTTGAACACATAGGTCATTCCTGCTACCTGCGGGAACTTTCCGTTTGTTGCTGGGTATGCAGCAATTCCATTGGTCAATGCATCCCATATTGTCTTTCCGCTTGTCTCTACAAGCATCATGTTATTGTCAAACGGAAGAACAGAAGTGACCTCTCTAGTTGAAACTTCTCCAGCGTCAAGCTTTGCTCTGATTCCTCCGCCGTTTACTATGCACAGCTGGGCACCATCATCTTTAAAGTATGAAAGAAGAGCATCTGTGACAAGATTAGCAATTGGAGAATTCTGGCAGCGAACAAGCTGAGAAGACCATTCAAGATTCTGTGAGTTATAACCTATGGTTACATCCAAAGCAGCATCTACTTGAGCGTTGTATGCATTCACGATTTCCTTCACGCCAGGATCTTCGGAATATGCATCTGTGAGGAATATCTGGTTGCAGATGTTCCCGACAGCCTTGCCATCAAGGACATTGATTGAAACCTGAGTTAGAGCTTCGCCATGCTTGCCTGGATTGATCAGATACTGATTGTCTCCGAGGATGGTCGGCTTGCCAGCAATGTCATTCCCTCCACCAACTGAAATGTCGATATCCCTTTCCTGAAGAACAAGTGCCGGATTCTTCGAATGAAGGTGAGACAGTGCGATGATTACATCGCAGTGCTCGGTATTCTTCAGAGTCGCAACTACTTCATGTGACTTTGTAAGATCATCATCCCATGTGATGTCAACCGTATTGGAATAAAGGGTGGTCGCTGAGCTGTTATCATCGGTGATACCGAAGATTCCAATCTTCAGCCCAGCAGCCTTGCATATGATATATGAACCAAACTCTTCGGGGTATAAACCGCTTCCTTCTGGCTGATGGCCTTCCTTGTATTTCGTATTGGCAGAAAGCATAGCATAATCAGCATTTCCAGCGAGCCTGATCAAGTTCGCGAAGGAATAGTCATAATCATGGTTGCCCAAAACCGTTGCATTCAGTCCCAGAGCGTTGAGTGATGCGACGGAAACATCTCCGTTAGTGATGTTTGCGAGAGTGGTGTTGTATGGGGAATCTCCACCGTCCACATATAGGACATTGGCATTGCCAAGGTCTTCTCTCTGAACATCGAGGATGTCCTTGATTCTGGCAACTGATCCGATTTCGAACTTTCCGTCGGAAGACTTGTAAGGCATGTAGTTTCCATGAATGTCTGAAGTGACGAAAACTGAAACTGTTTCAAGTCTTGTCTTGAGTGAATCCGAAAGAGCATATGCAGTTTTTCGGTCGATGACTTCGTCGGTCAGAAAGGACTGGTCAAACACCTTATCTTCGATGGCTTTTGCCACGTGATCGAGTTCAAGGTCTGGACCATATAGCCCTTTTGCGACATAAGTTGCGAATTCCTTCTTCGTAACCGTTGCTTCTGGGTTGAAGCTCAAGTTGTCAGATGCAAGCTCCATGATTCCGGAATTGACTACAGCTTCAATATTAGGCAGTTCTTCGAGGTCTGTGCAGTCCTTAGCGGCCGCAATCACATTCTCCGATGTCACTGCACCGTTAGTGGCACTGTATCCTAGGTTTCTAGGAGTCAGCTCGAACCCTTCGATTTCTTTCGGGTTGATATCTGCGAGACAGAACAGATCATCTAGGATTGAGGCAGCTTCAGCTCTTTCCAAAGGTTTGTCTTCGACTCTTCCCATTGCGAAGGCAGACGATAAGCAGAGCAGCAGCACGAGCAGTACTGCAATCAGTTTTCTTTTCATTCATTTCTCCTTGTCGGCAATATGCCGTATTAATGAAGTTTCAGTAAACTATGACACATATTTATAGTCAAGCAAAATCGGAAAAGCTATCATTCAAGGTTTCTTGTTCAAGGCTCAAATCCCGAAGTGCAAGTAGCTATAAAACAGAGAATAATCCAGTAAACATTGACAATCAGAAAAAGGATTCATGAGTAAAAGATAACGCAAACCAGTTATTTCATTCTGATGAAAACGATGTTTTTAAAGCTTTCAATTATATATTCCATGAAAAAATGCCTGGAACTATTCAGATGTCTGATTCCATGCAACCGCATCTGATGACACACCTGCTGGGTGACAGTGGCTGTACCATAATTTTCCTCTCTATCCTTTTACGGCTCCAGCGGTAAGACCTTTGATTACATATTTCTGGAATATCATAGTAATAATGATTGCAGGTAAAATTATGGCAACTGCCGCAGCCATCACTGCACCCCATGCAACTTCTACATACGAAAGGAAGTTGTATACTGCAATTGGAAGAGTCCTCGTTTTCTGCCGGGAGAGTACCTGGCTGAACATGAAGTTGTTCCAGCTGTAAATAAAGCTCAAAGTTGTGGCAGTGACTATTCCAGGTCCTGCTAACGGAAGAATTATGGAGACAAATGATCGTGTACGAGTTGCCCCGTCAATCATTGCCGATTCATCCATCTCCATTGGAATGGATTTGAAATAGGGTACCATCGTCCAGATTATCAGAGGCAATGCAATGAGCATATGCGATAGGATCAAGGCTACATAACTGTCCATTAGCTTTAGACGTGAAAATATGATGTACCACGGCATGAGGAACGAGATTCCAGGAAGCAGCCTTGCTACCAGTATGAACATGGAGGTCTTGTCCATGTTATTTCTTGCAATAGCATAAGCTGCGGGAAGTCCGAGAAGCAGTGACAGACCTACTGCAAACACAGCAACAATTGTCGAGTTCTTCAAGTAAGCCAGGAAGTGCTGTTCCACAAATACACGCTTGTAGTTGTTCAGAGTAGGCTTGAATATGAATTTCGGTGGCCATGAAATGATGTCTACCTGTGTCTTGAATGAACTCATCAGCATCCAGATGAAGGGAAATACTATCGGGATGAGAATAATTATGATGAGCAGATAGAACAGAATTGTTTTCAACGGGTTTTTCTTTGAAACCATATCAAACCTCCGTTGCCTTTCTGATTCGCATCACTGCAAGGCTGAAAACCAGAACCAAAATGAAAAGGAATACAAGCATCACGGATGACTGTCCCATGCGGAAGTATTCGAAGCTGTATTTGTATGCAAGTAGATTAAGTGTTTCAGATGCATAGCCAGGTCCGCCCTGTGTCATTGAATAAATGATATCATAAGTCTTCAGAGCTTCAATAAGTCTGAGTACTGTTGCTGTCAGAATTGTAGGCATAAGCATCGGCAATGTTATATGCCTGAGGATTTGCCATGCGTTCGCCCCATCGACAGTGGCTGATTCGTAAGGTTCATCAGAGAGACCAGAAAGGCCAGCGAGAACCATGATTGTTATCATTGGAGTCCATTGCCATACATCTACAAGAATCAATGATGGCATGACTGTGGCTGCATCTGTATGCCAGCCGCTTTGCGGAAGTCCCAGAAGGTTTAGGCAGTAATTGAGGAATCCTATTGTCGGGTCATAGAATAGTGTCCATACGATTCCGATTGCAACCGGAGTGGCAACAAGCGGAAGCAGAAGCAGAGTTTTTGCTATTCCCTTTCCTTTGAATTGCTTGTTTAGCAGTAATGCAATGATTATTCCCAGCACTACTTCAAACAGAACCGCCCAGAATGTGAACTCGAGAGTCCTCTTGAATGCATCCCAGAATCTGGGTTCCTGGAGCACCGTGATGTAGCTTTTAAGACCGGTGAAGGATATGCTCTTTCCGCTGGTAAGCGTCCAATCAGTAAAACTTAAACCGAATGTATAGCAGACCGGGAATACCATCAGAATCAAAACGAAAAACAAGGCTGGCAGTGTGTAAACCCACTTGTAGTGCCTATCAATAAATCCTTTACCTTTCATAAAACGCAGCCATCCCTTTGTTAATCAATGGGTAGCCTGCATAAGCAGACTACCCGAAATGTGATTATTTTCAATCAAATCCTAATAAGGAAGGTTATGATACTCTCCATCGGTCTTGAGCAGTTCGTTGACTGCTGCCACTTTTTCCTTTGCAAGGGCTTCAAGCTTAGTAGAGGTTCCCTTGGTGTTGATTGACTCGATGATTACTTCACCGATCAGGTCTCTAGCTGCTCCGACGCTTGTTACAAACGGTCTGTCATATGGGTAGCCATTAGCTGCAGCATGAGCCTGTGTTGCAATTAGTTCTTCATTCATAAGGCCGGAAGCACCCTTCCATGCACTGTTAGAAGCCATTGTTATGTTGTTCTTGATGCCCTCAAGAGCAAGCTCCTGGCTTGTTGCCCAGGTAATGAACTTCATAGCGGCGTCTTTGTGAGTTGAGGTGTTTGCGATTGCCATTCCCCAGGATACAACCAGGAACGGACTGTCATCCACAGGGCCTGCTGGAAGATCGGCGATTCCGATGTTTTCCTTTGGGATAGCTGTCTTTTCAGGGTCGATTATCTGACCATAGAAGACAGATGCATCAGTCCACATAGCCAGTTTTCCAGCTTGGAATACGGGCATCAGGTTTTCCCATGACATTGATGTTACGCCCTGCGGGCCGTAATTCCCAAGCATCTCTCCATAGAATCTAATTGCTTTAATTGCTTCCGGACTGTCAAATACAGCCTCGCCGTTTTGAATGTACCTGCCACCGAAGTTGTAGACATAAGAAGACATCTGAGTAACAGCAGCAGCGCCTTTCCCTCTTGATCCAAAACCTGCAACATCCTTTGTTGTAAGTTTTGCAGCAGCTGCCTTGAGCTCATCGAATGTCTTAGGAACAGAAATTCCTGCAGCCTTGAAGAGGTCCTTTCTGTAATACAGAACCTGCCATTCGGTTACGAGCGGAACAATGTATGGGACGCCGTTCTTGGTTCCGATGTCAACCGTGCTTTGAGGATAGTCAGCGAAGTCATAGTCGGCAAGTGATGAGTACCAGTTGTTCTTTATGAACATCAGTCCTTCCTGAAGAGGACGAGTCATGAATACATCCACTGTCGATGATGCAGTAGCGAATTCTGTGGCAAGAGCCTGGGAAAGCTGGGATTCCTGAAGCTGTTCATAGTTGACCTTGATCCCATATTCAGCTTCGAATTCTGGTATCTTTTCCTTTAGCAGATCTCCGTATGGATGGTTTGCAAGCATTACACGGATTTCCTCTGGTTTTGTCTCTGTTGCACCTTGCGCAAACAATGAGAATGACAGAAGCACAATAAGCAGGGCTAACAAAAATCTCTTCATCTAAAACTCCTTTTTGCAATCATGAAGCATTGCAGTTTTTGTTTCTTCATTTTCCCATGGTATCTTTGATTTGTAAAGAAAAAGCTTTTTTCAAGTTTGTGCAACTGTTGGCTATTGCATAATTTGGCAACATGAATTTTCTTTACATGAGAAATTATCGATGCAATAATTACACCAGTATTACTATAAGGAGAGAATAATCGTTATGAAAGCACTGGTAATGAGGGAATACAAGAAGCTTAGTTTCGAAGAAATACCGAAACCTGAGATTGTCAGCACTGATGAGGTTCTTATCAAAGTAAAAGCAGCTGCAATATGCGGAAGCGATGTTCATGGATTTGATGGGTCTACTGGCCGAAGAAAGCCGCCGGTAGTGATGGGCCACGAAGGAAGCGGAGTAATAGAAGCTGTTGGAAAGGATGTAAAGGGATTTGTCCCAGGCGACCGTGTAACATTTGATTCCACTATCTATTGTGGGAAATGCCCTGAGTGCAAGACTGGAAACGTAAATCTTTGTAGGAATAGGAAAGTACTGGGTGTTTCGTGCGATGAGTACAACTGCCAAGGTATTTTTGCAGAATACGTTGTGGTTCCAGAACGGATTCTTTATCACATAGCAGATGCGACCTCATTTGAAGAAGCAGCTCTCACTGAACCTTCCGGCGTTGCAGCTCATGCTGTAAGGCTTACGCCAATTGAATTGAATGACAACATTGCAGTTATCGGCTGCGGAATAATTGGACAGCTCATCATCAAGATCCTCAGGCCGTCATGCAGCGGCAGAATCATAGCCATGGATATTGATCCAGAAAAACAGAAAGCTGCATTGCAAGCCGGATCCGATTTGGCTATGGACAGCAAGCAGTTTGATCACAGCATTATTATCGACAGAGTGTTTGAAGCGGTAGGAATAGAAGCTACTGCAAATGCAGCTGTATCTATCGTCAGGAATGGCGGATCAGTGACACAGGTTGGCAATCTCTCGCAGAAGATATCATTTCCGCTCCAGGCGGTTGTTACTAGGCAGATCAAGATAATCGGTTCATGTGCCATCTGCGGTGAATATCCGATTGTCCTTGATATGATGGCCCATGGAAAGCTGGATGTTAAGCCATTGATAAGCAGGGTGGTTCCGCTCTCTGAAGGACAGATATGGTTTGATAAGCTTTACAACAGAACAGAGAACCTGCTGAAAGTCGTAATGATTCCTTAGGAGGAGCCCATCATGAGATTTGGCCTAATTGGATACGGAAAGGTTGCCAACCTTCATGCAATAGCGATAAACGAGGCCTCCGGCTGTGAATTAGCGGCTGTTACTGGACATAACGCAGAAAGGGGAAACTTGTTTGCTTCAAAGCATGGAATTCCATTCTATTCAGATGTACATACAATGGTGAAAGAGGGAAGAATAGATGCCGTGATTATCTCAACTCCTCATCCGCAGCACTGCATTTACGCTCTTCAGGCTATCGCTGAAGGGTGCGATGTCCTTGTCGAGAAGCCAATGGCATTGACTACCGAAGAATGTGTCATGATGATCGATGCTGCTGACAAGGCTCATGTTAAGCTTTCTGTTATGAGCCAGAGACGCTGGTATCCATCATGTCAGAGAATGCGAAAAGCAATTGATGATGGCAAGATCGGAACACCAGTGCTAGGGCAGGTGACGATGCTTGGCTGGCGTGATGAAGCCTACTATCGAAGCGATCCATGGAGAGGAAAATGGGATACCGAAGGCGGCGGGGTGCTTGTCAATCAAGCTCCTCATCAACTTGATTTACTTCATTGGTTCATGGGACCTGTCGAGCGGATAAGCTCAGAATGGGGGAACCTGAACCATCCATATATTGAAGTTGAAGATACTGCTGTTGCTTCTATCCGCTTCAAGAATGGAGGACTTGCTTCAATACTGGTATCAAACTCAGAGAAACCTGGAATTTATGCCAAGGTCCACATCCATGGGTCAAACGGTAATTCCGTTGGCGTACAGACTGATGGCGGGGCTATGTTTGTTGCCGGAATGAGTTCTGTGCTGGAAGCTCCATACAATGATATATGGACAATCCCAGATGAAAAGAACCTAGTAGATAGGTGGAAAGCCGATGATGAGGCATTTTTCTCCACGATTGATGCTACATGGTACTTCTTCAAACTCCAGATTGAGGATTTTGTCCATAGCAAAACCCCTTGCGTCACTGGCGAGGATGGCTTGGAAACTGTAAAGCTGATAGAAGGAATCTACTCTGCTGGGCGTGAAGGAAAGTATTATTGCTGACAATCGTTACTAAGGCAGCCAAGCAGCTGACTTAGCATCACTTGCGGAGTTTGTCGGTTATCTCGGCTGCAATGACCTGTACAGTCATCTCTGACTTGTTCTGGTAGTCAGACTGGAAGCCGAGCTCCTCAGGATCATCAAGATTCTCTGCATTCTTCTGATTGTTTCCAATGTAGTTGCAAAGCCTTGCGAAACTCTGTTCAGGATTCTTAGAACCGGCATAGAGAGCAATCCGTCCTGCAATGAAGTCATCCAAGGGAAGACCAAGGCCATCCGAAATGTCCTTGGTATCCTCGAGGATAGGTTTCAACTCCTCCTGAATTCCCTGCTGGCAGCTTGCTGCGAAAGCAAGGACTTCCAGGAATACAGGCCTGAAGAGCTTCAGCTGGGTTTCCGGAACACTGTCTCCGAGATAGAAGTCCATTACTCCACGAGAGGAAAGAGCCTGAGTGATTCTTGTCGAAACATCAGAGATGAACTCTGAAAGATGCTTTACTGAATTCATGATGATTCTCCTTGTGCTATTTCAAATGGCTATCGAACCAGCTTGTTATTTCATTGAGCCTTCTGATTCTGTGAAGCGGCTTGCCTGAGCGGGAAAGCTCATGGTTCTCTCCGTGGAACAGACACATGCGTGCCTCAATCCCATGAATCTTCAGTGCTGTGAACATCTGAAGCCCCTCGACCATCCAGCAGCGGTAGTCCTGATCCGAGTTGATGAACAGGGTAGGTGTTTTGACCTTGTCGGCATACTTCAGAGGTGAATGCCACCAGAGCTTGTCAGTGTCCTTCCATGCAGTAGCACCGCCATTCTGGTCCTCGGAAAAATAGAATCCGATATCAGTGGTGTTTGCCATGGAAATCCAGTTTGAAATGGAACGCTGGGAAGCAGCAGCCTTGAAACGGTTTGTATGACCGATTACCCAGTTTGTCATGAAGCCGCCGTAGCTGCCTCCTGTGACTCCCATGCGGCTGCTGTCTATCTCAGGATAAGAGCTGATGGCAGCATCGGTGAAAGCCATGAGGTCATCGTAGTCGATGGTCCCGTATTTGCCTCGGAGATCGGCGAACTCGTTTCCACGTCCATCGCCGCCGCGAGGATTGCAGAAGATCACGAAGTAGCCTCGGCCCGCCCAGACTTGCATTTCGTGGAAGAAAATATCACCGTATGTGCATTTCGGGCCGCCGTGAATATCGAGGATGCAAGGGTACTTGTGACCCTTCTCGAACCCAATCGGCTTCATCACAAAGCCATCGATCTGTATTCCGTCATTTGTTATATTCAGCCTTTCAATGTCCGCAATCTGGTGATTTGCGGTGAATTCTTCATTGAAATGGGTAATCTGGATAACTTTCCCAGTTGTCAAATCAAGATGATAAAGCTCCTGAAGCTTCTTGCCCTCCATGCCGCAGAACAGCAGGTCATTGCCGTGAACATCAAGGAAATCCACAGAACGGGAACCGGAGAGCAAGTCAGTCGCATTCATCTTGGAATCAAGCTTGCGTACAGTTGTCGTCGATCCCTTCAGGACATTGTAATAGAAGCATCCATCAGAAACAACGATGTTCTCGCCGCCTCTAAGTGAGCAGTCGCCAATGACTCCAGAACCCGGTGAAGTATCATCATCAAGGATTCTAGTGACGGCATTCCCGTCAAGGCGGAAGAAGAAAGGATTCTGGTTTAGTCCATACTTGCCGAAAGGTTCTTCTGCAATGAACACTACTTTCCCTTCGATTCTCTTCGCCAGCCAGATATTATAATGCCCGTCAGCAACCAGTGTCTCGGTCTTGCCGGAAGCAAGGTCATAGCGCTTGAGCATTGATGTCATGTTGAGCTTGCCGTTTGTGAATCCGCCGGTGGTGAACAGGATCTCGCCATCTTCAAGCTTGAAGCTTCCCACGTCGTCCGGCTGCTTTGAGATTTCAGTGATCTTGCCGGTCTTGATGTCGAGGATGCCCAGACAGCTTCTCTGCCCGTTGGTGAAGCCCTTGCCGTTGAACCAGTACGGAATCTCGTCGATGACCTCGTAGTCCTTCTCTTCCTTGGCTTTCGCCTTGTCCTTTTCGTCTTGAGGAGTTCTCGGGTCAAACCCATATTCTACAACTGCATGATCAGGATCAATGAAACTGAAATCATCGACAGCCTTGTCTATCCGGACAAGCTGCTGAGCTTCGCCGCCATCGATTGCTATGCACTGAAGCACAGTAAGAGGGGTTCCGTCTTCAGCCGCCTTCTTGTCCTTCTCTTCTCGTATTTCCGCAAATGCAATATTCCTGTCATCAAGCCACACGGGCTTGCCGGCCTTGCCTGTTGATGTAAGCTTCTTTGAGCTCCAGGTCTTTGCATCAAGGAGATAGAGGTCATTTCTGTATTTGTTGTCTTCCTTGTTGCATTCCGCTACGGCGAACACTGCATGCCTGCCATTCGGTGAGAACTTGAGAGAAGACAGGAACTTGAACTTCAGAAGATCTTCAATAACTACTTTTTCCATTTTTTCCTCCATTTTTCCATTCATCGATCATTGTCTGGGCAGAGCGGTTCATCTCTGCCATGAAAGTGCTTGTGTGCTTTTTGAAATAGTAGCGGTCGGCAATGCTTCCCGTGTTGTCATCCGGCAGAGAATGCTTTTCCCGAAGATCCTGCTCTTGAGCCTTGTAAGCTTCTTTCAGCTGCTCAAGATGAGGTTCCTTGTAGTAATTCTCCATGAAGACTGCCGAAGCAGGGCATCGTTTTGATTGCTTGCCCGTTCTTTCCTTGCTTTTCGGATAGCCCATTATCAGCATTGCTGCAACCATCACATGAGGCGTAAGCCCAAGAAGAGCTTTGACTTTTTCATGCTGCTCCACAATATCGCCGATATAGCAGGAGCCTAGTCCAAGGGCTTCGCCAGAGATCACCGCATTCTGGGCTGCAATGATTGCATCCTGAAGTGCAAGGTGCATGTCCCCAAGCCCGATTTCAGGGACTTTGATTCCTCGTTCAAGGCCTTTTGCATAAGAGCCGCCTTCGCTGTAGAAGTTCTCCCATTTCTGGACATCGGCGAGAAAAATCCAGACAATGGGAGCAGTGGCTATCATGACCTGGCTGTCGCATAGTTCGGCAAGAGCTGCTTTTCTTGCAGGGTCGGTGACTTCAATGATCGAGTAGAACATCTGGTTCCCTGCTGTGGGTGCTCGCAATGTCATTTCCTTGAGAGTCTCAAGGGTCTCATCTGAAATAGGTTCATCCGAGAAAGCCCTGAGGCTCCTTCTGTTTGCAATAAGCTGAAGCGTCTGATTCATGGGATTATGATAACAGCAAAGAACTGCCGGGTCTACAGATTAAAATGCTTTATTTTGCATCGTACATCTGTGTTATGCTGGCAATGTAACCCAGAAAGCGCTTCTTGTATGATTCAGGACCTATGATCTTTGCAGAAGTTCCGCATTGGATGATTCTCAGACTCAGCTCAATGGAATTCTCAATGCTCATCTTGCAGATGTATGTTCCATCTTCCTTCTTCTCCAGCTCGGGCTTGCTGTGAAACAGCGTTCCGAACGAGTTGAGCGCAGACTTCTCCTTCAGCTGAAGCACAAGGGGAACCATGTCTGGCGATTCATAATCATCTGCTTCGGACTTGCGCTTGAAAGCCTTGAGGTTGTCTGGAATCGTGTATGTCTCATTGAGGATCTCGGCGGAAGTGATCTTGGCTATTTCGAGAGTTTCAATGTCAGTTGTGTGCCTGAGCCTTCCTGTGACGCTTATGGGATTGCGCCCGTCTTCAGTTTCCACGAAGCCGATGAAGTAGGGAGCGAACTCCGTTTCCTCTGTTCCGCTGTCAGATTCGTACTTCACCTTGACGATCTTTCCGGAAACCCATCCGTCCACAAGGGCTTCCATGACCGCATTGTACTTTCCTGAGACTCCTTGCCCTGTTGTGATCTTTCGGTCAATCTCCTCGGCGAGCTTCATGATGTTCTCGCTCACGGACGGGGCATAGGTCTCCATGCTCATTGCAATCTTGCGCAGTCCTGTGACGAGATGCGGATTCTGAATATCCGAGTTCTGGGCAAGCATCTTTGCTCCCAGATTGAAGGCCAATCCCTCATAAACGCTCAGGTTGAGCGGCTCTTCATCCGGCTTCTGGGCGAGCTTGATCAGATTGTTCTCTTCTGAAAGATCTGTGTATTTCTTCAGTTCATCAACATAGCGGCTCACTGTTGAGCGGTGCACGCCGATCCTTCTTGCAATCTCCGCCTTGCGCATTCCTTCAGGATGTGCATGCAGAAGAAGTTCCAGCTGAGCAGCTTTTTCACCTTTCATAACGTTCCTCTTGGAAAAATTATACCATGAAAGTTGCATATTTCAAGGAATAATACAACAAAAAACAACAAAGCAACAATTTGTTGCTGATTTGCTTTGGATCTGATGCCTTCCAGTCTGGCGAAGAACATGTGTTTGGCCAGAATGAAAACCAGAGCCATCTGATATTGTTTCCTCTGCTCAAAGCTGATATGATTTGCACTATGAAAGAAGAGATTACAGAGCTTCAGATCAAGGCGGCTTACCTTGAAGACGAGATGAATGCCTTGAATGACATAGTCACATCACAGGGAAGTCTCATTGCCTCTCTTGAAAAGAAGCTGCTTGCACTTGAGAAGCGGCTTGAGAACGTTGAAGAAGAGGACAGGCCTGACAGAAGGCCTCCTCATTATTGATATGCATGGAGGAATAGAATGGTCATTGGAATCATTATTGCTGTTGTCGTAATACTGGCAATCTACATCATTGCCACTTACAACAAGTTTGTCACACTGAAGAATCAGGCCGAAGAAGCCGTTTCGCAGATTGATGCTCATCTTAAGCAGAGATATGATCTTGTCCCTAATCTTGTAGAGACAGTCAAAGGCTATGCTGCCCATGAAGCTGGAACGCTTGAGGCTGTGATCAAGGCACGCAATGCCGGAATGAACGCACAGACCCTCGCCGAGAAAGATCAGGCTGCGGCTGGTCTCACAGGGGCATTGAAGTCTCTGTTCGCCCTCTCCGAGTCCTATCCCGACTTGAAGGCCAATGAAGGCTTTGTCAATCTTCAGAACCAGCTCAAGGAGCTTGAGACGGAGATCCTCAGTGCCAGGAAGTACTACAACGCAGTCGTCAAGACATTCAATACAGCAACCCAGGTGTTCCCTGGTTCGCTTGTAGCCGGGCTTTTCGGAGCTAAGTTCCCGAAACTTGAGTATCTTCAGATTGAAGATGAGGCCAGGCAGAACGTCAAGGTGAAGTTCTAGATGAGATCGACACGTATCGTTCTCATAGCCATCTGCATTGCGCTTGCCTGCGGGTTTTCATTGGGCGCATCCGATTATTCGATTCATTCCTATGAAGCGGATATCAAGGTTCAGCGGAATGCAGTCCTTTCAATCGCAGAGACTATCGATGCTGAGTTCTATGATCCTATGCATGGAATCTACCGGGAGATTCCGGTAGGTTACCTCAATGGACAGAGAGCAATCGTCACGGATCTGAAATGGGATCGAACTGGCGAGATCTATGAGAGCTCGAAGAACTATATCAACATCCGTTTCGGTGAAGAGGATGTTGTGCTCACCGGGCCGCAGAGCTACAATCTCAGCTACGATTATGATATCGGAGCCGATCAGAACGAAGGCTATGATGAGCTTTACTACAATCTGGTCGGTGAAGGATGGCAGGTCGAGCTTGAGAAGTGCACCTTCAACATAAGCTTTCCCTCAGAGATTGATTCATCCAGGATCTGGGTTACCCGCGGACAATATGGATCCGAGTCATCAGAAGGGACGCAGTGGAGCATGACGAGCAGCAGTTCGCTATGCATCACTGCATATGGCATGCAGCCGGGCGAAGAGCTTACTGTTCGCGTTGAGCTTCCCGATGGCTATTATCAGGGTGCAAGGGAGATTGTTAACAAGACTCCTATGTTCTTCTGGCTTACAGTCGCAGGGTGCCTGATTGCAATCGGCGCTGCTGCCTTGATCTGGATGAAGTTCGGCAAGGACAAAGTTCCTGTATTCTATGCTTCATCGACGCCTCCTGAAGGAATGACTCCTGTGCAGATGGGCTACCTTGCGGATTTCTCTGTCGATGACAAGGATATCACATCGATGCTGTTCTACTGGGCCGACAAAGGGCTTCTGAAGATCGACCGTGGCGGAAAGAAGAAGGATGACTTCTCTTTCACCAAGGTACGTGACATCGGCGACGATGCTCTGTCAATGGAGAAATACCTTTTTGATTCATTCTTCGAGTGCGGAACGGACGGGGTGGTCACAGAAGAAGACCTTGAGCATGGTTTCTATGAGAAGATGGAGCAAGCCAAGGCAAAGGTGAAGGAATACTACAAAGGCACGCGTAGCCTGAAGGATTCAAAGAGCCAGGTCATGCAGGCAGTTTGCATTTTCATAGGACTGATTCCGCTTGTGCTCTCCGGTCTGCTGCTCACATGGGATTATGTGGGATTCGGCACTTTCATCTTTGTTGTGCTTGGGTTCCTTCTGGAACTTGTTCAGTTCGCGATGATCAGCTTGCTTTTCTCGCGCTGGTATTCCATGAAGATGCCCAAGGCTATTGGCTTGATACTGACATTTTTCCCGACTCTTCTGCTTATAGCCATTGCTTTCATCGGAAGTGCTATCTCCGATGCTGTGGCCCTGCAGATGGCTGGTGCTCTTCTTGCATCGGTTACTCTTGGAATCATCGGGTTCTTTGCCGGTATTACTGAACGTCGCAGCGACTATGGACAGAAGGTCCTGGAGCAGGTGCTTGGGTACCGTGAGTTCCTTGAGAAAGTCGAGATGGATAAGCTCAAGCTTATGATCGACTCTGATCCTGAGCTGTTCTATCGCAACCTTTCGTATGCAATTGTGCTGGGGCTGGAAGACAAGTGGGCTCGCAAGTTCAGCAGCATCAGGATGGATGCTCCAATCTGGTACACTGGCAATGATGTTATATTTGATGCAATATTCTATAGCCATATGGCTCGTTCCTGGAACACTAAATTCCAGACTGTAGTGATGCCCAAGAGCACTTCATCAGGAGCTCCGGGGCTGAGGCTTGGCGGATCATCGTTCGGAGGCAGTGGATTCTCTGGCGGAGGATTCGGCGGCGGAGGTGGAGGGGGATGGTGATGGAACCAGCTTATGAAGGCATATTGCTTGCTTTTGCATTGATTTTAGGTGTGCTTTTCTTTGGATGGGCTATTGGAAGGATTCCAAATATTCCAAAAGAGTTCTCACGGAAGTTCGTCCACATAGGAGTGTCATGCTTCTATTTCATCTATGCCGATTTCCTCTATGGACAAAGCATATGGATCGAGCTTGCCCTTCCTGTGACTTTCATAGCTGCAAACCTGTATATTGCGCTTTCGGGAAAACCCAAGGCTCTTGCGTCTGCTCTCAAAGGCAGCAACAGGCTTGGAACGGTGTACTATCCCATTTCGCTTGTCTTCCTGATTGTCTGCCTTAGGCTGCTGGATATAGGAATGACCATCGACGATTTCGGAGCAGGAGTCCTGGTGATGGGATTCGGCGACGGACTTGCAGGGCTCATCGGCTCAATGGCAGGAAAGAAGAAGATCCCGCATCTTCCTGGGACAAAGACATGGCTTGGATCGGCAGTAATGTTCCTTGTGTCCTTTCTAGTCATTCTTCTTGTCTATGAAGGCTCGCTTGCTTTCTCATCGTCTAAGATCTGGCTTTACCTTCTGTGTGCTATGATAAGCACAGTGATTGAAGCTCTCACTCCGAAAGGACTGGATAACCTGACAGTTCCAATCCTGACTGCATTTGTCTGCATGCTGGTGCTTTGATGACTTACCTTGACAGCTTGCTTCTTTCGATTCCTTTTCCTTACAGCCTGATAGCAGTCTGCACTCTGATGGTCTGCATCTGCCTTCTTGCTGTAAAGGCTCATGCACTTACCTGGGATGGCGCCGCCGCTGCATTTGCAGTTGGCGTCGGGGTCCTTTGGTGCTTGATGCTTGAAGGTTTCCTGATCCTGATGTTCTTCTTCTTAAGCGCTGGAGTGCTTGGCAGGATTTCACGCAAGTACAAGAACAAGAACCTTGAGAAGAAGGAAGGAGCCCGCGATGCCGTACAGGTTTTTGCAAACGGATTCCTTGCAACGCTCGGAGCTCTGGGCTACTACTTCTTCAGCACTCCTGTGTTCCTTGTGATCTTCATAGCATCGATGGCGGAAGCGAACTCTGACACATGGGCTGGAGAAATAGGCCGGCTGTCAAGGCGCAAGCCTGTTTCTATACGTACGTTCAAGCCTGTGGAGAAAGGCATCAGCGGCGGAATAACTGCACTCGGGCTTGTGGGCGGTTTCCTTGGCTCGGCTTCTGTCTCGGTCATTGCAGCGCTGCTTTTCCCTATCGGACGTATCTGGATGCTATGCTCGATGTCCTGCCTTGCAGCATTCGCAGGATGCATCCTTGATAGCCTTCTCGGATCCTATGCTCAGGTTCTTTACTTCGATCCGTCTACGGGCAATGTCACGGAGCGTGATACTGATGCACAGGGCAATCCGCTTGAGATAAGCCAGGGCATCAGATGGGTGGACAACGATATGGTGAATTTCATGTCCAATACATTCTCTGCTGTGCTTGCAATGGGGCTTGTCTGCTGGATTTGATTCCTTGACACGCAAGCCCTGTGTCAATAGTATCGAAACCATGACAGCTAATGAATTAAGAAAGAAATACATTGACTTTTTCGTATCAAAAGGCCATGCGCACATAACAGGCGCATCCCTCATCCCTGAAAATGATCCGACCGTGCTTTTCACCACAGCCGGAATGCATCCTCTTGTACCGTA
>Ga0265294_10004797_pt1 | contig 16715 bp, 12 predicted proteins | sample MunlanPumphouse3_FD_192504 | JGI IMG/M metagenome (GOLD analysis project Ga0265294, IMG submission 192504) | Groundwater microbial communities from a municipal landfill in Southern Ontario, Canada - Pumphouse #3 | ecosystem: Environmental > Aquatic > Deep subsurface > Groundwater | place...
CTCAAACTTATAGGCGCATCAAAAAGATTTCGTGGCACTGTTTGAAATGCGTACGCTGGCCAAATCATGATGCGTCAGGTGGCCAAGTGTTCATGCGCACGGTGGCCAAATGTTATGCGTCCCTACATATTAATTATTAGAATCAGTAAAATATTTGTATCTTAAAAAATATATAAAAAAGAAGCTGATTATTTAAAAAATTTTGAAAACAAACCAAAAGAAGAGTTTGCCAATCAAAATTCCGAAATTATTTCACAACTACCTGTTCTGCAGTCTAAAATCTCACTCTCTCTATTTGTTCCATCGTGTTATTCTAAGCTACCTGCTCGGCAGTCTACCGTCGATGAGTGGACAAAGTCCGTCGATGAGTTTTCTAAGCTACCTGCTCGGCAGTCTACTCTTGAACTCATTAAAATTATACATTCTTTATTTTCTAAGCTACCTGCTCGGCAGTCTACCTATTTTTGCATATATCGCAGGTGTCGAAATATTTCTAAGCTACCTGCTCGGCAGTCTACTATGGTGACTTCCCTCAAGTGTTGCTGCACCTTTTCTAAGCTACCTGCTCGGCAGTCTACATATCAAGAGCTAGTTAATGGAACAGAGGAATTTTCTAAGCTACCTGCTCGGCAGTCTACTAGTAGCTATTATTGTTGGAACTTTCTTCCTATTTCTAAGCTACCTGCTCGGCAGTCTACACTGTTACTAATTTTCTGGTTTTTTAAAGATATTTCTAAGCTACCTGCTCGGCAGTCTACTAGCAAGAACACTAGAAGCTTATAAAACTTTATTTCTAAGCTACCTGCTCGGCAGTCTACGAAATAGCGGTTAGGATTAAGATAACTGTTAATTTCTAAGCTACCTGCTCGGCAGTCTACGAGCTAAATGTTTTTATTCCTGCTATTGATTGTTTCTAAGCTACCTGCTCGGCAGTCTACATTATGTAATAATCGCAGAAGAAACAGACCAATTTCTAAGCTACCTGCTCGGCAGTCTACTAAAAAGCTTCGAGTACAATGATGACTTAGTTTTTCTAAGCTACCTGCTCGGCAGTCTACTCAAATGCTTCATCCGACAAAAACGCTGTATTTTTCTAAGCTACCTGCTCGGCAGTCTACTGCTCTTCGGCTTTTCGACAACATAAAAATTATTTCTAAGCTACCTGCTCGGCAGTCTACCCAACGATAAAACAAACCCAAATGGGTACAGGTTTCTAAGCTACCTGCTCGGCAGTCTACTTGATAAACAAATAGGAAGCTACTCATACAGTTTTCTAAGCTACCTGCTCGGCAGTCTACATCTCAAAGAAGTGTTTGTTTACTTCCTACTATTTCTAAGCTACCTGCTCGGCAGTCTACAAAATCAACAGAACAATATAATGATATGGGTTTTTCTAAGCTACCTGCTCGGCAGTCTACAATAGCTGTTGTATTCATACTAGACTCTTCTATTTCTAAGCTACCTGCTCGGCAGTCTACTATTTAAAATAAGATTTTTAGTATCCTTGGGTTTTCTAAGCTACCTGCTCGGCAGTCTACATATTGTTAAGTTAATATCATCGTCACCATTTTTTCTAAGCTACCTGCTCGGCAGTCTACAAAACTAAGGATTTATTATGAAAAAAGAACTATTTCTAAGCTACCTGCTCGGCAGTCTACAAAGTTTGTTATCCGAAATATTTCCTTTGACTTTTCTAAGCTACCTGCTCGGCAGTCTACAAAAGAGAGATTTGCCTGAACGAAGTTTAATTTTTCTAAGCTACCTGCTCGGCAGTCTACTTGCTTTTACAGTCATACCCAAAAGGTTAAAATTTCTAAGCTACCTGCTCGGCAGTCTACCATTGTTTATAATAGTGTCAATATTATCGTTCTTTCTAAGCTACCTGCTCGGCAGTCTACGTTTCACCATATCAGCAGGGTCAAGCCCTTCTTTTCTAAGCTACCTGCTCGGCAGTCTACTATTTAACCCAAGAAGTAGCACAAAATTTTATTTTCTAAGCTACCTGCTCGGCAGTCTACGTTTTGATTAGCTGATACAGAAACTTTTCGATTTTCTAAGCTACCTGCTCGGCAGTCTACTAGAGTTTAGTTTTTGATAAAATCGTTAGCTTTTTCTAAGCTACCTGCTCGGCAGTCTACTTTTTCTAGTTGTACTAAACAGTATGCTTGTATTTCTAAGCTACCTGCTCGGCAGTCTACATTAACTGCAAGAGTTGTCGTTCTTCTCTTGTTTTCTAAGCTACCTGCTCGGCAGTCTACAAATTTGATACTTTTAACTTAAACAATGTTAATTTCTAAGCTACCTGCTCGGCAGTCTACCTACCAATAGATTCAAACTTTTGTGTACACACTTTCTAAGCTACCTGCTCGGCAGTCTACATAAAATCAAAGCTTTATAAGCTTACATAAAATTTCTAAGCTACCTGCTCGGCAGTCTACCTGTTTCTACTCAATAAAGAATATCTATTATATTTCTAAGCTACCTGCTCGGCAGTCTACTAACATAAAAGAGTGTTGCCAAATACATGACTTTTCTAAGCTACCTGCTCGGCAGTCTACAGCAAAATAATATCTTAAAAGACCTACTGTAGCGAGTATTTAAGATATTTTCACTTAAATACCTATTGTTTTTTATATCTTCTTGAAAATACCTATTTTCTGGCATATTAAAGATATAGAAAAAACAATGGTATTTTTAAATTAAAAACTATACCTCTTTAAAAATATGGAACAGTTGAAGTTTTACTTAAACCATAAGCGTTAAACAAACCTTTTTCTTCTTCATCTCTTATATTTTTTTCTATAAAAAGCTTCATCTGTTGATCGGAAGAGTTGCTTTTCATCATTACAAATGGTAATTTGGTCTCTTTTACATCCATATTGCTATAAATATTTAATGACTCTTCTAGTGTTATGTTATGTCGTTTGGCATACCTTCTTGCTAATCTTATAGGGTTTGATTTAAATTGCTTTCTACTAAAAGTTACATAACCTTTGATGTCGGTAGGAACTTCTTTTATCTCACTTATTTTTACATAATCTGAGTAATGTTTTAACTCTTCATCTATCTTTAGAAGCTCCAGCTCTTTTTGTTTAGAAGCGAACAATCTAAGAGTATCTCCTAGAGGAAATATTTCCTTATAGTGTGGAAAAGCAAAACCAATATTACATAGCCCTTCGCTATTTTTATGCTCAACCAATGCCAAATGCATCAGTGCATAAACCTTTTGCCAAATAAAACCAAGCGATATGTCAGTATCGCTAAGTAATTTTATATCAATGAAGTATTTCATACTAACTACTTTGAACTCTCGCCAAAGACGCCACCACGCACTAAAACAGCCATAACATAGTGTTCTTCATCTTTGCTATCTAGTTTTGTGCCAGTAGCAAACTTGTCAAATAGACTAAAAAAGTCTTGCTTTTCTTTTGGTGTTCTAAAAGCACGACCTAAGTTAGTCACTGCACCATAAGGCTCTATGGCAATAGGTCTATTTTCTACGCCATATTCACTATACCAAGTGTCGATACTTCTAAGTGCATTGCCCAATTTTTGAGAGTGCATAGAAGCTATACCATCTACAGTATAAAGAATTTTACTTTTTTTACTTTGACCTTTGTCTAGCACCAACTCTTCACTAGGATAGACTTCTTGAGCTTTACCTACTTGTGAGAAACAAGTTATGTCTAACATTAAAAAATCATCCTCACTAGCTAATGCATAAGCTATTTTTTTCCCTAAATCCACAACATCTTTTTGCTCACTATTCATAGAGCGAATGTCAAATTCTTTTGCATCAAATATCCATACTTTGTCACTCTTTAAGTCTTTGACTTGTACTTCTATCTGCTCTGCTCCGACTCTATTACGCCATAAAAAGCGAGCATTTGCAATATTTAGAGCATATCTACGGCCGAGTTCGCTAAATTTTTCTTGCTCAATATATTCGCTTGTCGCTTTTTTATAACTCTCTAAAAAAGTCGCATCATTACATGCTGATGGATTTTTTATATTACCTAATATTTTAAGAGTAAAATGAAGTTTTAGTGTATTTTGCTCTTCTCCTAAAGCACAACTATCTACTGTTTGTAGATTTGCTTTTTCTACCTCGGCATTAAGTTTCAAAGGATCGTTTTTTACCGTATCTTTTAGACGATTACTTATTGTTCCTCTTACTGATTTTTCGACCAGTTTTAAAGGAGTTGCCTTTTCTTTATTGCTCCAAGATGTAGCATACATATAACCATCAGATGGTACCAATTTTTTCTCTAACGCTAAAACAGATGCTATTGCATTTTTTACTTTTGCCATTTTTATATCCTTTTTTATTTAGTTTGTTCACAAAGATAAAGAGATTTTTCTTCATCATAACTATAACGCCACAGTATCTCATCTATAGATGTTATTTTATAAGGCATCTTAAACTCTCCAAGAGTCACAACACTCTCTGCAAAACGATGAGGAGTTTCTGCATCTCGCTGATTTTTAGCTTTGCCAATAGGCGAGATACCTTGAAAACCTACAGCGATTGGCACAAGCCAACCTAAAACTTTTCGCTTCATACTCCAAACTACTTTGTCATCTTCTTTTTCACAACTATGATGTAGTGAAAGATAATCTAAAACAGCATCAACTGCATCTGCACCATTTTCCATCGCTTCTATCATTAAATCTTTTCGCTCTACAAGAGCATAGCTAGGCATAAGTCGTTTTCTAAAATCAAATAATTGCTTTTCATCATCTTCATCAACTCTAAATAGCATTGGTTTTTTACATGCTAAAATATCTCCGCCTGCCATCTTCATACTACTAAGTAAGTGATGATAAACTCTCTTTTTAAAGGACTCTTCATCTATTTTTTCTAAACCATCTAGCTCTATGACTAAACTAATATCAAGATGTATTCGTGCCTCTTCTATAAATGAAGGTCTTACAAAATCTTCAAATTTTTCATTTTTTTTCCTTTTCTTATTTTCAACAAGAGGATTACCTGTGCCTATAATAGAATGAACATAATCTCCCACGCCTTTAAAAGTCTGTAAGTCAGCTCTATGACTTACAACTCCTGTTGCACTAAACTGCAAGGCTTTAAAACCATCACTGTTTAGCTTTCTTTGCAGGGCGTGAGTAGCTCCGAGCCATGCAGTCATAGCGGGAAAACCTATAGTAAAAGGGCTAGAAAGTGCATTGGCATTATGTACTTCTATATGAGGAAGTAGTAATAATTTTCGTATCATCTTAATGCCTCCCTATGCTCATGCACTATATTGTCGGCTATATCTTTGAGTTCTTCTTTTCCCAAGATAAAGTTTTTTTTATCTACAAAATCTTCATAGCTTCTTACTATCCAACTAGATAGTTCTTTTTCTAACTTATCCAACCAAGCATCTTCACTTTCTCGCTTTTTTTCATCTAAGTGCGAGAGCCAGATTTTTTGATGAGATTTTAGTTTTGAGTTTTTCTCGTAGTATTGCTCTTGAGATACTAAACGAACCGCCCACATCTTCTCTATGATTATCTCCATCAAGTCATGAAACTTTTCAACTGTTTTTTCACGCCATTTAAATCTCTCGTAATTAATCTTTGACATATAATACAAAGAGCTAAAAATCTTTGAGAGTTCTCTTTTTCTTATGCTATCTTTAAAAAAGTCATTTTTAGGAAAGTAAACATCTCTTCTCTTTAGTACTGGTGGCATAGATCTCAGCAGATGAGCTTTTCCACCATTTTGAGAGTTTAAAACGCTAATATTTTGTGGTTTTGTTCCTCCATAGCCAATGGTTGTCAAGTCATAAATCTCGCTAAAACCTTTGTCTGAATATTCACCTTCTTTTCTCTTTTTTCTTAACTCTTTAGTTTCATCACTAAAACGCATAGTATTAATACGCTCTTTGAGATGAAATATAATCCCAGAATTACTTAAAATTGAGAGTTGATGATAGTCCTCATTAGTAGGAAAATAGATCTGTTTTATCTTCTCACTTGTGACTAAAACTTCCAAAGAACTTATCATCTTTAAAAAACCATCTCTTAAAGACTCATAAGAATGAGTGTTGGTATTTAAGAGAGACTTCGCTAGTTCACTCTCTTTTTCTATATGAGTTATGAGTTTTTGAGTATCACTCATCTCTAGGTTTAGAAATTTATGTACATCTAGTGCAGCTGCATTTCCTAGAGCATCACTTTGAACCTCTACATTTCCACTTCGTAAATATCCATCATTTTGGCTTTTTACATCTGCTATGATTGGAGTAACATCTCCATTTTTATTTTTTCTAGCACTAGGGTGAGAAAAAGTACACGGATGGGTAGATATAGAAATCTGCCCAGCTCTCTTAGCAGCATCTGGAAGCCATTTTTCAAGTGAGAACAAATCCTCACAACTTTTTTGAAGTTCTAAAACTTCATCTTCAGACATTGAAGTTTTTTGATTTTTTTTCATCCAAATTTCTTTTCGTTCATCAAAAAACTTAGATATAACATGTTCGCTCACAATATTTCTTCCTCCTCTTATATAAATTTACAACGCTACAATTAAATTGATTTCTTATACTCTTACCAATCCGAACTGGTCACTATACTCAAACTCAGTGTTGTCTTCATAAATCATAAAGCTCAACTCTCCATACCTTAATGATACCTCCTCTTTAGTCTGATCGTCTTTTGATGCATACTCTTCTATTAGATGGTTGTAGTCTCGATTTAGCCACAATCGACTCTTGTCAATACCTTCATTATCTGCTCTACTTATTTGTAGTATATCTTCTCTATTTACAGGATTGCCATACTCATCTAGTTCCGCAAAATAGTAAGTATTGTTTTTTTGTTGGTAAATTAAAAATACCTTTTTACTCTCTTTTGATTCTCTAAATGAGTGAAAATAAAGAGGATGAGCTGTGAGAAACCAACTCTCATCTAAGTATCCTTGCAAAGAGTTAGCCCCTTTATTACTATAAGAAGTTAAATCTCTTTGCGTCACAAAATGTTCTAAATCCCTTAAAGAGTTTTTTGCATCTAACTCTTTAGGCTTTTTAATCCTAGCTCTTGCATCTAGCCTCTCGGCTATCTCTTTTGTATCTATCAACTTTGAAATATTATGGTTGTGCATAGATATGTTTTCTTCATATCCAGGCTTATTAAAATATGCTCCTTGCTCATCATTATGCATAAAAGCTTTATAGTTGTATTGCATCAAGGCGATGTTTGGTTGGAGTGTTTCGCCTTTTCTATGTCGCTTCACACGCCCAGCAAGTTGGATAATTGAACGATAAGAGGAGGGCTCTATAACAGCCCAGTCAAAGTCATGGTCACGACCTACTTCTTCTACAGGTGTAGCAACTAATACAAAAAGAATATCTTGCGTTTCACTTGAATCTATATGAGAGCGAATTATCTCATTTGTAAATGCTTTTGGCTCTTCGCCATCAGCTTCTTTTCGTTTTAAAACAGCATCAAGATGTTTCTCTTGTTCATGGCGTAAAAGCAATACTTGATTAGAATGATATGCCATCACTTTTATCTCCACTTCGTGATATTCTGCCATAGCTAAATATCTACTCAAGGCTACACAAGGGGTAATGTTGGCAATTCGAACCACTCCAAAAGAGATGCGTTTAGAGCTTTTTTTATCAATACTATGATGTTGATTATGCTTTTTAATCATAGCCTCTTTTATTTTAGAAAAATAGACTTCTGTTTTTGTCTCGTTATCTTCAAAATCATTATCTTGCATCTCTATATCGCACTCTATTATCTCTACTTTTCTCTTTACAGGTTCTTTTTGAAGGTTGGCTATTCGCTTGTCTATAAAATAGGTATGATTTCTTTCATATAATTCTAAAGCTTTTGTACTCTCTAAACTCTCAATAGTCTCCACTTGTGTTTTAAACTCATCTATCCATGCACAGATTATTTGGTTTTTAGCTTCATGTCCTTTGACATAGAGTTGCCAACCTTTTTTGTATGCATTGAAATATCCCTCAGCTAAATCAGGAGGAATAGTTGCTGAGGAAATCATAACTCCACGCCCTAACATTCCTGCTAAATGTACTAATCGACCAATAGCAATAAGGTCAGAACCACTAAAATCATCTATCTCATCTATTACTAAGTCTGAGGAGAGCATCCGTAAACTAGGCAAAATATAACGCCCACCTTTTTTAGTTGTCACCGAACCCATAAGGTGGTCAATTGTACAAACTAATACAGGAGCATAGAGAAACTTTTTATCTCGCTCTTTTTGTAAAAGCGTGCTTAAAGCATCTTGTGGAATATCGCACTCGTAGATTATCTCTTCATCAAGTAGGCTCTCTACAGATTCTGAGCCAAAATCACTTTTCACTTTATCTTCATACTTGCTGGCTTTATTATGCAAATCCATAATAGCCTTAGAGCCTATTAGCACTGCTAACTCTTCACTGCTTAGCTCTATTTTTTCTCTATACTCATCACCTGTTTGTAAAGTCAAAGTTCTGAGTCCTAAAGCTAGAACATATCGCAATGAATCACCATCTTTAGAGATAGACTGCATCACTTTAGCATTTGCAAAAGTTTTACCGCATCCAGTACTTGCCATATTAACAGCAAAAAAACCTCTTTTTTTAGACTCTTCGCTTGTCACTGCCCTTATCTTTTTAACCGCTTTATCTTGCCAAGCAAATTCTTTAGGACTTGCTCTTTTTAAGACTTTGTTATCTTCAACTAAAGGAGATTCATACTCAAATCTAGGAAGATAGTGAACAATTTTCATCGCACTCTTATATACGCCACATAGATGTTCATCTAGTTTTTGCTTTAACTCTTTTGTTTTTGGGTTAGTGTTTGCATAAAGTTGCGTTGTACTTTTGAAGTAAATGTCTTTATCTTGTGAAGAGTAGTTATGATCACCTAACATCAAACAAAGACGACTGTGATGCAAGACTGCTCTATAGCTACCATCGTTTATGGCTTCATCTATCAGTGGTTGTAGTAGTAAAAGTCGATTAGCCCAGCGTTTTACAAGGTTTAGCCATATTGATGAGTCTGATAAGAGACCGTGAGGGAAAGAGAAACAATCTTTTAATAATTTTTGATACTCTTTTTCATCTATTTTGTTTTCATATCCCCACGATTGATTAATATATCTAAGCGTGTCATCTATAGAAAAAGATGCAACGCCATTGTATTCGTTCGTAACATTCTTTTTGCTAGTAGCAAAACTTGGCAACTTATGATGCGAAACAATCAACCACAATATGAGTTGTGCAGAAGATGGAAAGTCTTGTAAAACTTTTTCATTAATATTTTTAACTGAGTCTATTAGTGAGCTCTCATCTACTATCCCTTCACTTAATCGAAATAACCAATCTTCTTTATTTTGTGAAATAAAGACATTTAAAAGGATACAACTTATCCATTCATGGCGGATAGGATCACCTTTTATTTTGCTATCTGGCTTTAGTTTTTTTTGAAAAAGTGCTGTAGCTTTGCCCCAATCATGAAAGAGAGCACTAAGAGCTGTTAGAGCTTTTATAAGAGGTAGATATTTCCACTCATGTTCTTTATAGTTATCTAAAATAGTTTTAGCTGTTGAGTGTACTGGAACAACTCCTTGTTCATTAAACTTATTTTTGTTTCCTACTACCCATAAAAAATCACTACGACTACGACTTCGTATCCAATGACAACTCACAGCTGTACTCTTAGATGCAGTTTTTCTCAGTAGTGTTTGCACCGCTTTCAAGCCCTCTTGAGTGATAATAGTTTGCCAAGTGTTATCACCAATACGGTTACTAAAACTATCTAATACTCTTCTTGTTTTTTTTAAAGCATTTTTTTCACATTGTGAGACAAAAATAACCATCATAATGAGCTGTCTTTTAAAGAGTAATAAGCAGATGCTTCTTTGACTTGCGTAAACATAAAATCCAATGCTTTATGTTCTACAAAAGTTTGTAAGCATTGTGAGCGAAACTCTTTTTGAGACATATTTTCTTTGGCACAGATAAATGCCCAAGGGAGAACCAAGGCATCTTTTATAAGGTCAGCAACATCAAAAACCAATGCACCTCGCCTAGTTTTACCATGCATTACTGCAAAACCATGAGGAATTCCAAGAACCCAAAGAGTAGTAGCTCCTAGTCCATACGCTAAATAATTTCCATGATTTAAAAACTCATTTGCTGCATTAGCAGCATTGTGTTCTCTTGTAAAACCTGATTGGTTTGTTTTTTGTGCAGCATATTTATATAGTTTTTTAGTAAAATCAGCTTCTAATTGTAGTAGTTTGCCGACACTGTAAGCATTTGTAATGGCGTATGGCATTGATGAAAACATATTTTCTAACTCAGGTTCTTTGATATCAAATCCTTCCATAATAAGCTCACGGTCTTTTGACCAAACTTTATGTATAAAATTTATTCTCTGTATTTGAAATCTTTTAGCAGTTTCAAGTCGCTTAGCATCATCAAACCAAAATTGCATCCAGCCTTGAATATATTGTGTGGGTCTATATTCACTTTGAGGGGTGAACCACTCTATCTCATTTGCCATAAACAAAGGTGTTGAACCGCCTCCGCAAAAACCAACAAGAACACCAGCTTGTGCTAACATTCTCATAGCTGCTTGAGTAATAGATGTCCCTGTTCCTAGTAGCAAACAAGTAGTATTTGCAATTGGAATATTCCAGTAATTAAACTCTTTTTTCGCTTCACTTAAGTAGAGAATTCTTCCATCTTTTTGCATTACTCTACACATTTCAAGATAGTAGATGTTAGCTCTTTTAGAATGCAATATAGCTTTTAAGTCTGTTAGATTTTCCATAATAATCCTAAAATATTATATACATATATTATATCAAAAGTTATTTCATTATCTAATCTCTTCAACATTTGGAACTTTTTTCTTTACAATACTTTGGATTATGCTGTGATATTTAAAATTCTTTGTCGCATATAAGCCGTTTATGTAAAGAATTCCATTATATTAATATACATATAAATAGTATATTTTAATAAATATATGCTAAAATATACATTATTAAGGTATATAAAGGATAGTAATGATTCATGTTAAAGCATGGGGAGAAGATATAGGACAACTTGTAGAGCATAAAGGGATAATCAAGTTTAAATATGAAGAATCAAATAAACTTGATTTTTCTCCTATTAAAATGCCTGTTGCAAATAAAGGCGTTTATCAATTTTCTCATCTTGCATATCAATATGGACTACCTGGTTTAATTAGTGACCATTTACCTGGAAGTTATGGTATGGATTATATGAATCGTTTTATGTTTGAAAATTTAAAAAGAAAGCCGACTATTATGGAGAGGCTGCAATTTTCAGGTACTCATACAATAGGTGCTTTAGAGTTTAATCCTGCATATAAAACCCAAGATTATAAAGAGGTATTAAATATAACAGAGCTTTATGAGAATTCAAAAAAACTTTTAAATCAAGAAAATGAAAACAATCATAACTCTATGCCAACATTAAAAACATTGATTGCTGTTTCAAACTCAGCTGGCGGAGGTGCACGAGCAAAGGCAATAGTAGGATTTAACCCTAATGATAAAACAATAAGTTTGACTAGAAAACAAGGAGACTTTTCTAAAGGATATTATCCTGTTATTATTAAATATGATGATGGCGATATATCAATGTATCCAACATTGGCTCATAAACACAAAGATGCATCCGTTCCTACAAAACTAGAGTATTTATATTATCTTTTTGCAAAAGAGTCTGGTATTGTTATGAGTCCATGCGAATTATTAGAATTTGATGGACGAAGTCATTTTTTAACCTATAGATTTGATAGAAAAGATAATGAGAGATTTCATATCCATTCACTCTCTGGTATGATGCATTATAACCCTGCTGAAACTTATAATGACTATATGGATATGTTTAGAATAGCCAATAAGCTTAACCTTCCACAAGCTCAAAAAGAGCAAATGGTAAAGGTAATTTTGTTTAATGCAATTTTTGGAAACAAAGATGACCACTCAAAAAACTTTTCATTTCTTATGAATAGTGATGGATTTTGGGCATATGCACCTGCTTATGATTTAACATATACAAGCAATGGTTATCATCAGATGCTGCTTGGAGCTAAAGTACTTAATCGCTCTTCTTTGGAAGATTTGAAAAATGCTTTTAAGCCATATGGTATAGATGAGTCATTTTTAAGGGAGAATATACAAAAGATGTGTGAACTAAAAAACAGCAAATTAGTAAATGAGTGTGTTAATCTTGGTATCCCAAAAGAGTTTGCTATTGGGATACTTGAAAGCACAAAAACGGTAGATGATGATTTTACTAAAGAAGTTAGCAAATGAGAGAAATAGATTTTACTTTAGCAACAACTGAGGAGATTATCAAAGAATTAGCTTTGCGAGCAAAACAAAAAAGAAAAAGAAATAGTGCGAGATATGGCACACAAAAAGAGTTTGCTGCACATATTGGAATGAGCTATCGTAGCTATCAAGAGTTTGAAATTAGTGGTAAGATTACCCTTGAAAAGTTTATAGATATTTTAAGAGGACTAGATGCTATTGAGGATAGTGAAAAGCTTTTAAAAATCAAAGATGAAGAGTTATTTGAAGAGCATAAAAATAGAAAAAAACTTCTTCAAGAATTATAACATATGAAATTGTAGAAATTCGGGTAATTCGGCACAAAGGTGCAAAACACGACACAATACTTGATAATCACTTAAATTGATTGGGTTGAGGGGATCCCTCTATATAAAGTAAAAAGTGATACTCATTTAATTGGACTTCTTGTATCACCAGCTACCCTTTAATCACTTAGTATATTTTGACCCCATATTGCTGAAACTTCTTAAACACTTTTGTAATTAGGTAAACTGTCCCCAGAATTTAAATTTCAGTTGATCATTTACTTGAAATTTTTGAGGTCATTTTAAATTATAAGTACAGTGGGTAGTGTTCTTAATCGACAATTATTTGAAAATAGTATTAAGGCATTACTATTTTCAATAGTATTTTAGGTATAATACCAAAAAGAGGATTAATATGGCTAAGGCGTCTCATATAAAAGCACTTATACAGTCACATTACGAAAAAGATTACAAAAGATTCGATACATTATCGTTGCAATTGGCAGCTCATGAAGCGACACTAGGTAATAGTTCTCTAGCATTAGAAGTTAAAAAGCTTGTAGATAATTCAAAAAAAGATCAAACGGTAGAAGCGATTAATTCAAAGAATATTCGACTATATAATAATACGATTGATGAGCTATTTGTTTATTCTAGACCGATTTTAGAATTAGATGAAATTATACTATCATCGTCTAATCAAGATAAAATAATTAAAATTCTTAATGAATATCACAATCAAGAAAAATTAAAAAAACACGGTCTTAAGCATAGAAGAAAGATTTTATTATCTGGACATTCTGGTACCGGTAAAACAATGACCGCATCAGTTATAGCATCTGAATTACATCTTCCTTTATATGTTATACAAATAGATAAAATAATTACTAAATTTATGGGCGAAACAGGTGCAAAACTTAGACAAATATTTAAAATGATTGAATTGCGAAAAGGTGTTTATTTTTTTGATGAGTTTGATTCTATTGGTACAGATAGAAGTAAAGATAATGAAGTTGGCGAGATGAGAAGAGTTTTAAACTCATTTTTACAATTTTTAGAAAATGATAATTCTGATAGCTTAATAATAACGGCTACAAATAATATAGCATTATTAGATAGAGCTTTATTTAGAAGATTTGATGACATTTTGTATTATGACATACCTATAAAAGATGAAATACTTAAACTTTTAAAACTAAGACTACAAGCATTTACAGTTAATTTTGATTTAGATAGTATTTTGGCTAAAGCATCAGGATTAAGCCATGCAGATATTGTAAAATCATGCAATGATGCAATAAAAGAAGCTATTATCAATGACAAAAAATATATTTCAAAAGTATCGTTGATAAATAATTTTGAAAGTATAAAGAATTCGTATAAAAAAATTAGTGAATCTTAATACTAATGCCTAAATTAAAACCTATATTTATTAGTGAACAATATAAAACTAGTATAAGATTTACTTCACCTCAAAGTGGAGCTTCTAACTCATCATTACCTAATAGAAATGTACAAGAACATGGAAATAGACTATATGGGAAGTTACAAACTCTTTTAACTTCTCAAAGCGAACTTATAGTTGAAAATGAATCTTTTACTAAAGGTTTGTACTTAGAAATTTCTGGAATAGAGGGGACTAATCTAAATATTAAATCTCTTGAAGATCTTAGAAAAGATATTAGATTAGCAAACTTTAAAAATACTGAACCACAAAAAGCCACATTTTTTTTACCATTAAAAGAAAGAAGTTTTCTAGAAGATAAAATAAACGAATATTCAAATGAATTTACAGGAAAAAGAGATCCTAAACATAATAATTTAATAGCTACAATAGAAGATTTTAAGACAGCAACAGTTAGTTCTTTTTGGAATGGTAAAGAAGATAAAATTCCTACTGAAAATAAAGTGTGGTGTGAAGTATGGTTAATTAATAGTAAAGACACTCATGAAGATGAAGTTATATCAAATTTACAAAATGTAGCTCAAGCTTGTAACATAGAAATTCAAACAAACTCAAATATTAAATTTCCAGAAAGAATAATAACACTAGCAAAATTAAATGCTGTAGATATTCTAAATTTAATAAATTCATATCAATATTTAGCTGAAATAAGACCTTATTCAACTCCTAATATTGCTTATACAAGTATGGAATATACAGATCAAAAAGAATGGGTAAATGAGTTAAAAGATAGAGTTGTAGTCAATCCAGATAGCAAAGTTTCAATATGTATTTTAGATACGGGAGTAAACAATATACATCCTCTATTAGAAGATATTTTAGAAGATGAAGATAAACATACATTCGAACCAAGTTGGGGTATAAACGACCATAAAGGTCATGGTACTGAAATGAGTGGAATAGCTGCTTATGGAGATTTAAATAAACTTTTAACTTGTACAGATAATATTGAGTTAAATCATACTTTATCATCTTATAAAATTTTACCCCCAACTGGAAGTACCGATAGAAATTTATGGGGATTTGTTACAGAACAAGCGGTAGCAACTAGAGAAATAGAAAACCCTGATAAAATTCATATTTATTCTATGTCTGTTACTGCAAAAGATACTGATGGAGATCTATTAGATGGAACTCCAAGCTCATGGTCATCTGCAATTGATAATATTTTATTTAATAGTGATACTAAAAAACTTTTTTGTATTTCAGCAGGCAATACATATATAGATGATTCATCGTTTGAATATAAAACTAGTAATATCATATCCCCTATAGAAAATCCAGCTCAATCTTGGAATGCCATAACAATTGGAGCTTTTACCCAAAAAGATACTATTACAGATGAAGATGGTAGCTATATTAATTATGATGTAGTAATGGCAAGAAAAGACGAAATATCTCCATTTACAACAACTTCCCTTTCATGGGATAAACAATGGTCTGTAAAGCCTGATGTTGTATTTGAAGGTGGAAATCTTTTACTAAATACTATAAGAAATGATAAAACTGCTCATGATGATTTAGCTCTTTTAACAACGCATTCAAATACTATGAGAGATTTAATTACTTGGACTTATGCGACAAGTGCAGCAAATGCTTTAGGGGCAAATTTTATAGCCAAATTATATTCTACTTTCTCAGATGCAACACCTGAAACAATAAGAGGGTTAGTTGTTCATTCTGCAAATTGGACAGATAAAATGTTTCAACAATTTAAAGAATTGGGTGAGTCTGATAAAAAGGTGTATAGCAAATTACTAAAAACTTGTGGTTATGGTGTACCTAGTTTAGATAAGGCTATAAATTGTTACAGAAATAGCTTAACCTTAATATCAGAAGATACTATTCAACCATTTTTTAAAGAAGATGGAAAAATAAAAACAAATGTGATGAATCTTTATGAGCTTCCATGGCCTAAACAAGCCTTAGAAGATTTAGGATCGCAAGAGATTGAAATGAGAATTACTCTATCTTACTTTATAGAACCAGCTCCAACTGAAATGATTGTAAGTAATTTTAATCGATACAACTATCCATCTCATGGGCTTAGATTTGAAGTAAATCATCCATACGAAAGTGTTGAGCAATTTAAAACTAGATGTAATAAACATAGTAGAGATGAAGATTTTGAATCAAGTGGACTTAGTTCTAAAGACTATTGGAAATTAGGGACTAAAAATAGAGATAGAGGAAGCATAATATCTGATGTATGGAAAGGGAATGCAGTAGAGTTATCATCTTGCAACTATATTTCAATTTATCCTACAAATGGATGGTGGAAAACAAGACAATATTTAAAGGCTTTTGATAATGTTGCTCGATATACACTAATTGTAAGTATCTATTCACCATCACAAGATATTGATATATACACACCTGTACAAGTGCAAGTTATAACACCAGTAGAAATAGAAATACAATAGGAAAAGATAAATGAATAAACAGAATTTTGAACAGTCCCATAAGATAAAATATTGAACACAGAATTAGTTACAGCCCCACAGTTTGTTTGGGAGTGTTAAATATTCTCTTATAATACCAAAGAGAGAATTCAAGTAGCATATCGACAAAATTCTGAATCTATTCGAGTTGAATAAGATTGTGACACAGTTGGATAGCTACACGTAAAACTTGAGTGGCAACAAAG